>Ga0213865_10001466_pt1 | contig 15345 bp, 11 predicted proteins | sample PICome_6_FD_160100 | JGI IMG/M metagenome (GOLD analysis project Ga0213865, IMG submission 160100) | Coastal seawater microbial communities near Pivers Island, North Carolina, United States - PICO282 | ecosystem: Environmental > Aquatic > Marine > Coastal | place: USA: North Carolina...
TTCATAGCCTAATTCTTCGTAAGCATCGATAATGAACTTCTCTACATCCATACAATCTTCGAGCGTTTCCATACGTTCGCTATCCAACGCATGTATTTCGGGCCATACTGGCAGCAAGAAGACCTTATCAAAGCGACGTTCATTCATGTCCTTAACCCAACGATCCAATGGTGCTACATTGCCTTTTAAAAGGTAGGCATACGAATCGAGAACAGTACGGTCGTAAAAACTTTTAGTTCCCAACACAGCGCTATCGTATTGCTCATTACGTAAGTTCCACACCACATCGGTGAAGCCCATTAGGTCCTTCCAAGGAAGTATATCACTGCCTTTCTCCAAGCTGTCGCTGATAATTTCGCGTGCTTGCTCGTGAAAAACTTGGTGTCCAAGCTCCTCTAATGCTTGGCTTACAGTGGTTTTTCCTGTTGCGGGTGCACCAGTTAATACAATTCTCGTCGTTTTCAATGGGTATGAGATATCTTCGTAGAAGAACAAAAATACTTTTAATGGGCCGATTCCTATACCTATTTCTTTTAGTTGTTATGATGAGCTTTTCCACAAATGGACAAAGCAAATCGGCCATCGCACAATTTCAAAAAGCTAAAGAAGCTTTCAAGCAAAACGATGAAGAGAAAGGTTGGGTATATTTAGAAAAAGCCATCAAGAAAGGTGGTGACACCTATTACCAACCTTTGATTTTTGCTGGCGACCGCCGATTTAAAGAAGGTGATATTCTTGAGTCAATAGAGTACTACGATAGAGCGCTCCAGATTCAAGAGCTTTCTAGCATCCATTTGAAGAAGAGCATCGTATACAAATATGCTGCTGAATTTGACCTGGCAATTGATTCTTATCAGCTATACATGAAGAATGCTAGGATGTCTAAGGAACGATTCCGTGCTTCAGAATTAGCACTACAAAACCTAATATTCACCAAGGAGAAGTATGAAGAATATGTAAGCTTGGGTGCTCCTTTAGAGGTTGTCAAACTCGTTTTTAGCGATGAAAAAATGGAGTATTTTCCTGCACCTACTGGTGATGATCAGGAGTTGCTGTTTACAGCCCGTATGGTACGTGAGGGAGCACCTTCGGACGAGAATTTATTTGTAGCAAAGCGCTCCGGTAGGGGGTGGGAGAGTAGTGCCAAACCAGTTTTAGGGCGTATAAATACACGAGTAAATGAAGGTGCCTCAAGCATAAGTGCTGATGGTGAGTACATGGTGTTTACCGCGTGTAACAGACCTGATGGAGTGGGTAGTTGTGATTTGTATTATAGCTACTACGATCCAGTTAAGGGGTGGGGGTTTCCTGAGTTACTTCCGGGGAAAATAAATACCAAGCGTTGGGAGAGTCAACCCACTTTAGGTCCCAATGGGGCGACTCTTTATTATGTTAGAGGCTCCCACAGTCAAGCGGAGGATCTGGATATTATGGTTGCGTATAAGGATGATGAGGGAATTTGGTCCACGGTTGAGAAGTTGCCCTCTGAGGTGAATTCATCGGGGCTTGAGCGAAGTCCATTCATACACTTTGACGGGAGAACGCTGTACTTTGTCTCAGAACGCAGTCCGTCTATTGGTGGTTCAGATTTCTTTATGGTACAAAGAGATACCGATTCCACCTGGTCTGAACCAATAAATCTAGGTTTTCCTTTGAATAGTTTTGGGGATGAATTCTCATTAGTGGTAAATGCAGCCGGTACTCATGGTTACCTCAGTTCCAATAGAGGAAAGGATATTATTCCAAATCTGGATGCTATGGCTGAGATGGACTTGTATGAATTCGCCCTCCCGGAGAACATGAAACCGGAGCAACGTCTATTTAAGGATTTTATAGTGGTTCATTCCGCCACTGGTGTTCCATTAGGGCTTGCTAACGTAAAACTCAAAACCTTAAATGAGCAAGAGTTGTACGCAGGTACTAGTTCGAAAAACACCGGCCTAGTTAGGGCGATGCACGATGGGGGCAGCGATGTGCGTGTAAGTGCCTATAAAAAAGGGTTTTTACCTTATTCAACGACAGTTTCCAAGGATGATTTGATGGATGCTACTACGATTTATAAATTGCCTCTTACTCCATTGAAATCAGCAGATTCATTCGTGCTAAGGAACCTATTGTTTGATACTGATAAGAGTGAATTACTATTGGCTAGTACGCAAGAATTGAGACTACTAAAGAAACTTCTTGTGGATAATCCAGAGCTAAATGCAACCATTATAGGCCATACCGACAACCAAGGTGGAAAAAGTTATAATCAGAGGCTCAGTGAAGACCGGGCTATGGCCGTATTGCTGTGGTTAGTTGATGAAGGAATTGATGCTTCTAGATTGATGGCTCAAGGAAAAGGCATGAAAATACCGATTGCTTCTAACGATACGGAGGAGGGAAGAGCACTAAACAGACGAACTGAAATTAAATTGCGTTAGCCGCCGTACTTATCTTTCCATACTGCCTTTTGCTGAGCACTGATCTGCTGCTCTTTAGTATTATCTGCAGGAGACCACAATACACTGCCTTTAATGTCTTTTGGTAAGTATTCTTGAGACACGAAGCCTCCTGGGTGATCGTGTGGATAGAGATACCCTTTGCCGTGGCCTAAATCCTTTGAAAGCGCACTTGAGGCATTTTTAAGGTGATCTGGCACTTCTAGATTCCCAGTTTGTTGAACCAATTTTTGTGCCTTGCCAATGGCAGTATAAGCACTGTTTGATTTTGGAGAAGTGGCCAAATAGATAGTGCACTGGCTCAAGATGATCCTGCTCTCTGGCCAGCCTACGCGCTCTACCGCGCTAAAGGTCTCATTGGCGAGCATCAGGGCGTTTGGATTGGCGAGGCCAATATCTTCCGCTGCTGAAATGATCAATCTGCGCGCAATAAACTTCACATCTTCACCACCTTCTATCATTCGAGCGAGATAATATACCGCAGCTTGCGGATCCGAACCGCGAATGGATTTTATGAACGCGGAAATTATGTTGTAATGTTCATCTCCGCCCTTGTCGTAACGAATTTGAGCGTTGGTTAGAACATTCTGCGCGAACTCTTCATCTATCGGCACACCAGACTGCCCTTGCTGAAAACAGAGCTCTACAAGGTTATAAAGCTTCCTTGCATCGCCCATACTTTGGCGAATCAAGAAGTCGTGTGCGGTGATCTTGAGTTCCTTTAGGGTAGCATATTCTGTCGCATTCGCTAAATCAATCATCTTAGTCAGATCCTCTTTTGAATGTGAATTCAACACATACACCTGCATTCTGGAAAGCAGAGCTGCGTTAATTTCAAAGGACGGATTCTCTGTAGTGGCACCTATGAGCGTGATCCAACCTCGTTCCACAGCGTGGAGCAGACTATCTTGTTGGCCTTTGTTAAAACGATGAATCTCATCAATAAAGAGGATAGGACGCTTGCTGTCAAAAAGGCTCTTTTTTTCCGCTGTTGCGAGCACTTCACGTACATCTTTGACACCAGCACTCACAGCGCTTAGTTGATACAAAGGCGCTTCTAGTTCTTTGGCTAATAGCAACGCAAGTGTTGTTTTCCCAACTCCTGGGGGTCCCCAGAGGACGATGGAGGGTAATCTGCCGATGTCTAAGCTTCGGCGCAATGCGCCATTTTGACCTACGAGGTGTTCTTGGCCTAAATATTGGTCCAATGTCTGTGGTCGAAGCTGTTCTGCAAGCGGTTTCATAACTCGAAAGTAACTATCTTTTCGCTATGTCGGAATGGAGTAAATATGGAATTCACAAGGGTCTGTTCTTATGGCCTGGTTTATGGGTACTTACGGCATGGCTCATCTTTGCTTTTGAGCATGCTTCTGGCAACTCACTCAGCGCTTATGGGCTCATTCCTGGCGACTTAAGTAATTGGTACGGACCTCTTACTTTCCACTGGTTACATGGAGATTTGAATCACATTACAAGCAATACTATTAGTTTGTTCTTTGTTGGCGCCTTGATTCGTTATAGTTTCCCAAAGGTATTCGATAAGGTGTGGGTCTTAAGTTTACTCGCACCTGGTATTATTTTATGGTTCATTGGCCGACCAAATGTTCACATTGGCGCGAGTGCTTGGCTGTATGCATTGGTAGCTTTTGTATTCTTTAGTGGTGTACTACGGTTACACCTACGCCTGCTTGCACAGAGTATGCTTATGGTATTTTTATACGGGAGCTTTGTTTGGGGAGTATTGCCACACGATCCGTCCATTAGTTATGAAGGACATTTGAGTGGGGCAGTAGTAGGGTTTTTGATCGCAATCTGGTTTCGAAAGATTGAACCTATTGAGTCACTTAAAGACAAGAAGCCAATTTTAGAGGAGGAAGTTCCTTGGGACGATTGGAAGCATCCCTACGAACGAGCGTTGGACTTCGAAGAGGTTAGCCCAACTCTTGATACACCGTCGATACGGCCACAAGGGCAGCAGTTTCGGTACGAAGACGGCTCGAGCCCAGATGAATTGGCCTAGCGCCAGATTCTAAGGCCAATTGTATCTCAGCCGGAGAAAAGTCTCCTTCAGGACCTATTAAGATGGTTGTAGCTGTTTTAGGATTGAGCACTTCTTTTAAAGACGACTTATGACCTTCTTCACAATGGGCAATCAAAAGATTTGAATGGTCTCTAGCGATAAAGTTTTTAAACGACATCGCGGCTTGCACGCGAGTAATCTCTCCTTTTAAACTCTGTTTCGTTGCGCTAAGAACAATTTTACGTAGTCGCTCCTCCTTAATGACCTTACGCTCACTACGGTCGCAAATGATGGGCACAATTGTATCAATTCCCATTTCAACTGCCTTTTCGACAAACAGCTCGATGCGGTCCATATTCTTAGTTGGAGCGATAGCGATAGTCAAGGAATAAGGAACGGTACCAAAATTGGATTCTACTTTATTAAACGATCCGTAAACCTTTGATTTAGAAGCGAATGATATTTCACCCTGATAAAGATTTCCATCGCCCGTGATAAAGTCAATACGATCACCTATGGATTTCCTTAGGACTTTAACACAGTGCTGAACTTCAGCTGCATCGAGCTGAAATTCATTGCCAGTGATATGTCCTAAAAAGAGCTGCATTTATACGCCTACTTTATCTTTAGTTCTATTGAGTGGACGCTCAATCTGTTTTTCAATGAAATCGATGATTTTACCGGCAACATCCACACCAGTGACGTTTTCTACGCCTTCTAATCCTGGAGATGAATTTACCTCTAAAACCAACGGTCCACGTTCACTACGAAGCATATCCACACCTGCAATATTAAGACCTAGAGCTTTACAAGCCGCTACCGCTGTCTTTTTTTCAAGTGCACTTAGCTTCACCTTGGTGCCTTGGCCACCTCTGTGAAGGTTAGATCTGAACTCACCCTCTTGTCCTTGGCGCTTATAGGCAGCAATGACTTTTCCGCCTACGACGAAGGCTCTAATGTCTGAGCCGCCGGCTTCCTTGATAAACTCTTGTACTAGGATGTTTGCATTAAGCCCATAAAACGCCTCTATGACGCTCTTCGCAGCAGTCTTCGTTTCGGCTAACACTACTCCAAGTCCCTGTGTACCTTCCAATAGCTTTACAATGAGGGGAGGGCCACCGACAGTTTTGATCAGGTTATTGACGTCACGCGGTTGCTTTGCGAACACTGTTTTTGGAATACCAATACCATGTTTGGCCAATACCTGAGTAGCACGAAGTTTATCTCTCGAACGTACCAACGCCAATGAGCTGAGGGTAGTGTAAATATTTTTGACCTCAAATTGACGGATGATTGAACCGCCATGAAAGGTTACCGACGCACCAATACGTGGGATTATCGCTTGGAAATCTGTCAATTCCTGCTCACCTAAGAAAACGTTATTGTTTCCTGTTTCCATTCCAACATAGCAATGGTTGTGATTAATTACATGAGCTTCATGACCACGTTCTTGTGCTGCCTCTGCGAGCCTCTTGGTGCTGTATAACGCCGGATTAGCGCTTAGAATAGCAATTTTCATTCTCTATTTAGTAACGTCTACGATGTATCCTGATTCTAACAAATTTCTACCTACGAGCATGTCATAGGTGAGAAGGGTACGGTCGGAAAATCCAACCAACACACGGTGACTTGCACCGGCGAGTTCAATTTGCGTTTCGACCATAGGTCGAGCTTTTCGACGTCCGAAAGAATTCCGAACATTTCTCACGATAAACTCTGAAAATGTTAATTCTTCGCCTGTATACAAGTCACTTTCAGGATCGAAGAGTATTACTCTCAGCTCATTTCTTTCCTCATCAATAGCGATAAAGGAGGCGTGCAAGGCACAAGTGGCCGCACCAGTATCTACTCTTGCGTGTAGATTTTTCACCGCTAATTCGGGCAGCTGCACCTTGGCAGTGGCACCGATAACAATGGACGCTTTCATGGGGCAAAAGTGCATCCTTTTACCTTATGAAAAACATCACCTTAAAAATTTACTAAAACTTAACTTTTGCCGAAGCCGAAATGCTCAGATCGGACGATTCACCTGCGAGAAATTTGTAATAGCCGGCTATACCAATCATTGCTGCATTGTCCGTAGTATACTGAAATGGAGGTATATAGGTGTTTAAACCAACGCGTTCACCCAATGCGGTGAGCCTCTTCCTTAATTCGGAGTTCGCGCTTACACCACCAGCAATAGCCACATGTTGGCAACCGGTGGCTTTAATGGCCATCTCAAGTTTTTTAAAAAGTACATCTAATAGTGCGTTCTGATAGCTCGCACAAATGTCTGCCCTGTGAGTTTCAACAAAATTTGGATCCTGTTGTACTCGTTTTTGAAGCGCATACAAGAAACTGGTCTTCATGCCTGAGAAACTGAAGTTGTAACCGTCTACTTGCGGACGACCGAATTCCATGAATTTAGGATTTCCTTGTTTCGCCAGGCGGTCTATGTGCGGACCTCCGGGTAGGGTAAACCCATGATTTTTGCCGCTTTATCGAAGGCTTCACCTACGGCATCATCTATGGTTTCGCCAAGAACACGCATATCGTAAGGGCTATGAACTTGGACAAGCTGTGTATGTCCTCCACTTACTGTCAGACACAGAAATGGGAAACCAACATGAGTATCGTGGGCATCGTCTATCAGATGTGCTAGAATGTGTGCATGCATGTGATGCACGGGAATCAAAGGAATATCTAAAGTCATGGCTAGACTCTTTGCGAATGACGTTCCTACGAGTAACGAACCCATTAAGCCTGGACCGTTAGTAAAAGCGATGGCATTTAGCTGTGAAGGTTCGATATTTGCTACCTTTAAAGCACGGTCAATAACAGGCACTATGTTCTGTTGATGCGCCCGCGAAGCCAATTCAGGAACGACACCACCATACGCCGTATGCACCGCTTGAGAAGCTACTTCATTGGACAATACACTATTTCCATGCAGCACTGCAGCGGAGGTATCGTCGCAACTACTTTCAATTGCCAATATGTAAGGAATGTTGCCCATGAATGAGTCAAAAGTACAGCAAAATCGGCTGAAAACTTGGCGTTACTATGCCTTGATGTCGGTTTTTTCCGTCCTTTTGATATTGGCCTTAACGGCCACTGTCACTTTGAATTCAAGATCTTTCCAAAAGTGGCTATTCGCCGGTTACGTGGCACCTTCATTGGCAGAGAGAGAACTATCTATTGATTTTTCAGGCTTTGATTACCAGTTCCCAAGCTCATTTTACTTTGGGCCAACCACGGTGGATTTTAAAGACAGTGCTTTGTTTACGGTCAAGGGTATTGAGTTGAACGATGTATTCTGGTCATCTCATATCGGCGTTCGAACCATTCTTGTGAATCAATGCGAACTGCTTTCACCCTTGGACGGCGAACGGGTGAAGAGCTTCATTAATAGCTTCAATTCGGACTCAGACAATGCTGGACAATCATTTCAAGCAACCATAGGTGCGATTTATATTGATGCAATCCATGGTAGCACCAGCAATGATATCTCCTGGACTATCCGTGGTGAAAGTGAGAATGTGGTCCTTAATGATGAATTGAACGTAGAGGATGTATCTCTTCTTGCTGTGTTAAACGGTGTGCAGTTCGAAGTTGGAGCCACAAACATCTTTAAATCATCAAACGGTCGAATTCAATTAGATTATGTATGCAATTCTGACGGAATAGCTAAAACCTACGGCGGCGTGAGCGGTATTGTAGATTCCTTGTTTTTTGAGGGATCAATCCTAACAGATACTTCTATTGAATTGGCTTCACTAGGTATTGAAGAGTATGAGCCTGTTTTGAAGGCATGTGAATTTTCGTTTAACGGCTTATTATACGACTCCGAAGTCTCGGGTCGCATAATAGGAGGGAATTCTAGCTACTCAATGCGCTCAACATTGACTCAAAGGGAGTCGGATTTCTACAGGATAAGTACCGATTTAGACCTAAGTCGTGAATTCTATAATTGGCCAATTTTTAGTGGTTTAGAGCCTGTTTTAGGTGTTTTTCGTCCAAAAAACGCTCAAATTGATGTAAAAACGGATTTTTCTGACCTTTCTTGGTCAACCGTTTTGACGGATAAAAACAACCGCTGGGAACTCTCCAGTGAAAGTCAAAACAATCCTGTTCGAGGAATGCTATTAAGTAACCAGCTAGCCCTTGGACCTATTGAATCTGCCAAGGCTAAAATGAGCATCTTGCCCAATTTAAGTGCAGTAATTGATGGGGATGACTTTGAAATCTTAGCGGCTCTTCCAGAAATTCGTTCCAACGGCATGAAGGTTAAGGGGTTGAATGCACGCTTTGAACACCGACAAAATAAAGATTCGCTCTGGCTTAGCTCGCTTGATTCAAAGTGTGATATCGAATTGAATTACAGTCGTGTAGGAACGCTCAACAGTATTTCTGGGCAATTGAACACACTCGATTTAGGATTAATTGATCACCTTGACACAGGACAGCGATTAACAGTCACAGCAAATATTAATTTTACTGACGAAGGATTAGGCTCTGTTTTACTCCAAGATATCGTTTTAATGCGTCCTGAAGACGTTATTTTCCTGCGAGAATTGTCCTTGACTCATGTTCTAGGTGCAAAGAGTCGAAGCTTTGTGTTATCAAGTGATGTACTTGATTTTTCAGTCAATGGGGATTGGGATTTCACAGTTTTTCCAAAGGTTGCTTCCCATGTATTCCAGGACATCATTGTACAGAAAGAAGAACTATGGCCACAAGCGGCATTTAAATTTGATATTCAGGCGGGTAATATAGGTTGGCTAGCAGATCTCATACACCTTGATGTATTCCTCAGTGAGGATACACACATCTTTGGGAAGTATAATGGTACACGTAAGATGTGGTCCACGACTATGTTCATTCCTGAAGCGACTTATGAAAACAATAGCGGAAAGGATATCGTCTTTGCCTCTTCCCAAACACAAGATGTTCATAATACCACGTTTAAGGCCGATAAACTTAAAATGGACACATGGAACTTTGCAGAGGTGAATCTCAGTTCTAACGGGATTGTTGGGCCAAAGAGGATAGCGTTCTCAGGTGTTGTCGAAGATTCTATACCGAGTGAAATAAATTTGGAAGCATCTCTGTTAAGTGGAGAGGCGGCTATTACTGCTGCAGCTTTCAACATTGGGGAATCGCAGTTTGCACTATTAGATACTGCCCACCTTCAATGGCAAAATGCGCAATTCAATGTGGATTCTTTAATTCTCGCTGGCGAAGACGGTAGCTTCTTGCTTGATGGTCAACTATTTGATACCGACGCTCCTGAGATTGAGCTCGGTCTAGAAGGTTTTAACTCTAAGATGGTAAATTACCTATTTCGCACACCAGAGGCGTTGTTTTCTGGTACATGGAATGCACAATTAACGTTTAAAGATTCATTTTTCCGTCCTTTTATAAAAGGACAGATTGAGATTGACGATTTTGGTTTAAATAATTATGAATACGGTCGGTTCACGGCGAATGCCGAAGTTGAAGACTTAACACGTTTAAGTGCATTCGGCCAATTACGCCAAGGTACATCGAGTTCTTTTTCTTTTAGTGGGGGATACGATTTCGCAACACAAGAAGTTGATGTAAGAGCGAGCATAGATGAATTTGCTGTCGATCCTTTTAACCCACTGTTTAATGGGATTCTAGATGAATTCAGTGGTACGCTTCAAGGTGGATTAGAATGGTACGGTCCTCTGGAAGCATACACATTGAATGGTGCGTTTACCATGCGCGACGGTCATTTTATGGTACCTTTAGTTGGCGCTGAATTAAGCGCTTCTGAGCCCGTTGAATTGGTTATCAAAGAAGATGAAATTGTCCTAGACACTGCTAAATTCTATGCGCCGAAGGATAGTACTACTGCAATGGTTTTTGGCAGTATTCATCACAATCAGTTCGACAGTCTTGTATTTGACTTAAAACTTCACAGTGATAGTATACGAGCGGTTGATTTAAGCAGAAATATTGATGGCTACTTTTATGGTACTGCAGTAGTAGAGGGGGACCTCGTCCTAGAAGGACCTTTGGAACAGTTACATTTAGACCTTGCCGTAGCTACAAAAGACGGTACAAACTTTAAGATTCCTTTAGATAACCCAACTGCGGTTGAAATGCCGAGCTACATTCGTTTTAGTGATGCTGGATTGCCTACAGCAGATAGTGTTTTTGTTCAAGAGCTGGAATATTTCACCACGGATATAGCCATTGAGGCAACGCCAAATGCTGATGTGGAGCTGGTACTTGATGAAGTATTAGGAGATGTAATAAAGGCTCGCGGGAGCGGTAATATGCGTCTTAAAATATTAGAAGACGAAAGCCTAGAGTTGTACGGTTTGTACACGCTGGTTTCGGGCGATTATCTCTTTACTCTGCAGAATATTATTAATAAGCCATTTGAAATTATTCCCGGCAGTACCATTCTTTGGAGTGGTGACCTGTATGAAGCACAAGTTAATATCGACGCGAAGTACTCTCTTTCCACCGACCTACAAGGCTTGGTCTCAAATGCGAATTACAACAACGAGAATGTCAATGTGGATTTGATCATTAATCTAAGTGGTGCCTTAATGAATCCAGACATTGCATTTACAGTAGATTTGCCAAATGCGCCGGCAAGTTATTTAGAAGAACTTCAAAGGCACTTTTTAAGCGAAGATGCCATGAATTATCAAGCATTTTCATTGCTCCTCCTAGGTGAATTCTACCAACAAGATTTAGCGGTACAGGAAGGCTTTGACTTCAGTGGTTCAGTAAGCAGAAATACCTCGGAATTGCTCGTTAGTGAATTTGGAAGTTGGTTGGCCGCAGGAATCGGTTCATATGTCGACTTAGAATTGGATTATACAAGTGGTACCAATCCCTATGAGGTATTAGGGACGACTCAAAATAATTTGAATCTCGGACTAGGAAAAGATTTTCTTGACGGTAGACTGAGCATAAATTCTTCTTTGGATATTCCTATAGGTCAATCCGGTGCTTCGACGCTCTTACTTGGCGATACTGAAGTGATATACTCATTGACTAAGGACGGAAGAATCAAACTCAGAGCGTTTAACAGAAGCAATCGTAACGATCCTCTCATGCAAAATTCTGGTCCGTACACTCAGGGTGTTGGGATCTTATTTCAAAAGGAATTTGAATCAGTACTTAAGGACTAGCTCTGTCCTTCAATGAGAGCAATGGCCTCTACAAGTGAATCTACGTAGTGATTAGGCACAGCAGTATGCGGCTTTAATCCATGTCCAGTCTTAACTCGAATGGTGGTTACTCCGGCATTTTGACCGGCTTCGATGTCTCTTGGTGAATCACCGACGAGATAACTTTGCGCTAAGTCAATATTGAACCTATCCTTTGCTGCCAAGAGCATGCCTGGCGAAGGTTTCCGGCATTCACACGGAATCTTGTATTCTGGAACTTCACCTTCAAACCCCCCGTGCGGGTGGTGCGGACAGAAGTAAATGGCCTCCACAAAGGCACCTTGCTCACCCAATTGAGTCTCCATCTTTTTATGAATGTTGCCCAATTCTTCGATAGAACACAACCCTCGTGCGATAACGCTTTGATTTGTGACCACAACTACGAGATAACCAAGCTTGTTCAACTTCTTGATACAATCGGCTGCGTAAGGGTACAATTCAAAATCCTCAGGTCTGTGAATGAGATCAGTATCAATATTGATCACCCCGTCTCTATCTAGGTATACACACTTTTGCGGCCTGTTTAAGTTGCGTGCAGCAACCTTGCCAGAGGAAATAGCTTGTTCTACTTTTTCCAATCGGTCCGGAGTACCCATGTCTTTGAGATACTCAGGAGTATTGTAGGCATAGACATTGAGTCGCTCGTGAAGGGTAGGGAAGATGTCTTTTCCGAAATCGGCTTTAACGCCTTCTTCAAGATGCTCTAAAACCACGGGACTGAAAACATAGGCCGCTGCATTAACTAGATTCCTGTAAACTAACCCTTCAGGGTGCGGCTTCGCATAAAAGGCACATACCTTGTCGTTTTCATCAACATCCAGCAAATCACTATCGTAAGGATGATCATTCGGGTGAACCACTAACGTAGCATCCGCACCCTTCGCTTGGTGGAAGGCAAATAGTCGATGTAAATCCATATTCATCATTACATCACCGTAGAGGACAATGAACGGCTCCGTCAAATGCTCTTGTAGGGCTTTTACACCACCTACAGTCCCTAACGGAGTTGGTTCGACGTAATAGTGTATCCGTATTCCAAAGGCTTCTCCCTTTCCGAAATGATTTTCAATGTGATGATATAAATGGTTAACAATGAGCCAGACATCAGTAAAGCCGTGGTCTTTTAGAAGGTTGATTTGATACTCAAGTATGGGCTTGCCGAGAACTGGCATCATAGGCTTGGGAATATCGTCTCTGACTTGTGCAAGACGGGTCCCTTTACCACCGGCAAGAATGAGTGCTACCTTCATAGTTAGATGTTTGCTCAAACCTAAGAAGCTTTAAGGAGCTAAGAAAGTCTTGCGGCGAAAGATTCTTAACATCATCAAATAGAGTATCGATACCGACTCTTGTAAGACGGTAGAAGAGATATAATACTCTAATTTGTTGAATAGGAAGTAGTTCAATATTGAACGTAACGGACCCCTCTTTGAGCGCTAATTTTTTTTCAAAATTTTGAGTCCTAGCTATTGCAAAAATGAAAATAGCCGTTACATTTGCAACCGCTATTGAAGCACGGTCCGGTAGTTCAGTTGGTTAGAATACAAGCCTGTCACGCTTGGGGTCGCGAGTTCGAGTCTCGTCCGGATCGCCAACAATTAGAAAAGCCCTCGGAGAAATCCGGGGGCTTCTTTTTTATAAACGTTAGCGCTTTTTCTTTTTGGTTCTTGTTTTGTGTAGTTCACAATACCTGCTATCTGGTATTGCCTCGCGTTCGCATTTTGCACCACTGGCTGTTTTGAATCCACACTTTCTGAAAACCGCTTTCTTTTTAATGACTTTCTTCTCTCTCAAGTAGGGCAGGTCCGATGTTCGCTCAGGAAGACAAACACTGCAGGGCAACAGACCTCGTTGTAGCGCAATGCGTTCGTCAATGTGAATCTGACCGTTTTTCAAATATCGACAACCGTCGATGTGATAGCGTGCACCCGATGCGTTAATACCTCGTGTGGTAAAAACTACTATTTCAGAAACCTCTGTAGAGTCAGAATGCGATTGTGCGTTAACTTGCGTACTAACCAACCAGCAAAAGCCTACCAATACAATGCGTAATAGATTCCTCATCTCGGCAAAACTATCCATTCTTTGTCTAATAATGGGCTCGGTTCAGGGATTTGCGCAAATGACCTCTATAAACTTTGACTATCTCACTGTGGATGAAGCGCCCAAAGAGCCCATAGGATTCATAGGTACGGGCGTAAGTATTCATCATCCGTCACTACCCATTTATGGCGGTATCCGATTAAATAACGCTGCGGTTGGTATTCGGGCTGGATACTACACATTTGGATACCATGCAGGTGCTAGGTTGCGTCTTACAGGTAATTGGTCTTTTCATCCTCGATTAATGTACACCACAGGGGGAGGAGCTGAAAGCAATGATGGTTCAGGCTGGTTTGTTACTCCAGCTGCCACATTAGACAGGCAGTTTGGTAATTACACCTTAGGTGTGGGTGCACAATATAGTTATGTGAGTACTGGAGTGATTACAGGTTCGAGCGCCTATTTCAGCCTCAATAAACAGATTGACTTTAAACAGAAAGGGCTCAAACCCTTTCACACCCAACTTTTTACAAATACAGTATTCAGTTCGCATAATGAAAGGAACAGCAACATTGGCTTCATTGGGGTAGGTGGACGTTCCTTCCAGAACAGGACCTATCAAAGTGTATACTTGACTGCTGCGGTGACTGATTTAGGCGGGTATATGGACGTATATGGTGGCTATGGCCTTTGGGAGCAATTTGGAGTATGGCGATTCTTAACCGAGGTGAATTTTGGTACCGGCGGTGGAGGTCGAGCACCTGCAGGTGGTGGACTGCTCTATGGTGCCGGAGGTGAAGTACAATACCATCACAACCAATACTTTATGGGCGGAAGTGCTGGAGTTTTAAAAAGCTTGAACGGACCATTCTACTTTTCATTTATCGGCCTTCATTTGGGTACCGATTTTACTTTCACAAGTACTCAAAACGAAAAAGGCTATTTACCCATGGATCTTAGCATTGAAAATGGGGTTAGAACGTATCTCGGCGAAGACGGCTTCTCAAACCTAGGCATAGCTTTCCGACTGTACAGAAAAGGTTTGGTCCAGCTGCGGGGGGAGAGTTACTGGGCCTTTACAGACGGTAGAGGTGCCTATGCAGAAGGATTGTTTGGCTTGCGACTTCAGCCAAACATTTGGTTTGTCGAGACGCAGGTGGGCGCCGGAGCAGGGGGTGGGATTAACCTATGGGGCGCTGCCGCGCTAGCTTTTGTCAATGTGGGTTTTGAAATACCTGTAAACGATTATTGGGATATCACAGGTCGCGGTATCTACAACGTATATTCCTCTCAGGCATTTCCTTCCTACGGGTGGCAATTGGGCATGACCTTTAATATTCCTTTTAATACCCAATTCTGATGCGCAGGTTGTTGCTCCTACTTTTCGTTGTAACTCATCAATACGTTATGGGTCAAGGGACTTCCATGACTCTAATGTTTGAGCCATTGGAACCCTCTAATGACATGATGTGGGTGACTCAGCGCTTTGAGTTAGTCAAGGATTATGCGCAGACAAAAACCGCTATCTCTGGGGGGTTAGAGACCCAAAGTGCTATTTTGGGTAATTATGGTGGTTTCTATGCCTTCGGATTTACAGGAGGTGTTTATCAATATGTACGTCCATGGGTATTCGCTCATATGG
>Ga0213865_10001468_pt1 | contig 15334 bp, 27 predicted proteins | sample PICome_6_FD_160100 | JGI IMG/M metagenome (GOLD analysis project Ga0213865, IMG submission 160100) | Coastal seawater microbial communities near Pivers Island, North Carolina, United States - PICO282 | ecosystem: Environmental > Aquatic > Marine > Coastal | place: USA: North Carolina...
GAATCACAAAGAGTTCAAGATAAATTAAAGAACCAACCGAAGAGAGTTGGATCAGCTAGTGAAGTTGGAACAGGAGACACAGCACAGGGTGATCTTTCACTTAGCGACTATAGAAGCATTCTTAGAGAGCAAGGTATTGGAGGTTCTGCGCAAATTGCTAAAGCCAAACAAATGATGGCTGAAGCTGAGTCCAAAAAAAGCATAGCTGAATTAAATGCAGAAAGAATCCGCGCTCAAATGGCGAAGTCAATGCAACCCAAGGAGCCTCGCGCACCTACTAGTGCTGAGTTAACAATGGGTGTAGTCAATCAAATGTCAAAATTGCAAGCCATAATTGATTCTGGTCAAGAATTAAGTCCAGAACAATTACAGACTTATAATGCATTAAATGCGTATATTCAAATGCAATCGCAGTTTGGTGATTCACCTTTCCAGATGCCAGAAGATGACCAAGTTAAGACAAGTGAACCAATTGCTGCAACTGAGGATTTACTAGATCGCCAAGGCAATAGAAGACGTGTTCCAATGGATCAAGTTGAAGAAGCGTTAAAAGCTGGTTACACTCGTCTATAATTTTTTAAAATGGCTCAAAAAGAATTTGGAACACTTGTTGAAGATGAAGAAGAATTTGGCGAACTTATAGAAGATCAGCCAGAATTTGGTACATTAGTTGAGTCAGAGAAAAAGGAGTTTGGGACTCGTGTTAAAGATGAAGACTCTTTAACCTTAGGACAAACAGCTGGATCGCTTGCTATTGATGTAGGTGGTAGTATTGGTTCTCAAGCCTTAGGATATTCATTAGCACCATTTACACTAGGTGGAAGTCTAGTTATACCTTTCTTGGGAGGTATGGCATCCAGTGTTACTGCTCAGATGACCGCAGAAGGAAAAGATTTTAATGAAGTTTCTCTTGGTAGAGCTTTATCTTCTGGTTTTCTAAATATGATCCCAGGTGCAGCAGTTACAAAATTTGCAAGACCTATTGCTAGAGAAGTTGGTAAAGGTGCATTGATGGGTGCCGCTGACATAACTATACAAAAATCTATAGATGAAAAAAGATTACCCACTAAAGAAGAGCTTGCTCTTGGTGTAGGCATAGGTACTGCAATTGGTGGAGGCCTTGGTGCTGTATTAAAATCTGGCGCTAAAAAGAAGTTTACTCAGAGAGTAGAGGAGGGTGACATTTTTGGAATGCCTATAGATAAGGTTGATGAGGCTATACTTACCACAAAGGCAGAAGGTAAGGAATTAAGAGATATAGTAGAGAAATCAACTGGAAGAAAATTTACAGAAGAGGATATAGTAGAGAGAGCTAAAAATTTAGAGCTTGATATTATAGCTCAAAAGAAGAGAAACGATAACCTAACTTGGAAAGAAGGATGGTTTGGAGTAGATGGAGTATTCAGTAATCTTACTCCTACTTTAGCACTTGGCCCTAAGATAAGAAATACTATATTTGAAACACGGAACACTGTTCGCAGAGCAAATAATCTCGCTCGTAAAATACCTAAAGATATAAGAGAAGACTTACAGAGAGGCGGTGAAGCAAAAGAAAAATTAGGTAGAGATGTAAATAAGTTTCTCAATGGAGAGGAAATGTCACAAGAGTTACAGGATCAAAGATGGGCGGGTAATTTAATTAAGTACAGGGAAGAAGAAAATAGCCTATATAAGCAATTATCCAAACTGCTTGTAGCTCGTAAAAGAGGCGACAAAATTGACAGTTTCTTTGAAGGCTTGGATAAGGGAGATGAAGACTTCCTAATAGAAAAACTACATAGAGCAGCTCAAGACAATGTAAGGGTAAGGCAGTACAAGGCTTTAATTGGTGGTAAGGATTCAAAGGGTAGAGATGTATTTTATCCTAGACCAGATAAGATGACTTCAAAGAAACGCGAAGAGCTATTCAATGAAATTAAAAACTGGCAAACTAAGAATAATGATTTTTTAGTCAGCGAAGAAAAATTGGCTGAGATAAAAAAATTGAAGGGCGAAGAAGAAGCTAGAAAATACTTTACATTAAAGCAACTGGTAGGTGAAGATGGTAAGAGTGGTAGGATTGAAGATCATATGAAATATCTTGCTTCTGCCTCCGAAGGTTCTGTAAAATTAAAGAACGTGCTTCCAGGTAATGTAGAGAGAAAATTAGGCAACCACGTTCCAGGGCCGATAGAAAGAGGGTACTTAGGAGAGGTTAAAGATGTTGGTATGCGTATGCAAGTTGGCATCAATGAACTAGGTGAATCAATGGCTCGCTTTGAAGGAGATAAAGCAATTCTACAATCAATGATTAAACAGAATCTGGTTAGTGAATCACCTACGGGTGATTTTACAAAACCTTTGAGGTTGAAAAGTTTAAAAACTGGTAAGGCATTTTACACAACAAGAGAGGCTGACAGAGCTTTATCTATAGTAAATAGTGCAGATATAATAGAAGAATCAAACGATCCTCTTTTAAGAAACGCTAATGCATTCTTTAAATTCTCTGTTACTGGTTCAAAGGCTGTTAAGGTTATTTTCAATCCACCATCGTATGCTGTTAACTTTATGAGTGGTCAGATTACTATGGTTGGTCTGGGATTATTTAATCCACTGAAGGCACCAGCTATTTTATTTAAGGGTGCAAAGGGATTAGTCAGTCGTGATGCAACTAGTGGTTATATGAAAGGTGCTAAGTTAGCATTGAACGAATCTGAGTTCATGAACAAGGCTGGTAATCTTATAAGAAAGTCTTCGGCTGAAAATAGAAAAGCTTATCTGGATTCCTATGATGAATATGTCCGCAATGGAATAATGAACGGAAATATTGCCGCTGATGATATTATAGAAACCCTTAGAGCTGTAGGCACTTCTGGAGGAAAATTACAACAAGTTGTAAATGTAGGAAAAGTTCCATTTGAGTTCTTTGGAAAAATGTACTCAGTTACTGATATTGCGGCAAGAGCGTCTGTTTACGAAGCAAACAAGAGATCCTTGCAGAAAATGTTTCCAAGGTTAGCTGGCCCTGTAAACAGAAGAGAGCTTGAGAAAGTTGCTGCCGCAATTACTAACGACACTTACCAGAATTATGATTACGTAAGTAGGATCGTTAGAAGGATGTCTAGAATAGGTATAATGCCTCAGTTCGTAACATTTACCGCTGAGTTCGCCCGTAATATGTACCACCAAGGTAGAATTGCTAAAATTTTAATGTCTGGAGATGTTAACAAGTTAGCAAATCAATATGGGGTTTCTAAGGCTGTATTAAGAGATGTAAACTTAGGTGAATTTAGAAAAGAGGGTCTACGCAGATCCGCGGGATTGGCTACAGTTATGGGAGCTGCTGCCTTTGGCCCAGCTGCCTGGAACAGATCTCAAGGAATAGATGAAGAAGCCGATAACGATTTGAGAAAAATCCTACCTTCATGGCAAAAAAATAAAGCACTCTTGTATTACAAGAATGAAAATAAGCCAGATGAGATCGCTGTTGCTAATGCTAGTTACATTATGCCGCACGCGATTGTTGCTTCAGCCATACAGGCTGGACTTGATGGTAAGGATCAAACATCTGTAATGGGTTTCTTGACTGAAGAATTTTTAGGAACTGGTACATTCATTAATCAAGAGATGATGCGCGCCCTAGATAATAGAACTGCTAGAGGTAAACAGATCAGTTATAGTCTAAATGATGAAGAGAGAGCATTTGAACTAACTTCATATTTCTTAAAGGCAACTTTTGAACCTGGTTTTATTAGGGAATACGAAAGGTTTATGGATTCTATTAGTGGTTCTGAGCAAGCTCAATTTACTACAGCAGAAGTAATGAGAAGACAGTTAGGTCTTAGATTCAATAAATACAACCTTGAGGAAATGACTAAGTACAAGCTTCAAGATTTGTCTAACTCTCAATCAAGAATCAAGGGTGAGTACAGTTCAGCTTATAAGAAGTTTACTGGAGAGTACACTGGAGATGTTGTGACAGCGGAGGAGCTTGAAGAAATATACCAGAAAGCCAACGAGGGATCTGCTCAAGCATTTGAACAAATGAAAGATGTTTTCAACGCTATGGTAAGAAGCTTTGGTTACTCAAAGGAAAAGGCTATAGAAGTATTATCTGGCCCTGGATCTAATGTATCAACAAAGAACTCTTTTAGAATTATCAAAGGTCTAGGTCACCAGGACATTGAAAGAGTACCAATGAATACAGTTGAACAGAGATACAGTACTTTGTTCGGTGAGGATACTGAAATCAGTACTTACTCAGATTCTCAAATACTTAAGAAGATTAAATCATTAAGAAAGACTGATCCAGTTGAATTTAAATCAATGCTCAATTACTATCGCTCACAGAAGAGAGCTGAAAAGAGCAACCTAACTGTAGAAGAAAAGCTACTCAAGAAGATGAGTGTAGCTGACAGGGCAGAGGCTATACTATCCTTGGGATACACATCGCATAATAAAAAGATGGAGCTTCGTAGAAAAGGCATATGGACTAAGGACGTAGATATGGTGCTTAGATCTATGCAATAAAAAACCCCACCTTTCAGTGGGGCTAGAGGATTTAACTAGGCTACTACAACCTTGTCGGCATTACTGCTTAGACTTACCTCTAAATAATATATATATGAAAACAAGAATTACTTCCTTGATTCTACCTTATCAATAAGATAGTTTGCGTAATCTGTCAACTTTATTTTATCAAATTGTTGATTTTCAAAGTAATCTTTAAAGTTTTCTGTTTGAGTTTCTTGGTGCAGTCTTTCTTTGAAGTACTTAACGCAGTGCGACATAGTCTCTGCGGAGGTTTCGTGAGGTGATTGTGTATTTGCCATTAATAGAATCTTCCGTATTGGTTAAAAAATTTAAATTGTCCCTTGAGGTCTCTTTCGCCCTCGCGGTTCTTAGCTATTTTGTATTTCATGAGTGCATAGGTGCCAGTGGCATCCGTGCGTTTGGAGTCCGCGAGATCAGTATTGAAAGGCCACATCAGTATAATAACGTCAGCGTCATTCTCAATATCTCCCGAATCTCTTAAGTGATAAAGCTCTAGACCCTCACTGCTTCTACTACCTTCGCGGTTAACTTGCGACAGTAATACAATAGCTATGTTAAGATCCAGTGCTAGTTGTTTGATCTTGTGCGACATATCAGACACTGCTTCAGCCTTTGAATTAGCTGAGTTGAATGGTATGAGTTGCAAATAATCTACTACAACTAGCTTTACCTTGTGCCTTCTGTGCATTGCTCGTATCTGAGCAGTAAGATCGTTGATGTTCTTGACTGAGTGAATAGTGTAAATCTTAGATTTCTCTATCTGCTCTAGGGCATCATTAACCATAAGCATATCTTTTTCATTAGCTACCTTGTCTTGTATTTTAGAGAGCGGTACTCCCGACATACAAGCAGTCAGCCTTTTAATGATTTGCTTCTGTGGCATCTCAAGAGAAACAATACCACAGGGTGTATTATCTCTACTGATGTTCCTGGCGCATATATTGAGAGCAAGCTGAGACTTACCACAGGACGTAGGTGCAGCTATCACAAGTACCTCTCCAAGGCCTATTCCTCTGCAACCTAATTTCTCGTCTAAATGCCCTATATGGGTCTCTACAGCACTGTGGGTATACTCACCCTTGAGCATGCTGTCAAAGTCCCCTCTGAGGGCGTTTACGGAGTCCTTAATGGGTGATTTGTCGTCTGACCCAACCTCTAACTCAATCAGTTTATTTTGTACTGCCCCCGAAATCTCAGAGGCCTTCTTATTTTCGGAGATGGCATCTTCAACTCCGATCCGAAAGCTCTTGATCATATCTCTGAGCTTTGCTTTTTCGCTGACAATATTGGCGAAGTATTTGGTGGATGCAGAGGTCTGAGAACCATCGGTTCGCATCATAACCTCTACAGCACCGCCTACTTCATCTAAACTGCCAAGTTGTTTAAGTTCCTCACAGAGAGAGATTGTATCAATCGCTTCTCCTTTTGAGGCAAGAGAGCTTATTGCACCGAATACAATTCCGTTCTTGTACTCGTAAAAGTCCTCTTTCTTTATTGTGTTTGAGATGCTGTCGTAAGCATCCGTTGTCCCCTCTACGCATAAACAAGATAGTAGTGCTTGTTCTGCTTCAAGATTCTTGGGTAGTACTTGCTGTTCCAATGTTAATAGTGTCTTTTAGTGAATGGAGACACGTGCCTAAATACCTTAAATGATTTCGCTGATCTACGCGATTTTCGGATTCGTCAGCCGCCTTATGCAAGGTAATAGCTAAATTGATTCCGTCATTAATATTCTCAAGTATTTTGCTTTCCGATGTGTTTGGTTGTGTTAATGTCATTGTCATAGGGTAGAAAAGTATAGCACATAATTTAGTCCTTTTTTTCACTTTCTTTTGCTCTGTGGAGCATCCCTATGGCAATCAACGAGTAACCAATCAAATCCCGAAAAATGTCCTCAACTGTGTCTCCTTTTTCGTTGAGGGCTAGGTTTCCTTGCTTACAAAAAGCTTTCGCTCTTTGGAATTTGTCTTGCATTCTGACGCAGACCCCAACTAAGGGGTCTACACCAAAATCCGTAGACAAGTCAAAGTTTTCAAATGGGTTCTGTTCCTTAACGCCACCTGTGTAGTCAGCATTCTTTTGCCCAGTCTGAGCAAGAATAATTTCTACGGTGTCCCTACGGAACTGTTCCCACCACTCCTTGTCGTATTTCATTCCTTAGAATGGATCTGATGTGCTATCAGCAGAAGCTGTAGCCTTTTCATCAATAGGAGTTAAAGCAAGGCTCATATACTTGCCCGCTTTTTCACTTTGCTTTGACCAAGCCGAAATGTAGAAGTCTTTACCATCTACATTGATTTTACCGCGAAGATCGGGTTGTGTTTCCTTTTCTTTGCGGTCATTGCGGAACAATGCTCCGCTGTTTGTATTATCGTATTTTTCACTCATAACTAGAATAAATCTTCGTCTTCTGACGGGGTTTTAGTTTTAGTGGCAGTTTTCTTCTTGCCGTGATCGTTAGTTGCATCTGCATCTTGTGCATCGTCAATTAAGAACAATCCATTCAATGCATACTTGCGTGCGTAACTTGAAGCAGCGCCCGTTATTTGACTTTCGTCCATTCCTTTCTTAGAGAGTGACTCTCTAGCAAATGCGCTTACTTCTGCTTCGCCTTCTTTGCATTTAAAAATGACAGTAGTCTTTACGTATACTCTGTCTCCAACAGAAACCATATCGTCAGATATGATTAGTGTTGCTTCGTATTTAGCTAGAATTGGTTTTGCCGCTTCTAGGATTCCCTCACAGGATCTGTAAGAGTACCCACCAAATTTATTGGTGAGATTTTTGGGAGCTTTTAGCTCGCTCTGTATTTTAGTTAATGTTAACATAAGTCTTCAAAAGTGATTTACGATACAAGTTTGTACGTTGCTTTTGATTAGTGCAAGCAAAAACTTCATCTTTTTTATTTTTTTTCAAAAGTATATTTTCTTGGTCTGCTTTCGGTAATCTAGAAAATCTGCTAACCTTTTGCTTTAACCCCACGGGATGCATAATATCTGTCTTGTATGTTTCAAGATACAATGCAAGATTCCGTAGGGCTTGCGGCAAGGTTAACTTAGTATGATTGGTGGCGTAACGCTTCCAGGCGTTTTCTATTTTGCCAGCCCATGCATTGCTCTGCCTGTGCAGAACTCCGCGGACTAGACCAGTGTCGTGACAGTGATCCACAACTGCATCGTTTACTTTGCAACTGAAGATAGGGCATTGCTTGGGAGTATTCTCCTGTCGCCACTTCTTCACGACTGTGTAGGGTAGGTACTTCAAATTCCAAAAATTAGCATCAAGTCAAAGGAAAGAAAGGTTATGTTTATCCAATATATATTTCTTTCCATAATTTCTTCGCAACCTATACTCAATGCTGGAGTTAGGAAAACGGTGTTCTTTATAAGGTGCAGTTTTATTTGCATTTCTTTTTATTCTTTCTTGTACTTGACCAATCTATGTCACCATAGTTCGCCTCGTACTTCTTTTGGTTATAGCCCTTCTTCGGCTCCATCCCTTTGCCCATGTGTAGCGTCCTCCACTGATATTACTTTTAGTACTGATCCAGACTTTGTTGGAGTCCACTGCCCGACTTTAGTAACTCTACCTGTTAGTATTTGTAGAGCTTTGTTTTCGTCTGAAGCCCAAATAGTTTTCATACCCGTGTAGTCGGGTGGCATATCTTGATGCTTGTAGGATATTCTGTATTTTTGACTCATAAAATCATCTCCTGTGTGTAAAGAACTGTGAAGCCCTGTCCACCCATTACGCCTATTACATTGTAGTCAATCCATTCAATGGCCTCCTCTATTGTCATCTCTGAATCAACAACGAATGTTTCAATCATTCTGTCGTAGTCATAGACTAAGAATCCATTGTGGTCAGTCCCCACAATTGCGTAATCTAATCCTTCAAATCGTATGGCTTCGGGATCAGCCATCTCTAAATAATTATCTATGTTTGGGTTTCTTTTAGGTATATTAATCACTGCATTCTTGTGTTCCAATATATTTTTGCTGCTAGTTGGGCTGTCTTCAAGTGCTTCTTTACGTGATCGTCTTTCCACACTTTATGAAAATGCTTTTTGTTATCAGTACTAATACATATACTTCTGCACTCTGGCAAGTAATCTAGCTCAAATTCTTTTTTTATTGCGTTAGCCTCAACAGCTAATTGCTGACAATCCTTGTCATAAAATTTACCCCTGTCTTCCGTGCTTCTGCACTTGTAGTCCGCAAGGAACATTTTACCATTAGAATCCTCTCCAAGGAAGTCAATACTGCCCGCAATTTTGAGCTGATGATCCACTGCAATGTACTCAGTTGCCTTGGGTTTTATTTCGTTCTCATCCATCCACTCCAGGAATGGCTCTGCCCAGGGCGTAAATGCCTCTAGAACCGTCTCGTTTGTACCACCATGGATAACATCATCAACTAGCTCTTCAATGCGCTTGTGGACGCATACACCGAAGCTAGAGGATGGGATCATTTTTCCTGTCTTTGGGTGCTTTCTGAGACCGTATGTCAATTCAAGTACATCCTCCCAAGAAATGTCGGGATACTCACGTGCAATCTCTGTAATTCTACGTGGTTTCCATATGTTATTTATGAAATCATCAACGATAATACTGAGTACAGTTGTGACCGATGGATACATTCCTGGTATCTTCTTGGCCTTCGCGGGTGTTTGAACATCCTCAACTAGGGATGGTGTTTTTGCTTTGGTTGCGTAGAAATGCGACATTAAAATAAATCCTCTATATCGTAGTTAAGTACCTTGTATGGCAAAGTTAAAATGTCATCTACCTTTATCATACTCAGTAAGTCACATCTATCCTTGCGACTGTAACCCTTATAGAGTGCTTCTGTGCTTTTGTAAACCCTGTCACCTAAATTACATAGGTTTTCTGAAAGATTTTTTAAGTCCAAGGTCTTTACCAAGATGAACCCATAGTCCCTCTCAAACGCTATGAAATCCTGTGAACCATAGATCCATCCTGGCATTCCCCTGTTACTCTTGAACTCAATCCACTGAATGTCCGAACTTGTTTGCATTCTGCGGTTAGCTCTCTTTTTACCCTTTACATCAATAGTCCCTAACTTTGACACAAAGTCAATGTGCTTGTACTGCTCCTCCAACGTAGCTTCCCTAGCTTGCGGGTCTACGGCCTTTAGCACTTTAAAAAATTTATCTTGCACTGAGCATCCCTCTGCCCAGGTCTTGTACTTCATCCAATACATTATTAAGTCCCCAGTATTCTATTATTATGATAGCTGACGATTTTTTTTAGAGTTCCATATCCAGGTATAACCCTGTCAATGCAACCTTCATGTCCTCTACAAATGTATCCTTTGTAGTCGGGTACAGAATTAAACTGCAATGCTCTCCCGAAATTTCATCAATTCTATAAATATCAATGAGCAAATTTGCGTCATCGTTTTCTAATCTATTAACATCATCCCTTGGCAAAATATTGTAGCCAAGTCTGCGATCAAAAAAGAACTTAAATAATTCTTTGGTTTTAATTTGTAATTGGTCTTTCATAGCGACTCTCTTTATGGACTACTATACGAAAAAAGTCAAACCGAATTGACCGATTTGACTTTTGTTTATTTTTGCACTAGAATCAAATACTAGTTACTCCGTTATATAGTAGTTTAATAATTTATCTTCTAGTTCCTTTCTAATATCGTAAGCATAATCAAAAATCATTATCCTTACATCGTCAAAACTGTGTACTCTCCATTCATCTCTGATTGTTTCTTCAATGATGTCATTGATGTATTCTGTGTCTAATAGACTACAGCACCTAGGCAGTGGTTCTTTGAGGTAAGGTACAGATGCTATCTCAAGTGTGATCTCTCTGATTTCCATATCCTCTTTTTTTCTTTTGTCCTTTGGCATCAGTGAGTACCCTCCTTCAGTACTATCTCTTCGTCTCCGAATGGTTTCCAGTAGAAGTGACCACCTGCGAAATACAGATTTTCATCGGTAGCCCAAGCGTCAAAGAAGTCGCAGTAGATGTCGCACAATAAATCGTCTTCATCTCCTATCTTGTCTTCTTCGCAAGCATTCTGTTTATAGATCTCAACGACCCTACGCATCTCTTCGCTGTCGGGTGCAGTGAAACCTTCTATCGTACCATTCATTTCAGCCTCTCCTACAAAGCAACATCCTTCTTCGTAGAATCTGTAGACGAAATCTAACTTAGGAAACATCTCTAGAATTTGGTCAAATAATTTCTGAGATATTGGACTCCAAGCAGTCGTAAATGAATAGATTAATTCATCTTCTATTTCATCTTCGCCTGTTTGGTTATTGCTTGGATATACTTCTACATCGCAAGCGTTCCACTTAGTTCCCCAATTATTTACGCACCAATAGTAGCCATAGGCTTCTCCCGATCCGTAGGGTTTATCTAGTTCTTTTTTGGTAGGTCTAATAAACTTACTGAAATCAAGCTCGTAGTCATATCTGACTTTCTCTCCTTCAGCATTAGTAATTTCGTCCTCTCCATCCCAAACAATGCCGTTACCTTTTGCAAATGCTCTGAAGCATTCAAGTTCAGCTTTGTCGCCTGTAATTCTTAATTCGTTGTTGCACCAATTTGGCATTATTCTTCCTCCTTTTCTATATTTATAATTTTATATGAGCCATCAATGTAGCTTTCGTGAACTACCCATTGGTCATCACAAGAGTGAAAACCAAAGTTGTTAAATAAATCATTATCTGATTTAGCTTCTATAGAAGCGTGATGAGTCGTGGTTGTTTTCCATTGGACTAAGTATTTTGGCATTATAACCTCCTCCCTAATATTTTATATTCTTCTTGAGTTATCTCTTGGACATGACTTAGGTAAGCACAGCTTGTCATATCTGAGTTCCAATAGCAATCTTCGTCTACTTGATCTACTTCATCGTAGCCGTGGTAGCCCAAGATCATATGAGAATCTTGCGTGATCTCTTCGTCAGTACCTTCGCACTGCTCTGCTCTAGCAATCTCTCTTAGCTCATAAAGAGTAAAAACATTATGCTGTTCAAACTCTTTCTCTCCAACGACAATAGTGTAGCGGTGATAGAAATATCTTTCTTCATTGTCCGATATGTCGCACCTGTATTGCTTTATGTCGTTATTGTCTATGCAATTTGTAGTAATAAGGGTTTTTAAGAATGCCTTGTTGGTCACTTTAGTGTCCAAGACATACTCTTCTCTGATTCTGTATTTAGGCACGATTCATTTCCTCCTCATCTAATAAGTTCTGAATGTCGTTTTCAGCTTCAGCACAATTATCTGACATTGCACTCCAAGCTCCATCGTTGTTATGAATTAGCTCTTGGCATAATTCCCACATACCATCAGTAGACTTTTCCCCGATAGCATCGTCAAGTTGAAATCTTTCGTAGGCTACAACAATTTGCGAGTTGTCCGAACAACCACAAACTAAGGACGCAATGCAATCTATTTCAGCAAGCGTTCTACGCTGAACTGAGTAAGGCATTTCATCCGATATTACTTTCTTCAAGTAATGCAAACGGCTAGTTATCTCTTCGCACTTATCCATTGTCGTCCTCCTTGCAAGATGGTAAATGTAGTACTTCGCAAAGCTCATCATACGATCTTTGCCCGTCTTCACTAAGGCGATCTCTATCCCACCCTAGGTCTATGACAAGGTCAACGATTACTGATAATCTGTTGCCTTGGGTTCTAGCTTTGTTTTGCTTCAGTGCTAGATTCTGAATTGCTTTTGTTGTTAATGACATAGTATTTAGTTTTTATTGGTTGATAATAGTTCCGTCAAATTCTAAAAACCCTCCTTCAATTAGGGCTTTGGCTGTTCTTCCGTAATGCCCCTGTAGTTGCCAAACTAGACCACTTTTGAGAAGCTCTGAGAAAAGAAGCAAGCTCTGTATTTCGTCAAGCTTTCCGTCCTCGTAATCAAATAGCACTTGCATATTCCTAAATGCTATGGCGTTTTTTATATCCTCGCTTGGATTGTATTTTGTAGTATTACTCATAGTTAAAATTATGGTGTCCTTTGGTTAATGATGTCTAACATCTTTTTTTCGTTCTCCTCTGTACAAGTACATAAAAGCTCCTCAACATACTCATCAAGCATGACTTTCAGTTTAGCAACTTGCAATATTGGCAACTCAAGAAATATCAAGTCCCATATTTTTTTCATTAGTTTTTTATTCTCTTCCATAAATTAATAGCTTGGTTCAATGTTTAAATCATAACCATCAACCCCATCTGTGAAATCTTGGTTCTCAACTTGATCGTATGCATCGTCTATAGTTATAGCTTTTACATAGTATGTTTCTGTGACCTTGAACTCAGTCAATGTCCCCTCGTGTTTTTTAGTTTGTTTACTCATAAATTAAGTCCCCCCGTGTTTGTTTTAGTGATAGCTGAACCTTTGAGGGATTTTCATCCCTCGTCAGCGTGTTCCAGCTCCTCAACTCTGTATATCAATCTTGTTTCCTCTTCGTCTTCGTCCACGATTGCAACAATCGCCTTCTCTCCGTCAAAGCCGACAATCCACCCCTCCAAATCTTGCTCTCTATGCTTCACATAGTTTCCGTCCCAAAATTCTTCATAAATTTGTCCTTCTCCATCACAATCAAGACAGATTCCATAGCCCGAACAATTTTGCGACCCGTCCCCGTCACAAGAAGGGCAATCAATTTTATTTGCACTTAAAACATATTTTCTCATTTTCTATCTCTCCCATTTTGCTTTTATTGTTAGCCAAACGATTGCCTGAAATTCATAGCCTTTCAAGTTGTAAATTTTGGCAACTTCTGATGTGATTCTCTCAATATTGCGATATTGCAACGCTGTACAAGACTCTTGCAAATCTCTCTTTTTTGAGATTGGCGAAACTTGGCAAGCTCTTAAATGCCACTTGTCAATCGTAATGTGTTCGCTTGAGTTTCTCGCAATATTCATTGCAAATGAGTGAGTCTTTGGCGAACTCTTTTGAATCTCTAAACCTTGTTCCAATGCTTCCCAAGCTTTTAATTTGTTTGCGTTGTATGTGCAAACTTTTACAAGCTCCATAAATTCCGCTTTGGTAAATTTTCCACTTGTGAAAGCTCCAATTGTTGACTCCGCATCAATTTTGTTTCGCTCCCATTTATTGTTTGGAGATAGACAACTTACAACTGTTGCAACTGTATAAGAGTCTAGTTTGTATTTATTAGCAATTGATTCGCAAAATTGTTTTGCGTCATTATACCAATTTAAACCTTGTTCGTTTTGTTCGTCATTAGCGGACTCAATCCATTTCATCAAATTTAATTTAATGCTTCTATTTGAAATTTCGCTTAATTTTTTCTTAATCATTTTCAATCTCGCTTTCTAAGTTACTTAATGAAATGCTTACTTCTTTTAATTTTGTAAAAGCTCTTTGCTTGCAATTAAATTCATTACTTGAAAGTAAAGACATAGCAAAAGATAAGCTACGCATTGAAGTATAAATTTCATTCAATAGCTTATCTTTTTTTTGTTTAGCAATTAGCTTTTCTATTTTGTCGCAATAAGAATTAATTTGCTCTTTTGAAAAGGTTATTGTTGAGACAACCTTTGGTTTTGTAATAGTTAGTAATTTATTTTCCATAAGCTTATTAGGCATTGATTGTCAAGAGTTTGCAAGCAAATAATGAGAAAAACGAATCTTTTTTGACTCCGTTAAATATATGTTTTTAACTAAAAAAGTAATAATTATTCATAAAATAAGCCAACCTTATAACAATTTACTAATATAATGCATAAGTAAATCTAATATTAGCTAGCCTAATACAAACTATTAGCAAAAAAAATTAAAAAAAAATAAAAAAAAGCTTGACACGGGTCTGACCCCGATGATAGCTTGACGAGGGTCGGCTGGTTAGGCGTGCCTTGGCTATCATCACGCAATCCGCGCCCAAACTTATACTCCCCCCGTGTTCCCCCGTATGATAGCTGACTATGGTCAGCTTTTTATTTCAAAAAAAGAGGGTGATCATTTCTGACCACCCTCGCTATAACTAATCTTGCATTCGCCTCTTGGCTTTCTCTGCGTAATCTTTTAATTCATCGGCAGTTATTACGTTGTCTTTAAACAAGAAGTCTATGTATTGTATAAACTTGTCATACTTAGTTCTTCTTGTTATTGGATAAAGCTCTTTGGCAATGTTGAATGGTTTAACTTTGCGAGTCATTGGCATTCCATATTTGCCAAGCTCGGATAGCATTCCAACGATTAATAATCTTTTTTGGAACATTCCCCTGTCGGGATCAATTATTGTTGTCATAGTAATTAGTAATTATGGGCGACCACCGAAGCAGTCGCCCTTGATTAATTAATCTTGAGATTGATTTTCCTCCACTACTAGCTGATTAATTTTTTCAACAGAGAATTTAAACAATGTATTGAAATGAATTCTCATATTGATTAATTGAACTACGCTTGTTTTATCCAATTCGCATAGATCATCTATTGATTCAATTGGTTTTTTGATTGTACAAGTAATGTATCTTACTTGTTCTTCAATTTGCTTTTTTGCGAGATCGCTCAAAAACGCCTGTGCGTCCTGTAGATTGTGTTTTGTAATATTTGACATAATAGTAATTTTATTAGTTATAGCATAATTGCTATGATTAGAATATTGATTGATTGACCTAATAATGTCAATATTTATTTCATTTAAAAATGAAACTTTTGACCTACTAAAATAGTTTCATAAATAGTGATACGATTTGACTTGACTCCCACATGATAGCCAATACTAGTGAAGTTACTCGTGAAGCAAGTAACCACAGCTCGCAGAGTGTGGTA
>Ga0213865_10001469_pt1 | contig 15332 bp, 5 predicted proteins | sample PICome_6_FD_160100 | JGI IMG/M metagenome (GOLD analysis project Ga0213865, IMG submission 160100) | Coastal seawater microbial communities near Pivers Island, North Carolina, United States - PICO282 | ecosystem: Environmental > Aquatic > Marine > Coastal | place: USA: North Carolina | collected...
CCTATCTTCTCAGCAAGCACTTTCGCAATACGTGCTACGTCTTTATCAGGTGTTGTAGCTAGTATGGCTAATGCACCACGAAGGTCTCCATCTTTCAAAGCGGCAACAGCGGCAGGGTGCAGTATCGTGTCTGTGTAAGTTTCGCTAACACGTAACTCTAACGGCAGTGAATCATCAAACGCTTCTATATCACCAATATCAATAATACGTGCTCTTTCATCCGCAATAGCTTCATCAGCGGCTTCTTGCTCGGCTTTCTCTTTTGCAGTTTGTTTACGAGCGGCATCTGCTTCTATGGCCCGCTCAATAATTTCAGCGGTTGTATCGTCGATTTCACCGCGCACGTATTGACGTATCTGCTTTTCAGATAGTTTTTTGCTCGTGCTCTTTACTTTATCTTGTTCTTTGAGCATACGAATGATATCGGCAACTTTTTTGTTTTCTAAGTTTTGAACTCTAGCGCGGCGACCAGCGATCCAATCATTAAGCTGTTTAGACCCGTTTTCTTTAAGCCACGCAAGAACAATACGAGCGTTCTCAGCACTGTGCCCCTGCATGTACTCTCGAGTAGCTTCTGAATCTAACGGTATCGTTTTACCGTCTTCGTCTCTAACCGGTTTTCCGTCTGCGTCTAACTCAATAGGTGTTCTATAATTACTTGCATCAGTTACATCTTCATAAATAGCTTCAGCAATACCATCAATAATTCGTTCTGGTGTAGCCAAGTATCTTTTTATTTCTTTTGCTACAACTTGAGTTGCTTTCCTACTACGAACTCTAGCAGACTTAATAATAGTGGCGATCTTTCTGATGTCCGATACAGTTACAGGATCATCACTTTCTGGTGTTTCATATGTGCGAGGTGCACGTAACTGCTCTGCTTCTTTCTGGTATTCAAGCTCTTTGCGCGTTTCTTCATCTAGCGTATTACGTAATGTAGGCTTTTTCTCAGCATCAGCATCGGCTTTTGCTTTTGCTTTCGCTTCGGCTTTTGCTTTCGCTTCGGCTTTTGCTTTCGCTTCGGCTTTTGCTTTCGCTTCAGCATCAGCTTTCTTCTTGACATCCGCTTTCTTCTTAGCTTCAGCGTCCTTTACTTCAGTTTTTGTTTCTGTCGGGGTAACAGATGTTGTAGTTTTTGTCGTAACTTCTTTACCTGTAGTAGTCTTCTCCCCCGGTCCCGGAGTCGTCTCTTCGGTAACAAATTGTACGTCGGTTTCTGTAGTAGTCTCTGCTTGTTCCGCCGCTTGCTTTCTCAGACGCTTTCTTTGTCTGCGTGTTAGTGAAGCGCGTTTAGCATCCTCTCTTCGTACAGGCTCTCCAACGCCTCTTCCAGTGTCTGCCACTCCTGTTCCTTCAGGTGCGACAGCGCCGGTGGTATCTGGCTGTGCAGGAGGTACTGCTCGCTCTGCCCCCACATCTGGTACAGCAGTTGGAACGCCAACTCCACTTGGAACTTGCTGAGGTTCTGCAACTCCTGCATCTCGAACTCCTGCCTCAGTGGTTGGTCCGCGTCCCTGTGTCGTCGGCGTAAGTGTATCACTCGGTATCTCCGGTGCTCTTTCTAACAATCGTGCCACGTTAGCTTGAGCTTGTTTAGTATCCAATCGAGCGAGTCGCGGACTCTCAATAAAATTTTGTAGTTTTTGTCTAGTAGCTGGTTGATTTAAGTCTTTACCGACTACTGTTTTACGTAAAGGAGAATTAGGCTTTATACCTAAACCATTTAGCCTTGCATCGGTAATGATATCGGGTTTTAGTCTCGAACGCTTCTCAGGAATACGTTCTTCCATAGCACTCAACTGCGCCGATTCTGGAGTAGTCTGTGTTCTTGGCTCTGCACGGGCAACGTCTACAGCGCGACGAATAGACTCTACTTCTGATTGAGTAGGTGCCGTATCTACAATACCTTCGGTTGATAAGCGTTGCTTGAACTTACGAGAGATTGTTTTTACGTCACTATCAGGCTCTGCTTCGATAGTTTGCTGTAGAAGTTCTACGCGACGTTGCTCAGTGTCACGGCGTTCTTCGCTTTCTACGCGTTCAGTCTCTTGTCTTTGTTCTGCACGGGCACGTTCGAGTGGTGAGGCTAGTGGTCCTTCTGGAGGACCATACTTCCTACGCTCATCAATGCTGGGATCTTCTGCTCGGCGTTCTTCAAACGCTAGCTCTTGTGAGGCACGCTCAAACGTAGCTACATCATCAGATTCAATGGCCTGATTGACCTCTCGCTCTAACTCGATACGGCGTAACAAGTTTTCGAACGTAGCTTCGTCACCTCGTTCAGCCGCTTCTATTGCTTGTTGTTCAAGCGGTGATATCTCTTCAGCTTCTACCGTAGGTTCTACGGTGTCCTCTGAAATCGGCGCAGTCGTCTCTACTTCACTTGGTTCAGGAGTCGGTTCTGGTGGGGTTTCGACACGTTCGGGGCCACCTTGACCCCGCATACCGCGCCGTACGGCTTTACCGCTATCCAGAATCAGTTCGAGGATTGCACCGGAAGCACCACCAACAAGACCTTCTTCAGCAACGCCAGCATCAATGAGTTCTCGTTCAGGGTTGTACCCACGCTCTACAAGGTTTTGAGCGATACCTGCGGCGGCTTCCTGAGCGGCTTCACCTGAACCTGAAACTACAGCCCGACGCAAAGACCCAATAAAACCGGCGGACTCTCCACCAGCTTTCTTTATGAGATCTCCTAGTACAGGAACTTTAAGAATCCTAAGGAACGCTGGTGCGAACGCTTCTGATAGACCGATTAACGCGCCTCTACGTGTGGCTATGTTTCGCTCTTCTTCAGTAGTGCCGAATGCTCTTGCTCGTTCACTAGCCTCACCAGCACCCGCGCCAACACCAATAGCTCCTGCGGTACCTAAACCTGCAAGCCCAGCAGTGACCGCACCGGCACCCGCGATAGGAGCACCGTAGGTGACAGCGGCGGCGGGAGCGAGTGCACCTGCAATTGAGCCGAGTCCACTGGCTATCTTGTACGCGTAGGAATCAGGATCACCGCCTTCAGGACGTAATGACTCAGCGACTTCTTGTATCTTTGCGCGAGCGGCAAGTTCATCCTCTTCTTCAAGAAGCGCGGCGGCACCGAGGGACGCTAACTCACCCGTGCTTACAGCACCAGAAGCAAAGCCTTTACCGATGTTCTCAAGGAACCCTGCTTCTTCTTGAGGAGCTACTGGCTCAGAGGGTATGGGCGGGTCGCTATCCATACGTGCTTTAACGGCGCGTATAACTTGCTGTCTAGTAGCTCCCTCTGGACCATCAATCGAATAAGTTTTTCCGTCAGGCCCAACAATAGAATAAGTAGGCATAAATACTCCTACGGAGATACAGTCATGTTACCGAAACCATCATCTACGCTAGTATCGAACCTTGGTTGTGGAGCATCGAACCCAATTCTCTTTCGAAGTTCAGCCTCTAATTGTGTAGACCCTGAATCACTAAGCATTTGCTCTGCTCTGACCGCATATTCCTGTTCTAACCGATCTAATGTTTGTTTTGCAGTTCGAGCACCTTCGTCGTCTTTTCTTTGTACGGCGTTTTGATAGTCTTGTAGCGCCTTTAAATACGGCATTGACTTAGTAAAGTTTTCTCGTAGGGTATCCAAAGCTCTTTGATTTTGCTGAGTTAGATTCTGCAAAATAGCCATTGCTCTTTGAAGATCATTGCCTTCTTGAATCGCTTGTCTTAGCTCGCTTGTTGCGTCAGCAACAGAAGCGTCTAGTAGATTCTTGATATTGTCTTTGTTAGCGTTGTAGTCCATCTCCGCTTGTTTACGGATAGTATCGAGTTCTTGGCCTCGCATGGTGTACATCGCAGTAAGGGCTGTGCGACGATCTGTTGCCGCTTGTGCAAGAGCGTCTCGACCTGCGGCAGATGCTGTTTTTGCTACTTCAAAGTCTTGTTTCTCCATGTTGTCAACCATGTCAGCAACTGTCTTCAAACGTGTCTGAGCATCACGTTTCTGAGAACGGCCCATAGTCATTGCACCTGCACCGAATCCAGCGCCCGCCGTGCTACCACGCCCAGCCATACCAATCAGACCTGCTTGTAGTTGCTCACGTGCTAAGGTTTTAGGGTCAGATTGCTCTGCGTTAAGCGCTTCTTGCCTATCAATCATTCTTTGATAGTTTTCCATCTTTTCTTTGCGACGGAAGAAATCTGCCTCGTCATCACGAACATCTTTGCGGTATTGTTCAGGATCTTTAAGTGTATCTGGCCCCAGATTAAAATCTTTTAGGACAGCAAGGCCAGCTTCATTGGCTTTTGATGTATCAATTTGAGGCGATTCCAATGGCTCCATCTCAGTTACAAGCTGTGTAGCTGACTTACGCGTACCGTCTTCGTTCGTAACTTTGGGGAAACCTTTTGCGGCTGTAGCAATGCCCGTATTTGTTGGGTCAGGATCAGGCGGCGTTTGAGTCTGCGTAGGCGGCGGTGGTGTTTGCACCTGTGTAGGTGGTGGTGTTTTTGGAGGCGGTTGAGTACCTTGAGTAGCCAGCACAGGATCGTCAGACGCGAGGTCTATAGACTGCGTTTTTGGTTGTGGTGGTTGTAAAGACGTATCCGTTTTCTGTTGGGCACGCACCTGCCGAATAATATTGTCTGCGGCTTGCGGGAGCAGGCCAGTGTTCATTACAGCCGTTCTAATTTGATCGTCAGTCAAGCCCATATTTATAAGCTGACGTATCTGTCTTTCGGTTGGATCGCTTTGAACTCTACTGCCATCCGTACCACTAAAAGCAACAATACCACCTGCCTGCATACGTTGTGGTTGTTGAGGGCGCTGTCTTTGTTGAGGGCGCTGTCTTTGTTGAGGCATCAAAGCGCCTAGACCCTGCGGCGCTGGGCGACGTTGCGCCATCTGTTGATTTTTTGCTGTTTGCAGTACGCCACCAAGTTGCTGGGCTACATCCTGTGCCGTACGGCCAAATACTTCTTGCTCACGCTGTTGTTTAATTGTGGCAGGGTTAGTCTGCATCTGTGCTTCGACTGCGGCACGTGCTGAGTCCATACTTTTCTTGATTTTTTGGAGCGCGAGTAGGTCTACAAGCTCCTTTGTCATCGCATACTTTTTTTGTAGCGCTTGAGGGTTACTGCCGTATGCCTCAACGCGAGCGTTAATCTCTCTATCAATAGACATTTAGTCGTCCCCACCTAACATGCCGAGTATTTCAAATAACTTATCAAGACCCCCAGCCGTACTTCCAATATTTCCTAGCGTGCTAGGTTGCGCGTAAGAATACGACTGTGTTTGTAGTGGTAGACCTTGAAGCAGTGACTGCATGTACTGCACCTGCTTGTATGGGAAGTCTCGTTCTTCCTCGAACTGTAAACGATCCGCCATAATGCCTTCTTGTTCAATGGCACGTTGAACATCCCCCGCACCGGATTGTGCGGCAAGCGCTTGTAGCCCATATTGGTTAGCTAGATTCTGAGCTTGTTGCCCCATCTGCTGTTCACGGTTGAACTGTTCTTGGGCGCGATTAAACGCGTCAGCGTAGGTCTTACCTGTTACCCCGGACATCTGAGATAGTAAGTTACGTGTTAACTCGCTTTCAGCTAGCTGTTGACGTGAACCCCCAAACGCACCCGCACGGGTCAATTTACCCGCTTGTTGCGTGCGAGATATCTCAGCTTGGCGTCGAAGTTCGTCTAGTTGTGGGTCTAGTACCTGCTGTAGGTACGGATTCATGTATGTTTGAGCAGTACCTTCTTCGGTAAACGAACTAGGAGTGAACGCACCCATCGTATCGGGAGCCGCTAGGCCAGCAAGTCCTTGAAAGGCTTGCGTCTGCAATGCCGATTCTCCCGCAGTAAGCGGACCTTCATACGCATAATATGGCTGGTCTGCAAGTGCCGCGCCGCGACCAAGCATGTCCGTAACGTAAGGACCGGCCCACGTAGATAGCGATGACTCAGTGCCGGTCTGCTGTCCGACAATAGGGTCTGGTGCGGCTGTAGGGTCGGCTGTTGGATCTGGAGTAGTCATGCGTCACCTCACACTGGGAGCATTTTACGGGCGGTAATTTCTTTACCCTGTTCTTTGTTACCTGTACGTTCTTTACGTACACGCGCCATCATTTGTTCTAGGACTTTCGCTCCTGCATCGGAGTTGCCGTTTCCTAAGTGGCTGACAACATCCGCAGGGATAACAAACTCGCCGTCACTAAGTGCCGCTGGTTGCTTACCGTCAATAGTAGCAGGTACCCTATCTGCCATGCCATCAGTATTGCCGTTTAAATACTTACCTTTTTTGAGCGCAGTAATACCTCCACGTGCGTACGAACCATCTTGATCGGGTGGAAGTTGACCTACTGGATCATCTGTTGGTTCTGGCTCTGGTTGCGGAGGTGTGTAGCTGTTCGTAGGCATTGGTCCTGCCATCAACGGTAAAGCACCGCTACGTCTTGCACGCTCTTCTCTAGCAAGATTACTTAGGTTACGGCGCAATAAGTCAGAAGACTGTTGATCTTGTCGCGTTTGTGCGGCGGCTATACCTGTACTATCTATAGCCTTGTCTTCCCCCATGTCTCTACCGGTAGGTGTGTACTCGATATCAGTAAAGTACCGACGTCCACCACTTCCGGGACGACGATTAGGATCATACATTAACGGCAACACACGTCCTGTACTTGCTACATCTCCTGCTGGTGTACCCATTGGCCTGACTGTTTGGTCAATTTGTTCTATGCCGGTAGCAACAGGCACTTGCTGACGCATCGCTTGGTATTCAGGAATACCGCCTTGGTAGCCAACTTTATCGATTTTAGGATCGGACAAGCCAAGCTGATTCATAAGAACCGCGCCTGCTAAACCGCCTAGGCCACCACTATCGTCGGTAAAAAAATCTATAAGTCTTCCACCAAAACCGTCGTCGAAAAAATCAGTGATTGAGTTCCACCAGTTGGCACCGGCAGTGCCTTCTATAAATTGACCCGTTCCAAAGTCAAACTCATCTTCATCGAAAATATCGTCGTCGCGAATAAAGTCGAAAAAGTCGTCAAAAATGCTCATTCGTCATCTCCAATTAGTCGTAACAACTTATCAGTTGTATCCTCAACTTGTCCACCTTCTGCGTACCCTTGAGCAATATCTGACAGGATAGCAATTGTCTCATCAACTAGGCCAGCATCAACACTTACCGGACCACCTTCCTCGAACTGTCTAAAACCGTAAGGGGATATAAACTTCTGCTCTTGCTCAGGTGTTGCGAAGATGCTTGCAAAATCATATAAGTAGTCAATATCTGTAAGTTCACCGGGTTTTACGTCTACACGTCCTAAGCCGATTCCGGGGCCGAATCCAAAGCCTCTACCATCTCCGTCACCGTCGCCATCTCCATCTCCGTCGCCGTCACCGTCGCCATCTCCCGTGCCGTCTCCAGTGCCAGTCCCATCACCATCATCCCCATCGCCACCAGAACCGTCACCGTCAGTATCACCAACGCCATCACCATCAGTACCATCTCCATCTCCAGCACCTCCATCGCCAACACCGGTTCCATCTCCGTCGTCACCAACATCATCGCCAGTGCCATCACCAGTACCGTCTCCAGTGTCATCGCCGTCTCCAGTACCGTCTCCAGTACCATCTCCAGCACCATCATCTGCATCATCAACTGGATCTGTGTCATCTACAGGATCTGTATCGTCAACTGGATCTGTATCGTCTACAGGATCTGTATCGTCAACTGGATCTGTATCGTCTACAGGATCTGTATCGTCTACAGGATCTGTATCATCAACTGGATCTGTGTCATCTACAGGATCTGTATCGTCTACAGGATCTGTATCATCAACTGGATCTGTGTCATCTACAGGATCTGTGTCATCTACAGGATCTGTGTCATCTACAGGATCTGTGTCATCTACAGGATCTGTGTCATCTACAGGATCTGTATCGTCAACTGGATCGTCGTCTTCATCTACCGGTGGTTCTTCATCTACCGGAGGTTCCTCGTCTTCATCTACCGGAGGTTCTTCATCTACCGGTGGCTCAGGTTCTGGTGCAGGTTCTGGTACGGGCTCTGGTTCCGGCTCCGGCGCAGGTTCTGGCACAGGCTCTGGTTCAGGTTCCGGTTCAGGCTCTGGTTCCGGCGCAGGTTCTGGTACGGGCTCTGGTTCCGGCTCAGGTGCAGGCTCTTCTCTGAAGGGGTCTTCAGATTCAATATCTGCTTCATACGCATCGACAATCTCACCTGTTTCGATGTTACGCACCTGCCATACAGGTAGATACCCACCCAGCATACGGAATGCGACTACTTCCCACTCAGGATTGCGCTCTTCAAAAAGCTCTTCTCTAGTAGGCTCACGCGGAGGCTCTGGAGGAGGTACTTCCTCTTCGTCATCCTCATCTTCCTCTGGTTCTGGCTCAGGTTCGGGCTCAGGTTCAGGCTCAGGTTCGGGCTCGGGTGGAGGCTCTTCCTCTTCGTCATCCTCATCCTCCTCTGGCTCTGGTTCCGGTTCAGGTTCCGGCTCTGGCTCAGGCTCTGGCTCGGGCTCGTCGTCTTCGTCCTCTTCCTCTGGCTCAGGCTCAGGTTCTGGCTCAGGCTCAGGTTCTGGCTCAGGCTCAGGTTCCGGCTCTGGCTCAGGCTCTGGCTCAGGTTCTGGCTCGGGTTCTGGCTCTGGTTCGGGCTCAGGTTCTGGCTCTGGTTCGGGCTCAGGTTCCGGTTCTGGTTCGGGCTCAGGTTCTGGCGCAGGTGGTTCTGGCTCAGGTTCCGGCTCTGGCTCGGGTTCGGGCTCAGGTTCCGGCTCTGGTTCAGGCTCAGGCTCCGGTTCGGGCTCAGGCGCAGGTGGTTCTGGCTCTGGCTCTGGCTCAGGCTCGGGTTCCGGCACGGGCTCGGGTTCTGGTTCTGGCTCAGGTTCTGGTTCTGGTTCCGGCACAGGCTCTGGCTCAGGTTCAGGCTCAGGTTCGGGCTCTGGTTCAGGCTCTGGCTCTGGTTCAGGCACGGGCGGTTCTGGTTCTGGCTCGGGCTCAGGCAAAGGCGGCATTGGCTCAGGCTCAGGCTCAGGTTCTGGTTCGGGTTCTGGCTCAGGCTCTGGTTGAGGTTCAGGCGCTGGCTCGGGCTCTGGCTCTGGTTGAGGTTCAGGCGCTGGCTCTGGTTCTGGTTCTGGTTGAGGTTCAGGCGCTGGGTCAGATTCTTCGCCTTCTTCAGACTCTTCGCTATCTTCAGACTCTTCGCCTTCAGCAGGGTCGCCTTCCTCCGAATCTTCTTCGGAATCTTCTTCCTCTGTCTCAGGTTCAGGTTCGGGCTCAGGTTCGGGCTCAGGTTCGGGCTCTGGTTCCGGTTCAGGTTCGGGCTCTGGTTCAGCTTGTACAATGTCTATATCTACTTCTCTTACTTCACCCTCTGAACTTAACCAGTCATCAATTGTTTCTCCGTACATATATACGGGGCGTCCATACTCATCGAACTCACCAAGAATAGTGCCGCCCGACAATAAACCTTGGTCTCGTAAATATTCTTCAACTGAAGCATTGATTTCGTCTTGTGTCTCCCCTGCATCTTCAAGGTCAAATATAGCTTCTGCTTGCTCTCTAGTTATAGATTTGTAGTCGCCGTTTCTAGTAACTACAAAATAATTATCACCATCACGGTTTATCGTGAACATAGCATCAGGATCAGCCCATCTACCTGTAGTCTCCCACTCATAAACAAATTCAGGTGTTTCTGGTTGAGGTCTATTTTCTAAGTAGTTGTTAATCTGCTCATCACTAAAGCCTGCTCGTTCCATTAACTCTCGTGCAGTAGCATCGTCATAGTTGTTATAAGTATTTGTGTCGAGAACTGATTCGTAGTACCACCTATTAAACCCGCCAGCCTCTACAATTTGTTCAGCTAAATCTCGAAGAGCGTCGTCATCTGCACCTTCGATCGCGTTGTTTATAGCGGCTATAACACTTGCAGGAGTGCCTTCAGGTAAACCTTGCTCTCCAATCATAATGTCAGAAAGCATTTCAAAAACGCTGTCTTCCGTTAAATCAGATGGTCCTTGGTCGTCCTCTGGCGGTAGTTCAAATTCAGGCAACTCCCAATCCAGATCAGGGTTTTGTTCGTTTATAAGATCAAGGCCGTTCTGGAATGCGTTTCTAAGTGTTGCTGAACTTTGCAACGCGGTGTAGAAATCGCTTGGGTTATTAAGATCGCCAATCCCTGCACCGGTTAACGCGGCAACAAACTCATCAATAGTTTCAAACGCACCCTGTGCCGCATCAGCGGCAAGATTCATAATTATAGTAGCGTCGGGAGTTCCAAGATCGAAACCTAACGCCTCAAGAATATTAGCACCTGCAACAAATACCGGCCCTAGTACACCACTTGCAACTTCAAATAAGTTATCTAATACACTTACACCTACTTCACCAACATTTGCTATTGCGTCTGTAATACCATCAATGATGTCCATGTAAGACATCGTGGCTCCGCTAGTACCTATAAAAGCAGGACCATGCTCTTCTAGCCAAATTTCTATACCTTCAATAAAGTCAGCGACTCCCTCCATCCCCTCTACATTTTCTAAACCTTGGAAATCTATCGCAGACTTAATAATGTTACCTAAACTACTTATTACAACGCTTTGTAAAAAGTCATTAGTATCAAAATCGCCCGTAACTGCGCCTGTCATAACAGCATTTCCGGTCGCTGTACCTATTGCGGTTGCCGCCCATGCAGGTACACCGGCTGACGCTAAAACTGGCCCTAAAATTTGACCCCCAGCGGCACCTACACCTAGTGTAAGTGCACCCATTACGACGCCTTTAAACGCCCTTTCGAAGTTAGAATCTTCGCGTAGTTTGAACTCGTTGTAGCCGAACTCGCCTAAATTACCGCGTCCCTCTTCGTTTATTTTGTATTCCCAATCGCTGGGATTAAGACCTAATTTTTTGAGTAAACCGTCGTAAGTAGCGTTACCAATATAAACAAAATTAAATTCACCAAGGTCTTTAAGTTGAATGCTTCTTTTATCATCAGGGTTTTTTCTGAAAATAGACGTGCCCCAATCAGACGCATTGTTCAGCATGTGATTGCCGACAACACGTTTAAACTGACCCATTGTGCTTACAGTGCCCGGTCGTCTACCGCCAGTTGTTTTCTTTTCTTCAAACCCAGCTTCGACAAGTTGGTCATGAGCTTGGTGTGCTACATCTAAGTAGTCATCAAACGTTGGACTGTTCTCAATAAGATATCGGTTAAGACCTGCAAAGTTCCTATCGTATGAACGTCGCAGACGTTTGATACGTGACCTTTGCGCCAAAGTAACTTTGCCGTCTGGACCCAAGTCGTACATAGCACGAACTTGGTCTGCAATGGTCATGCCTGCAAATTCATGGCCTTCGGGGTAAAAATCAGCAGAAGAGCGCCATTGAGAAACACGTGGCCGATTATCGTTGGGGCCAAAGGGAGACTCCCAGTCCTCCGGCATACCGGTAATGATGCCGGTATCACCACGCAACAAAACATCCCAGATGTCTATTTCATCGTCTTTATCCTCATCGTCTTCATCCGGTTCGGGCTCCGGTGCCGGTTCTGGTTCAGGCGCAGGTTCTGGTTCTTGTGGTGCCTGTTTCATAGGCTCGCATTGTTGCGTTGCTTCAGAAAAATAATAACCTTCTGGGCATCCTTTGGGGCCACCTGTTTCGGGTTCAGGCGCTGGTTCTGGTTCTGGTTCTGGCTGAGGTTCAGGAGCAGGATCTCTGGGGTCTTGATCTCCGGGAAAATCAGGTGATTCGCCGGGTTCACGTTTTACGCCATCGTCACCCTGCCGATCATCGGGTAATGTCGGACCTGCTTCTTCTTCAGCACGACGTCTGGCTTCTTCTTCCTCTCTTTGACGACGCTCTTCTTCCTCTGCCGCGCGTTGTCTTTCAGCCTCTTCAGCTTCTTCACGACGTCTGGCTTCCTCTTCTGCTACACGTCTAGCCTCTTCTGCACGGCGTTGTGCTTCCTCTGCGGCGGCACGTTCTGCTTCTTCTGCGGCACGTCTAGCCGCCTCTTCCTCTGCACGGATACGAGCTTCTTCTTCAGCGCGTTGTCTAGCGGCTTCTTCTGCCGCACGTTGCGCCGCCTCTTCTGCGGCACGGGCTTCTTCTGCGCGTCGAGCGGCCTCTTCTGCCGCGCGTCTAGCTTCTTCCTGCTGTCTACGCTCCGCTTCTTCTGCGGCACGTTGCGCTTCTAATTCGGCTTGGCGTCGGGCTTCTTCTGCTTGACGTCTAGCGGCCTCTTCTGCCGCACGTTGTCGAGCTTCTTCTTCGGCTCTACGTTGCTCTTCTGCACGGCGTCGAGCTTCTTCTGCCGCACGTTGCCTAGCCGCTTCTTCTGCGGCACGTTGTGCCTCTTCTGCACGGCGAATAGCCTCTGCCGCTTCTTGCTGGCGTCTAAGTTCTTCAGCGCGTTGTCTAGCGGCTTCTTCCTCTGCCGCACGTTGTCGGGCTTCTTCCGCCGCACGTTGTCTTTCAGCTTCTTCAGCACGTATCCGTGCGGCTTCGCGTTCAGCTTCAAGTCTTGCGGCTTCTTCTGCTCGACGTTGAGCTTCTGCTTCTGCCTCTGCACGTAAACGAGCTTCTTCTTGGGCTTGGCGTCTGGCCTCTTCTTCAGCTTCTCTTTGTGCGCGTTCTTCTGCTTGGCGTCGAGCTTCTTCCTGTGCGGCACGGATACGAGCGGCTTCGCGTTCAGCGGCTACCCTTGCGGCCTCTTCTGCCGCACGTTGACGCGCCTCTTCTTCTGCACGGAGTCTAGCGGCCTCTTCCTCGGCTCTCCTACGTTCGGCTTCTTCCTCAGCAACGCGCCTAGCTTCTGCCGCACGCTGTGCTTCTAATTCGGCTTGACGTCGCGCTTCAGCTTCAGCGGCTACCCTTGCGGCTTCTTCAGCGCGTTGTCTAGCTTCTTCCTCGGCCCTAGCAACAGCTTCAGCTTCCTCTGCGGCGCGTCTGGCCTCTTCTTGCTGTCTACGCTGTTCTTCTTCGGCTCTCCTACGAGCGGCTTCTTCGGCGGCTCTACGTCTAGCTTCTTCCTCGGCTCTAGCACGAGCTTCTGCTTCCGCACGAATACGTTCCTGTAACTCTCTGTCTGCTCTGTCATCTTGAGGTGGCGCAGGAGCCGGAACAGGGGCTGGGGTTGGAGCAGGGGCTGGCGCAGGAGTTGGAACTGGAGCTGGCCCGCCGGGAAAATTAGGTGTTCTGCTAGGATCAAACGTAGTAGGACGTGTAGGTAACGAAGGTGCTGGTGCTGGCGCGGGAGCAGGCTGTTTTGTAGTAGGTGCAGGCTTTCCGCCTACCGGCTTTGTAGTAATTCCAAGACCGGGCGGTCTATTTGCACGCAGGTACCCCAGCGCCGCAGTAATGCTGGGAAACTCTTTTGTGCCTACGTAATACGCCATACGATACCCAGCCGTTATGTATTGCTAACAAATGTTACCGCAACCGATGCGGATGTAACAGCGGGGCGGGGTGAGGAAGCGGCGCTTGCGTTAAGTGAAACGTTTACATCATCCGTAGCCCAAAATATTTCTATGTAATCGTTAGCGGAAAGCGCTAATGAACTGTTCCAGTTGGCTATATCTTTGTTACCAGACCCTGCAATAATGTACTCGTGTGCACTGTTAATCTGTGCCGTACCATTTACTACCAACCAAATAGACACAATTTTAGAAGCGCTGTTTGTAGACTCAAGTTGCAGAGTTGTTTTTACGTGGTACACCCCGTCGTTACTAACAGTGATACGAGAGTTACTTGCAACAGTAACTGCACTACTAGCACGTGTCGTATTAAACGTAACTGCATAGCCTGTATTAGGGTTTGCCGCTGTTTGGTCTACAGTGCTGTAAAAGACACCGTACGGAAAATGAAGGAATCTACCTCCACTATCGGTACTGACTAAGTTATCAAACGCATTTATAAGGCGCGTAAAGAACAACCGCAGAACATTACTGTTCTGATCCATAAATGGGCGGTCGTAAGTTTCGGTTGCAAGAGGCAACGCAGGAGGAGCAGGACGCTCTAATTCGTTAGCCATCAGCGCCTCCCGTCAGGGCGCATGTCCACTCGTGGTGAACCTAACTGCCATCGAACTCCAAGAGAATCTGATTCAACTTTGATAGACATCTGACGGCCACGCACGCGCGTGTTTACCTGTCCTGTAAACTTCTCAATAGGTACTGTAGCCGTACGTGTTACCGTACCAGAGTTGGACCCTCCCTCAGATGTAGGACTGTTATAACCCGAACCAGAGTTAGCCAACGGCAACAGGCTCATAGTGGCATGAGGATCATCTACTGTAGAGCCATCAAACGTCATGTCCGGCATCAAGCGCCAGATAAACGCAAACCGATCACCGTCATCTATATCAAACTGCCCAGACGTGATAGACGCTGAAATCGGCACAGGGGTGCCTGTCTCGTTGTCGTCGGTGCCAAACTCGTGGTTGGTCAAGTTGTATGTATATGAAGCCGCTAGTGGGTAGTCACGCAGTCCAGAGTCAAGCCACGCTGTACGCGCCATTGAGCCGTAGTACCACGTCTTTTCGAGGTAGTTGTAGACGACATATCGGTCGATTGTTTGGCTGTTTTGTGAACAGTAGAACCACCATATCTCGTGGAATGCTTCGTTTGTCCCTGCAAATACTTGGTCGTACTGCAACTCGTTAAAGTCGTTAAATACAAACCGCCGAACATCACAAGGTAGTGTTTGCGTGCGTCCATCGTAAGAATAGAACTTGTCTTTGCCCATCCAATAGGCAACACCACCAGAAAATCCAACGGCATTTTGAGAGGCAATAGAGGTGTTATCGCCCACCAACTGCACGCCCCACACGATCGGCGCACCTTGGTACTGAAGTGAGTAAAGAGAAGAATCAGTCCAAACAAGCACCTCTTGGCGTGACTGTTTAGCCGTTACGATCTCTGTGCCTTTGGATAGTCGCAGGTCACCGGCTTGGTTTGTAGTGGCTGGCGTCCAGTTTGCGGGGTCTTCTTGGTCAGACCACCGAATCAGCATAGGGTCGAACGTTGCAGAACCTAACGGGTTTGCGCCGAAACAAAAGACGAACCGGCTAACGTCGGACACAAGAATAAAGTTCTGTTTAGAGGGTACGTTCGACGCACCTGATAGCGTGTTTAGATATACGGCACGAGTCTCTACGCCGTTGGTTGCATCCCAGTAGAAGATGTCACCACCTCGTGGCCCAAATATCAGGTCTTCACCAAAGTTAGACTGGCTCCAGAGGCGGATAGCTTCGGTCGATGTGCCACCGGTACCCCATACACCAGCGCCCCATGTGCCACCACCCCAACCGGTCAGAGGCACTTCGTAAGGCTCACCTGTAC
>Ga0213865_10001476_pt1 | contig 15305 bp, 10 predicted proteins | sample PICome_6_FD_160100 | JGI IMG/M metagenome (GOLD analysis project Ga0213865, IMG submission 160100) | Coastal seawater microbial communities near Pivers Island, North Carolina, United States - PICO282 | ecosystem: Environmental > Aquatic > Marine > Coastal | place: USA: North Carolina...
ACAGAATGCGACGAGGATCGTCCAGGTTTCCGAACAGGATACCTCGAATCCTCATCGTTTGATTGGGGCGCGTACGGCCAGGCAGTTCTCGTGTCCACGTGCAGCATGGACGCCGCTGTGGCGTACAGCTTCGATGATGTGGAATACGTCAGGGATATTTGGGGAGGAAGCCCAGTCATGGATGCTTGGGATTCGTCGTGTTTGGTCGACTACATCAAAATCTTCGGACCCGGAACCACCGTGACGGTGATGGTTGATCCCGAAAACCCGTCAGACGTTGGATGGGAAGACCCCACCACCGACCCCGGCACGTTCATTGGCACCGCACTGTGTTGCTCCGTCATCATCTTCCTCGTGGCCTTCGTGTTAACCGGCAAAGGAGGTACATCTCAGCCGAGGGCCATGATAGGTCCAAATCCACATCCTGGTCACCACCACGTCAACCCCAACCATCGCCACCGTAGCCATAGAAACAGGTCGAACCATCGGGGGGGCTCAAACCGTCGGCACCACGGCGGAGGGCGCTCAAGCCGTGGCGGTCGCCGAAGCGGCGGCGGCGGTCGTGGCCGCCGTTGACTTCGTCCCGAGACGGGCCACCAACCATCTTCGCCGTTGAAATCCTTCAGCGTCCTGGGGACTCCATCGTTCTCAGCACCGACGAGGGCGTTCGCGAAGCAACGACGGCGGAGTTGCTTGCAGGACTTCGACCCGTGTTTTATGGAGAGGGCACCGTGACAGCAGGCAACGCCAGCACCTCAACGACGGCTCAATGGATGGAGGTTCGCCCTCAGGCGATGGCTGAGGCAATGGGTGCCCAAGCCTCAGCACCAAGCGCCTCTTCCACGTTGGCCATGTGCATGGCGAATGGCTCGGGTGGCATAGCTCCCTTGAGTGCGCCCGCATAAGCGAGTCGAAGGTCGGGGCTGAGATGACCAAACACCCATGGCACGCCCTTTAGCATAAACTCGGGGGGAAACACCTGCATCATGCCGCCGAGGATGGCGCCTTGCTCTTCCATACTGAAGTGTTCCTCAACGAACGGGACCAACAACCGTTCTTCCTTGTCCATGTGCAGGGAGGCTCGGTCTGCCAGTTTGGCTGCGAGCATGGCGATTCGCTCGAGGTCATCGCCCGCTGCTCCTGAATCAAAGATCGTCGTCATTTCAGCGACCAAGGCGTCGTCGGTTCGGTGATCGTCGTCGAAGGTGATGGCAACACCGGGATGCTTGGCTTCAACGGCAGGAAACAGGGCTGCATCTTCTCCTGCAGCGTGGTAATGGAGCGCGTAGGTAGCCCAATCAAAGCGCTCCTTCAATGCTGCAACATCACCGTTGCCTCGGGCAACCGCTTCAGCATCAGCTGCGAATTCGTTGAGTTCGTTTCGAAGGGCGGTGTGGATGAAAACAAGTGCGCGGAGTGGGCCTGCCATGCAACTAAACCCGTTTCGGGGTCGTATGAATGTTCGCTAATGGATGTATAGATGAACGATGCATCTCACATGCCGAAAGACGACGGGTCGATGTCCATATCGCCTTCTTTCATCATCTTCCGCATCTGCTTGTTCAACTTGCGATTGCCGCCCATGCCCTTCATCATCTTTCGAGAACGGTTCCACTGACCGATGAGTTCCCGCACGTCCTTTTCTCGAACGCCTGAACCACGAGCAATGCGCTTGATGCGGTCGGCCTTGATTTTGGCAGGCTCGTTCTTCTCCCACGCCGTCATGGAATCCATGATGGTGCGGTAGCGGTCAAGGTTGCCCTGCATGGCCTCTTTTTGTCCTTTGGACATGGCGCCCATACCGCCCAGCATGCTGCCGGGAAGGAAGGACATCAGCTTGTCAATGGTACCGACCTTGGACATCATTTCCATTTGCTTGTACATGTCGTTGAGGGTGAACCGTCCGCTCATCAAACGCTGGGTCAAGCGCATGGCCTCTTCTTGGTCCATGTCCTCAGGCGCCAAGTCGATGAGACCCTGGATGTCGCCCATGCCGAGCAGACGTGAAATGAAACGATCGGATTCAAACTTCTCGAGATCTTGAATGCGTTCCCCTACACCGATGTGAACGATGGGTGCGCCGGTGGCTGCCACGGCCGAGAGGGCGCCACCACCACGTGCGGTACCGTCGAGTTTGGTGATCACAATGCCCGTCACACCGGCCAACGAGTGGAAGGAGGCGGCAACAGGACCGGCGGCCTGACCGACTTGAGCGTCGATGACCAACCAGCGGTCGGTGGCTCGGGTCAGGCCGGCAATTCGCTCCAATTCCTCAACGAGTTCTTCGTCCAACTGGTGGCGACCTGCGGTGTCAACAATGACCAAATCGGCGGATGCACAGGCTTGTAAGCCATTTCTTACAATGGAGACTGCGTCTTTGTTATCCGGTTCGCCGTAGACTTGAACGGTGGTTTCTTCCAGCAACTGGGAGAGTTGGGCGTAGGCACCCGGGCGGTGAACGTCGGCTTCGATGACGGCTACACGAAGGCCGTGCTTCTTGCGGTACCATTCGGCCAGTTTGGCGGTGGTGGTGGTTTTTCCTTGACCGTAGAGGCCAACCAACAGGAGGGTGGCACCGCGTGGCTGAAAGGTCGTCGCAGGTCCAAGGATTCGAACCAGTTCGGTGTAGAGGATGTTCATCGCGTGGGTTTGCATCGTGAGTCCGGGGCGAGGTTCTTCTTCTCGCATCCTGGTCTCCAATCGGTCGACGATTTCCTTGGTCTGGCGGATGTTGAAATCCGCTTCTTGAAGCGCACGACGGAGGCTTCTGGTCATCTCTCGGAGTTCTTCCTCGTCGAGTTTTCGCTTGTTCTTGAGAAGTCCGAGCGAGCGGAAGATCCCTCTCGACAAGCCCTCAAGTGCCATGGAAGGGCGTCATGGTTGACCCATTTCAAACCATGCCCTTGAGGCCGTGGCTTACTCACTGCTGTTTCGTGGAATGAGGAGGGAAAGGACGTCTTCGTCAAGGGAGGCTTTGACAAGGCTGGATTTGACATGTGTCTCGGTTGGGATGGCCTGTTCTCGACCGTTCACGCCAACAAAGAGGATGCCGTCTTCACTTCGAAGCGACAAGTCAGAACGTTCCAAACCAGGAAAGTGGAGTTGAATACGCTCAATCTCACCCTCTACTTCACCAACCATACCTCGGTGAACGTCGTGCTGAAGGACAGCCCCGATGGCGTGTGGGCCGATGGTATCTGGGAGGGGCGTTGGCTCGCCATAGAGCGTTCGCCCCACTGCACGAAGTGCGTCAATGCCGACAATTTCGGAGTCGGCCAGTTCGAGTTGACCGATGTTGATGCTTGCCAATCGCTCGCCCAGTTCGTTGATGCGGTCAAGTTCTTGCTGTCGGCGTTGAGCCAAGAAGGGGTGGTCAAATTCCGGCGTGATCCGGTTCACAAGGCAACCACCGATGGGCAGGTTGTACTCCACGAGCGAATCAAAGGCTCGCATGGTCTCGTTGATGCCCATCCGTTCCGGAATGGTAACCAGGGTAAAGGAGGAGGTGGCTGGGTCGCTTAGCACCCGGCGGACATGGAGCACACGGCGCCGGAAGCGTTCCAATTCTTCTTTCATGGCGTCGCTTTCTTTTCGTCCAAAGAGCATGGAACGTATCCCTCCAGAGACTCGCATCAATCGCAACAATCGGCCCGACCAAGCTTCAATGAGTTCTGGAAGGGAGAGAAAACGAAGGGTGTGACCTGTTGGAGCAGTGTCAAAGACCACGACGTCCCATGTGGGGTTCTCCATGTGTTTCAGGAGTTCGTCAAAGGCAAGGGCTTCATCCAAGCCAGGGAGGATCATGTCAGCGGTTTTGATGTCCGACTTCACCTCGTCAAACTCTTGCTTGGCTGAGGGGTCAAGCATCATCCCGAGGCCGCCCAGGCCCCCCATGTTCCCGCCCATGTTGTTGACGGCCTCACCGACTTTTGGGAGGAGGTTCGAGAGCTTTGCCTCGGGGTCCATCTCAAGGCCAAACAGCCCGGGTACGCCCTCAACTTCAACCGGCACTGGTCCGAGTTTGACATCGAGAGAATCTGAGGTGGAATGCGCTGGGTCGCTCGAGACCAGCAGCACACGGAGCCCAGCATCGGCCAGCCACACGGCTGTGGCCGAGGACGTTGTGGTCTTTCCCACGCCGCCTTTGCCGCCGAACAAGAGGAGCCTTGCCATGCTGGTGGGGAGTTCGTGGAGGTGTTTGAATCCCTCCCCTCTCCTCGATGAGGCCAACGAATTCATGAAGGGAGCCCTACAGGGCCGCTCATGGTATCAGAACTCGTGCTGTTTCAGTTGTCGAGTTTCTGTGCCCTCATTGGGATGACGGTGGGCTGGCGGGGGGTCATGACCAAATTCGCCGGATTTTACGACCTTCCAACGGCGTGGAGTCAGGTGTTCTGGGGCATTGTCCTCGGTGGCGTCTACGCTGTCATGGCCGATGGTTTGTTGTTTCAACCGTACTTCATCACGGTGGAAAGCAACGCCAACGTCTATGCGGGCCTCAACATCTTCTCCTTGTTGTTCGTTGCCTTGGTCGCCTCGGTCTTTTCTCACCTTTTGCTGCGCCGACCGCGTGTGCGAAAAGGAGGGTCCCAACCATCGAGCGGATGGGCCCTCGGTCTGGCCATCGGCGGCATGACGGCCATGGTCGTGATGTTCCGCATGTTTGAGTTTGAGGGCATCTTTTCGGTCCAGGGGCTGGCCAACATTGCCTTGGTGTCTCTGGTGACGCCACGCGCAGAGGCGTTGATCACGGCAAGGCACGGCTTCTTGATGTTGCAGGATCGGCGTTGGGGGGCCGTTCTACGTTCGGTCTTTTGGCGCTCGGCCCTGCTCGTTGGCGTGTATTCAGCCGTGTTCAATCCGCTCGTTTGGCTGTTCGTCCTTCCATTCATCATCTTGGCCAATCCGTATGCAGAGACCTGGATTTGGGAATCTGTTCCGAAAGAAGGACGTCGACGTCTCCGTCGCCTCTGGGCCGAGCAAGCTCGGAACCGGTCCGCCGTACCTTCGGTGCACCCAAATGACATCTTGGCAAACGAACAGGAGTAAGCATAAGTCTACTTGCTCCCAATGAGGCGTTTCCCGGGCCTATTTTTCGTTTCATCTTATCAAAAAAAGAACGGGTTGTCTTGGACAATTGTTATACGACGCCAGCCGAGCAGCAAAGCATGGGTGCTTGCCCTTATTGCCGTAGTGCAACGCTCCCCGGCGACACGATTTGCTATTCGTGTGGTCGCGTGTTGCCAAAGGGCGACCGCGACAGTTACCGCCTTGAGCAACAGTTTAGCAAGCGGAAAGGTGCGAAGGAAACCACCTACATGATGGCGACCAAACCCTCTCAACGTGGCGTTGTTCGGACCCATTCGGGCCGGCAACGCAACATCATGAAGCGAAGAAAAAATCGCTTTCGAAGTCTAGCCATGCTTGGCTTGGTGGCTTTCATCATGCTGTCCCCTCAGGCCCAAGAGGCTGTGTTTGGTGAGTTTGGTGGGGTTGAAGAATTCCTTCAGTCACAACTTGCCCCCTACCACGTGTACCCCAACGAAGCGAGCTACACGCTCTCGAAGATCGCTGAAGTCTCAAAGGGAAGCGGTGAAGGGAGCGTGACTGAGAATATTCTGATTCCTCCCACCGTACGTTCATCCATTTCCGGAGCAGCCCAATTTACATTCACCGACGGGACCAATCAAACCGAACCGCTGGTTCTCCAGGAAACCCTCCAACTGACCTTGTCCATCGACGGCCAGGACATCAATGTCCCCATTGATGGTATGCCGGACCGCAGCATCGACAACGCCATCATCACCAACAGTGAGCACCAAGTCTGGTGGCCAGCCGTTGGCGACGGTGACGACGAGTGCCCACTGAAAAAATGCGTGAAAGTCCGTTTGAATTTTGATGACGGAGGGAATGTTCAGTATGCCTTCAATGTACGGGTCAAATCCACTTCTTATTCGTGGTGGGATGACGGTCGAGTCGACTCTCGCATTGCAGGAAAAGACACGGGCATCAATGTGGACAATTCGGGTACCTTCGCTGACCTTGCCAGCCGAGGCAACGGCGTTCGCCAAGCGGAGTTTGGTGGAACGTACTGGTACGATCGTGGTGGAGTTGAAGGCTACGCCATCAATGCCCAGGACGCTTTGGTCAAGGCCACGGCCGACACCATCTCCAGCAGCTTACCAGAAGGGCGAACCGACAATGCTTACGCGTTTGCTCGGGCCACCTTCGATTACCTCCATGCCTACATCTCCTATGACCGTGATGCTCCTTCAACAGCCCGTTCTGGTCCCGCTTGCCTTGCTGCTGAAACGGGAGATTGTGACGAACAAACCAATGCCTTCTTCAGTATTTTGCGAACGAGGGGTGTGCCAGGGTGGTATGCCTTTGGCGTCCTCGGTGATCCGTTCTTTTCCAACGAAGGTTGGGAGGCTCACGCTTGGGGTTACATCCAATTGCCCTTGGCGGACAGTTGGTGTGAAGAACGAAACATTGTGCTCCAGACGTGCTTTGTTGAGGCTCAGGTTGATGTTGTGAACAATAAATGGTTGCTCTCCACGCCGACAGCCTACCTTGATTGGATCGAAGAGGCCGACCCCTCTGGAGACATGGTGTACGATTATTACCACCCCGTTCGAAGTATTTCTTACGGACAGGGTGAAGCGATACAACGTTTCCGAAGCTTCGAAACTTTAGACGCCGTGGAACTCAACGGTGGGACGTACAAGGTGAAGAAATACGCTGAGGCGTTGTGAAAGGAGGACATCAGCATGCGAGTGATCATTGGTGGCGCCGGTCGAGTGGGGATTGCGCTGGCGAAAGCCATGGCCAACGAAAAGTACGACCTTGTCGTGGTTGACAACGATTCGAGGGCAGTGGCCAACGCCCAATCTCTCGATTGTTTGGTGGTCAATGGGAACATTACCAATCGTGAGACCCTTCTTGAGGCTGGCATCCAAAACGCGAGTGTGTTCATCGCTGCTACACCATCTGATGAAACCAACCTCATCGCCTGTTCCATTGCTGAACACGCTCATGAATCCAAGGAAGGGGTTGACCGATTAACCAGTATCTGCCGACTCCGTACCACCTCGTACGTGAACGAATACAAGGCTGGGTATCTCCATGAGTGGGCCAAGGTGGACCACGTCGTCAACCCGCTTCATGGCGCCATTTTGAGGTTAAATGCCGGTCTTCGTTCAACCGAACTTGAAGAGGTCATCCCGTTTGGCGAAGAAGCGTATGTCATCGAATTCGACATTGGTGAATCGGCCCTCAACATCGTTGGTCGTCCCCTCCGAGAAGTTCGAGAGGACTTTGTTCATGGCTTGCCCAATGTCGTCGGTGTGAAACGGGACGGTGAGCGTAGCTTCGTTCCCAACGATGAGAGCGTCCTCCAAATTGGAGATCGCATCGCTGTTTCCGTGATTGGACTTGACAAGTTCAACCCTGCTCTCATCACGTTCGGGCACGAAATCTCATACTTCCCCGAGCACCCTCAGGTCATTATCGTGGGAGCGTCACCCATCGGAACCAAAATGGCCGAGGACTGGTTGAAGCACGGGGCCAATGTGACGGTCCTCGAACGAGAACTCCACCTCGCCAATAAGCTGGCTGGCTCGAAAACCGGAGGTCATCTCAACATCGATGTGATTCATGGTGATCATCTGGATCGTTCCATTCTCGAGGAGATTTCCATCGACCAGTTTGATGTCGCCGTCAGCGCTCTGGGAGATGACCATGCCAACATTGCTGCGGTGTTGATGATGTCAGACTTGGGTGTGCCTCACACCGGTCTGATGCTCCACGACGCAGATTTGGTCAAGGTTACGCAACGCATGGGCATCTCCTTCGCTGTTGACCGCCACCGCGTCGCCGTGAACAACATTTTGTCCCACGTGCACCGAAGTATTTCGGGCCATTATGCCCTCCTGGCTGAGGTTCCCAACGTGGTTGGCATCACCCTCAAGATCACCGAACGTGCAAAATTCGCTGGTAAAAAGGTGGTTGAGGCCCAATTCCCAGACTGGATGCGACCTGCCTTCATCAAGCGGAGAAACCTTGCCGGTGAGTGGGAATCCATCGAACCTAAGCCCGACGAACTGTTGCTCGAAAACGACCGAATGGTTCTGTTTTGTTTGAAGGAGAAGGTTGCCGACGCACAGAAGCGATTCAAGGTGTGATCATGCGCTCCGATGTGCTCAACTTAATTCTCGGCTGGACCTTGCTAGCCTTGCTCGTCCCGTTGGGTGTTTGTGGTTTGATTACGCTCTGGCTTGACGGCTGGGTGTTGGCAGTTCAGGCGTTTGTACCGGCCATGCTCATCAGTGGTGGGTTGGGGGCCGTGATGCTGGGATTGTTCACCCGAACGGACTCAGCCCAGCGCCTGCGTGATTTGGAGGCCTTTGTCGGTGTTGGTTTGGTCTGGCCCCTCACCGTCCTGATCGGTTCTCTTCCGTATTGGTTTGGCGGAGTATTTGTTGGGCCGTTTGTTGAGGATGCACAACTCATCGACATCATGCGAGGATTTGTGAATTCCTGGTTCGAATCAATGTCTGGATTCACGACCTCCGGAGCCACGGTCCTCTCGCATTCCATGAGTCCAAATTGTATTCCGGGTACCACACCGGATTGCATCAATGCTCAACCTCGCGGTCTCTTGCTGTGGCGCTCACTCACGCAGTGGCTGGGAGGGATGGGGGTCGTGATGTTAGGCATGCTTGTGCTTTCACGAATCATCGGTGGTGGCATGGCGCTTGCACGGGCGGAGTTGACCGGGCCATCCCTGTCTCGCCTTCGTCCAAAGTTGCGACAAACCGCCATGGCGCTCTGGGGCCTTTACCTCATTCTCACGCTCATCGAGATGTTAGCGCTGAAGTTCATTGGTGGTATGTCCGTGTTTGATTCAGTGAACCATGCCTTTACCACGATGCCTAGCGGTGGATTCTCGACCAGAGATGCAAGCATTGCTTACTACGACTCTGCAGTGATTGAAATCATCATCATCGTCTTCATGTTCCTCGCAGGTGTCAATTTCACCTTGATGTGGTTGATGGGCACGGGCGATTTCAAGGCCGCCATCAACGATGAGGAGTTTCGCACCTACCTCTTCTACATTTCATCGGCGGTGTTTGTCATCACGCTGTCGTTGGTGCTGGTCGGTGTGTCCCTCGGCCATGCGTTGTTGGACACGGTGTTTCACGTGCTTTCCATCGGAACGTCCACGGGGTATGCCTCCGCAGATTATGCAAGTTGGCCTGGCGTGGCACGTATCGTCCTCCTGCTGCTGATGATCGTGGGTGCCTGTGCAGGTTCAACCAGCGGTGGGCTGAAACTCATGCGCATTCGTATCGGGCTCAAAGTCGCCTTCCGTGAGCTCGCTCGAATTGCCCAACCGAGGAAAATTCACATGATTCGAATGAACGATGAGGTGGTTGAAGACAAGCAGGTGAGTCTGGTCGTCGGAATGCTGTTCATCTGGGTCATCTTGTTTGGTTTCTCCTGTATTGTCTTGGCCATGATGATGCCCGATGCATCCTTTGAGACCATTTTTTCAGTCGCCGCCTCGGGATTGGGCAACACCGGACCGGCCCTGGGGGCCTACGGTCCTACCGAAACATGGGCGAGCATGAACTCGGGTTCGTTGCTTTTCACATCGTTGTTGATGTGGTTTGGTCGTCTTGAGTTGTTGACGGCCATCATCGTCCTGCACCCGCACAGTTGGCGCCGTGAGGAGAAGTCCGACGGTGAACGTCAAGGCATGGCCATGGTGAAGCGAATGCTTGACCGAGAAGACGCTGAAGATTAGAAGAGCGTCATTTGTCCTGGAACTGGACCGGTTTCCTCGTCATCGGATTGCTCAACAGGTTCAACGGCCTCGGTGGGTTCATTGGCGATGGTAGGTTTGACAGAATCCATCTTGCTTTCGGCCTGTTCCTTTGCGAGTGCATGAAGGGCCTCCATGCGCACCTGTTCTGCTGCCTCGTATTCTTTGAGAAGCACCTTGGACGAGCGCCTGGTTTTCGCCAAACCGGCCAGTGAGAGGTGTTCTTCTCCGGAGAGTCCGAGGTTGAGTGAGACATCAAACAACGAGGAATCACCCAATGGGCTTTCATCTTGTGAGAGCACAAACAATGGATGGAGGAATTCATCCCGGGTGGTGGCTTTGTTGGTACCTGCAAGTTCGGCCAGTTTCTCAACGATACTTCCTCGGCCGACAGGCGCTGTACGCCGCAGGTAATGCGGGTAAGAGGGGAAAATTCTCCCTTCGAGTGGCACGGCATTGGCCGTTGAAGCCGCAAGGGCGGTGAGGTGTTGGGTCCAGTAAGTCGACCGATGAGCAGTGTTGAGGAAGCGACCCATCATGGCGCGGTCGGCTTGAATCAATGACGACGAACCACGGCGAATGCTGGGTCCGTGCATGAACAACGACGCGTTGTTCCAGTGAACCCAATTCAGGAACTCGGATGGATCCTTGTCAATGGTTCGAATAAGGGTTGAGGCAGATTTGCTATTCCTTTCTCTATAGAGCCGGTCGAGGCCGGGGAAGATCTCCACAGAGACGTCCCGTTGACTTGCCTCGGCGTGGGCATGCACCATGGCTGGCGTCAGGGCACCGCCAGCAAGTCCCGTTGCCAGCACCTGAAGGTCCCGAACCAATGCACGCAGGTCACCGTGGTTCGTGCTGGCAAGCGCGTCGATGGCTGCCTCCTCGAATTCCACGCCTTCTTCTCTGAGCACACGACGTGCGATGCGGCGAAGCGCCTCGTCACTGGCTCGAACGAAATTGATTTTGATCAGGTGCCGTGTAAAGCGGTCCCGAGTACTCCGCCATGACGAGTTTTTTCCCCAAAGGCCCATTTCCTCATTGCAGGCCAAGATCACGGGTTGCTTGGTTTGGTCGAGCAGGCGCAGAAGCTCCGCCTTACCACCCGAATCACCGGAAAGGGTGGAACCAGGGCGATCATCATCGCTATCCATGGCACGTTCAATGCGCTCTTGACTGATTTGACGCAGACCGCCTGACAAGTGGTCAACTTCGTCCAACAGAATCAGGGTTCGTGACGGAGGGGCGTTTGGGTCGTGAAACAGTGAACGATGTGTTGCGCCACTGGTAGCTGCTTTGCGAATGGCAGCTGCGTTCCGAGCGTCACTGGCGTTCAATTCAATGACATTCCACCCCATGTCTTCGGCGATGGCTCGTGCAACGGTTGTTTTCCCAACGCCTGGTGGTCCAATGAGGAGAATGGCCTTCTTTTTCGGCGTGCCATTTTGCCACTCATCAAGCCATGCTCGAATTTTTCGCCGTTGGACTTCATTGCCCTCAAGCAATTGTTCCGAGCGGGGACGGTGGCGCTCGGTCCAATCGCTCGCCTGACCCATACCAATACATCTGTTGGAGGGTTCTTCAACCTTCACCATGTCGAAACGGCCCGCTTGGCTGTCTTGATGGTCCTGCTTTAGCAAAGTGATTCGATGGCAACACGATGTTGTTCGCCTGTATCTCGGTCCCGGATGGTCACGGTGCTATCTTCCAGCGATTGATGGTCAACCGTAATGCAAACCGGCACACCAATTTCATCCGCTCGTGCATATCGCCGACCAATGGAACCACTCGCATCGTACATGGATACGATACCTGAAGTCTTGCACAATGTTTGATGAAGATTCAATGCTACTTCATCCATACCGTCTTTTTCAAACAGCGGAAACACAGCATAGTCGACGGGTGCGATGGTGGGAGAGAGACGCATCAACGTATAGGCCTCGCCATTTTTCTCCAATTCTGAATAAGCGTGGTCAATCACGTGCCAGATGATCCTGTCAATGCCGAAAGCCGGTTCAATGACATGTGGAATGTACCATTCGCCGGTTTCTTTGATGGTTTTCTGGTTGGGTTTGACATGTTCTGCACCCACCCTGACCGTCTCCCCGTTCTCAAGGGTGACTTCGCATGGGAAACTGGTTGATTTTGGCAAGGCTTCGACCGCTGTTTTCACGGCGCCTGCGAGGGCTTTGAAGGCCGGTCCAGCCGTGGCACCATCAATGGTCCATGCATCGATGGTGATGGTGCGTGGCTCGTCGAATTCACGACGTGCTCGCAACGTTTTCCCCGTTGCCTTTTCGTGGCTTTCAAGGTCATAGCAACCCCGATGAGCGATGCCCACGCATTCGATCCAACCATAACTCCCTTCTATTTCCGCATCCCAACAGTCCATCGCATAGTGCGCCATCTCATCCTGCTCGTGTTGCCTGAACCTCAAACGAGCCGGGTCAATGCCAATGTCAACCAAGAAATTTCGTGTGATTCCCATGAATCGTGCAACGGTTGGATGTCGAATGAGTTCTTGCTTACACGCTTCGCTCAATGTTAATTCAACAGCGTTCCCGCCGTCGGCAATCAGCATCATCGGTGCATCATCCCATGGTGACAAATCGTCGTTCAGCTCGGCTTCCGGATCAATGAAATATTCCAGCTCGGCCATGTTGAATTCTCGCAGTCGAATCATCCCTTGTCGGGGAGCGATCTCGTTCCTGTACCCCTTCCCAACCTGCATCGCACCGAAGGGAAGGCGTTCTCTAAAATGTCGATGCAAGGCGTTGAACGAGGTGAACATACCTTGGGCCGTCTCTGGTCGTAAAAAGCCAGGTCGACCAGAATCACCTGCACCGATGGTGGTGTTGAACATCAGGTTCTGTGCTCTGACATCGCTCCATGCTTGGCCACCGCATGCTGGACAAGCCGGTTGGATGTCGAACAGAAGGTTCTGCAATTCTTCTCGCTTGAGGGCGTCAGGATTGGGATGGTGGGATTCAAGCAACGTATCAGCACGACTGGCTTCTCCGCAGGAACCACATTCGGTCATAAAATCCGAGAATTCACCGACGTGACCGCTGGCCTCAAGGACGGCATAGGGTGTAACGGTCGGGCATGAGAGTTCAACCACATTGCCCAATTGGAGCCAGTGGTCCAACCAACGCTGATTGACCCTCGAGCGCATTCTTCCGCCGACGGGTCCAAAATCGTAGAGGCCCTTGGCACCACCATGAATTTCAAAGGCGGGAAGAAGGAAACCTCGTCGCTTCAGCATCCCGCTGAGTCGTTCAAGTCGTCCGTCTTCGGTCATGACCTTCGCCTTGGTCTGCGGCTGTGAGGGGCCCCTAAGAACTTCACCGACCGGACAGGGCCTGTCCCTTCATTCCGCAGACACAGCATTAAAGCCGACCACCGGGACCTTGGTTCATGGGACAATCCATGGTGGCCATCGTCGAAGACGATTGCACGGGGTGCGACCTTTGCATCCTTCATTGCCCGTTTGAGGCGCTTCTCCCACTCCAAACCAATCCACCGGGTCGAAGCCACCCAAAACGCCCTGTGGTCGTTGTTGAACAACGCTGCGTCGGTTGCCTTTCCTGCATTGGCTCGTGTCCAACCGATGCGTTGTACGAAGTTGGTGTTCCACCCAATGCGACCCATTCCCCTCTGGTGTTCCACCAGGATGGCCCTGCGACCGAAGTTGTGCTTCGTTGGAAAAAACGCGAGACTCGCTGGCCGTGATGTCCATTCACGAATGCGGAATGCTTTTGAATACCTTTTGCACGCTCCAAGCCCATAGGGCGGAAAAAGAAAATGGCCGAGATTGTTTACTTGGACTCTCCACTTGAGTCTGAGCCATTATTTGACCGCCTGTGCCCACCGGTGCGTCAATGGTTCAAAGACAAGTTTCCGGATTTCACTCCCCCCCAGAAATTGGCCATCCCAGCCATCATGGACAAGCAACATCTTCTGCTTTGTTCGCCAACGGGTTCGGGTAAAACCCTCACGGCCTTTTTGACCGTCATCGACCAACTCGTCCGTCTCGCTTTGGACAAAAAGTTGGAGAAAAAAGTCCACGCCATCTACATCTCACCCATCAAGGCCCTTGCCAACGATATCCAGCGCAACCTCATCGGGCCGTTGAACGAGATTACGGAACATTATCTTCCAGACCGAGCCCAAGAAATCCGAGTCGGACTTCGAACAGGAGATACGTCGCAATCCGACCGCCAGAAAATGCTCAGAAATCCACCTCACATTCTCATCACGACGCCCGAAAGCTTGGCGATTGCCATCACCTCACCTCGTTTTCAACCCATCGTCAGCGAAGTTGAATACATGATCATCGACGAACTTCACTCCATGGTGTCCACCAAACGTGGTGTCCACCTTTCTCTGACGCTTTCTCTGCTGGATTCATTGCTCAAAAATCCCGTTCAACGCATCGGTATTTCGGCCACGATGGAGCCGTTGGAAACCGTTGCAGAATACCTTGTGAGTAGCGATGATCGTGAGGCAAGAGGCCAACCAACATCGGTCTCCATTGCGAAGATTTCGGGTTCAAGGGAACTTGACCTGGATATTCTCATCACCCACCCTAAATTCAGTGACCTCTCCATGGCGAAGGTGCTTGAATACAACATCGAAGCCATTGCAGATCTCATCAGCGCCCACACCACGACGCTCGTGTTTGCGAACACCCGAAAGATGACGGAAACCATCGTCCAGAAATTACGACCCTTCCTCGGCGATTTGGTGGCTGGGCACCATGGCTCGATGGACAAAAACATCCGTTTGGACGTGGAAAAGAAACTGAAGTACGGCCATCTAAGGGCCGTTGTGACTTCTTCCTCACTTGAGATGGGTATCGATATTGGCTCGGTCGATTTGGTGCTTCAAGTTGGCAGCCCCGGTGACATTGCGACGGCGTTACAGCGAATTGGTCGGGCCGGCCACCACGTTGGTGGTATTCCGCGTGCACGATTTTTGCCCACCGGCGTGGATGATTTGATTGAACTCGCTGCATTGCAGGCCGCCATCCAAACCGGCGACATGGACCGATTGGATTTTCCTCAAAATTGTCTCGATGTGGTGGCTCAATTCATCATCGGCCTGGTCATCATCAACGATCTGGACATCGATGAAGCCTACGAAATCATTGTGAATTCATGGTCGTATCGAAATTTTGAATACGACGATTTCATCGAAGTTCTCGACATGCTCGAGGACGAGCGTAGGATTTGGATTGACTGGGAAGAAAATATCTTTGGAAAGCGAGGTTACTCTCGCATGATTTACTACACCAACATCGGTACCATCGCCCCCGATAATTCCTACTTGGTGTTCAACGCCGAGGGTTCAATTCTTGGAAAATTGTCCGGTTCCTTCGTTTCCAACCTACGAACGGGCGATGTAATTCTGCTGGGCGGTTCCACCTATCGTGTGACCAACATCCAAGGCACCCGTGTCAATGTGACGAGCGTAACTG
>Ga0213865_10001477_pt1 | contig 15304 bp, 5 predicted proteins | sample PICome_6_FD_160100 | JGI IMG/M metagenome (GOLD analysis project Ga0213865, IMG submission 160100) | Coastal seawater microbial communities near Pivers Island, North Carolina, United States - PICO282 | ecosystem: Environmental > Aquatic > Marine > Coastal | place: USA: North Carolina | collected...
ACTGGCGGTGGAGGTGGTAATGTTAATGAAGCATTTAAAACAATCTCCGTTGCAGGTCAAAGTGATATCGTAGCTGATGGAGCTGAAGATAGTATTACTTTTGTAGCTGGTTCCAATGTTACAATTACAACTGATGCAAACAATGATGAAATTACAATTAACGCATCTGGTGGTGGAGGCGGTGGTGGCACCGACCTTAACAGTTTATCAGCTGGTGCAATAGACGTAGCTGCAGATAGTTTTGGATTTATTGATGCTAATGATTCTAATGCTTCTAAGAAAGAATCAATTGTAGATTTTGTTGCAGCAATTGCAGGTACTAATTTATCAGCTAGTAACGGTGTATTAAGTGCATCTGGTGGAGGGGGTGGTTCATCTACTCTTGCAGGATTAACAGAAGTTAATACTGCTGACCTTGACCTTCACGATATGGCAGCCACTGCTGTTTCAACTTACTATGTTGTTGGACCTGATAGTTCAAAATACACAATGGACCAACTACCTGGTGATAATCCAACAGTTTATGTTCAAGCTGGACAAACAATAGGTTTTGAATTAAATGGTGCTACTTCAAGTCACCCATTTGAAATCAGACAACCTGATGGAACAACTGCTTATAATACAGGTCTTGTTCATTACGGAAATGATGGTACTAAATCTACTGGTTCTAATGCTCAAGGTAAATACGAAGGTACTCTTTACTGGAAAGTTCCTGGAAATATAAGCGGAACATACCATTATATTTGTACATCTCACTCATCGATGATTGGTGATATTGTTATTTCTGACCCATCATCAAGTGGTGGAGGTGGAAGCCTTTCTCGTGTAACAGAAACACAGACAACATCTTCATTTGCTAACTTAGACTATTTAGAATTTACAAATTGTGGTAAATCATTTGCAATTTACGAAATAGTTGCTGAAAAAGAATGTCGTATAAGAATATATTCAGATACTGCATCAAGGTCAGCTGACTTAAACAGGTCTGCAGCAGATGACCCACCAGAAGGTGCAGGTGTTATTGCAGAATTTGTTGCGACTTCACCAAATACTACATTTAAAGTTACTCCTGCTATTTACGGATGGCTAGACAACAACGAAACAGAATTACCTATGACTATTACAAATAACACAGGTAGTTCAACAGATATGGATGTTACAATTACAGTACTTAAATTAGAGTCATAATAAATGGAAAAAACTAATTACATCGTAATGCTTCAGCCAGGTACTGATGAACCTGAATTTTTAGCTAACGAAGCTGCAGGAATGACTGTCAAAAGTAATTTGAGTAATATTGATAGTATTATTTCTATGCTCTTAACTGAAGATGAAGTTAATACACTCAATGAAAGCGAAAAAGTAATTGGTATAGAACTTCCTATACAAGTAGAACCAACTTTATATTATTCAAATCCTCCAGTATTAGAAAGAAGTGCAGAATTGATTACAGGGTCTTTGCCATCTGGTTATCAAAATCTCAATGGTGCAGATTTTGGTGGAACACAGTTTTATTTTACTGGTAACATGAACGATGATAATATTACATCAAGTTCTGGCAATGTAGGATACTTTAATAGTTCACCTGAAAACGAAGACAGAAGAGTATCTGCAGATATTAAACAAAACTTTGCAGGACAATTTGTTGATATAGTTGCAATGGAAGCTGGAACTGGAAGTCCTTTATATGACGAATATCCAACACATCCTGATTTTATGTTAGGGTCTGAAGCTTCAAAACTTTTAGGCGAAGCTATTACAATAGAGCTTACAGCCACTGCTGACGGTACAAACAATTGGGTTATTAGTGGAACAGATAGAGCAACGACACATTCAAATGCATCCGACCCAGCTATTACTATGTATCCTGGTGATACATTAAGAATTACAAACGGCGAAGGTTCAATGCATCCATTTGAAATCCAAGCTACTGATGGAATGGATATATCAAGTGCACTTACAAATAACGGTGGGTATACAGGAGCGGCTGGTGGAAACGTTATTGTTTTTGAACCGACTTCTGCAATGACATACGAACAAGCTACGTCATTATTAGTAGGAACTCCTGGCACAAATATAAGATACATATGTTCAAATCATAGCAACATGAGTGGTCTACTTCGTGTTGAATATAAAAGAAGTAGATTTGTTCGAATGGATTGGGAAGACTATGATAGTGCTTTAGTTTCTCAACAACAAATAACAGATAATTTAGATTGTTTTTCATCTCATGCTATAGGCGTATTAAGTGCAGCAGGTGGAACTTTTAACGGATGGGCCAAAGCATCAAGCCTTAGAGTCATTTATACAGAAGACGGACTTGCAGAAGGATATAACGCAATATTACAATGGCATAAAACTAAAGCAGTTAATCCAGTCACAGGAGTTCGTAACGCAACAATTGTTACTGGTGCTTATGGATATACTAATGCAGAAAATACTGAAGCTGTGTATATTAACGATATACAATCTTTAACATATTATGATGCTGATAATAATGCAACAACAGTTAATAGACCAGGTAGTAGTTGGGGAACTGACTTAAGTGTTTTTATTGACAATGGAATTTATCCAAAAGTTATTAATGACCCAAATGATAGTACAGATAAATGGTGTGTTGTATGGGGATTTGGCGGACGTTACGGTACACAGTTTGCAACAACATTTAATCCTTTAGGTCCTATCTGGGATAGTTTCACTACAGACGGTTCTATATACTCATTTAAGAGTGCAGGAAATTATGGAAATATTTTTTCTCGTTCAGACCATCCATCATGGAATACATCAGTAGTAATTGCTGCAGGGTCTGGTTTAATTGAGATAGAACGAGACACCTCGCAAGGTTACGATGCATTCGATTTACAACCCGGTAATTCATTTTCTAGTGCTACAACAAGATGGCCAGCACGAAGCTATAGTGAAGGAAGACCAGGAACATTTACAATAGGCGCATCACAACATAGTGTAGCAAATCCTTTAATGGACGATTATAGTTCTAGAGGACAAGGAATTGATTTATGCGGAATGGGTGCAAATACATGGACTGCAAACCCAATATATTCTTTTAATGATGGTAAATATGGTTATTTTAGCGGAACAAGTTGTGCAGCACCTCAAGCTGCAGGAGTTGGTGCTTGTATAATTGATGAATTTTTTAGTCAAAGATTTACTTATCCATCTCAAGATAAATTTAAAGAATTAGCAGTTAGAAAGTCACTAGACATTATTGCAGACGAAGAGTTAGTAGATTTTGAAAACTTACCTTCAGCTGGTAACTTTAATTCAGATAGACTTTACAGTGCAGGAACAGTTTGGAGAATTACTCAAGGACGAGCTGCAAACGGCGGACAAGACATAAGTATTAAAGCAGGAACACCACCATATAGAATGAATATGGATTACACTCTTTTAGAAGGCCCTGCTGGTAAATTTATAGGACAACCAAGAGGTACTCTAAATGGTAGACGACCTGCTTCTGGTAAACTATATCCAAGACCTAAGATAAAAGTTGGAACGTAGATGATGTGTATAAATAATTCTATCCAATATAAATTACAAACGAGCTCACAATGGCAGAAATATTAAGTAATAGTTTTAAAAGTGATGTCACAAGGTTATTCATAGATGACCTTGCTAATAATGATTACTATGTTTTCGTTTCTGGCATTGATACGTTCTCACCAGAAGATGCACAAGCTTCTAAAATTGGATTTTTAGAACGAACGCTTTTTGGTAAAAAAATTCTAAATACAGACATCCATTTTATGGTCAAATATTATCCTTGGCAGGTTGGTCAAACATATGTCGAGTATGATGATAATGTTAATTTAACAGACCAAAGATTTTATGCAGTCGTAGGTCCAAACGATAACGATACTGGTGATTATAGAGTTTATAAATGTTTAAATAACAATAATGGCGGAACAGCATCCACACCGCCAAATTATGATGTAACAAATACAAATCAAATTTATATTACAGCTGATGGATACGTTTGGAAATATATGTATGTTATATCTCAAATAGAATTTGATGCTTATAATGCAATTGGTTATGTTCCAATTGTACCAACACCAGTACCAAATAATCCAGTACCACCAACACTTAGCACAGTTTCGGATATAGTTGTTGAAAATCCAGGAGATAATTTTGGATATGAAGAACACAGAGGTGGACTTGTTGCAACACCATATAACTCTGGTGTAATTATCGTAACGCCGTTTACGGATTGGAGTCCAGTAACAAATTACTTTACTGGCCAATTCATGTATACAACGAACCCTGCTAATGGAGTTTCACGCTTATTTGAGATTACCTATTATAGGTACAACGAATTAACAGGTAATGCAGAAATTAGAGTTGGTGCAGAATATTTAACTGGAGTAGCTACTCCAGATTTAGCAGGTGTTGATAGTAATGCTAACTTTAAAATACTTCCAAAATTAGAAATCATTGGTGATGGTACTGGAGCAGTAGCAATACCAAATATTGTTAACAATAGAATTACGACCGTTACTGTACTAGATGAAGGTAATGGATATACAAATGCAACTGGCAGAATTGTAGACCCAGGCGCAAATCAATTTTTACCTGAAGATAATACAACTACAGATATTCGTGCATTGATACGACCTCGTTTATCACCACCAGGTGGTCATGGATTTAGCATGATTGACGAATTAAAATGTAAACACTTTTCGATGTATGGATATATTACAGCAGAAGATAATACAAAAATCGGCGATGTAAATACTTACGGTGGTGTAGGTATTGTGCGATCACCCGACTTTGACACAGGATTTACAGATTTAGTATTTGATAATAGAATAGCAGTAGTAACAGATGAATACAATAAACTATCTGCTAATAGTACTGTTATCCAAGTTGATAGTAATAACGAAACAGTATTTAGCGCAAAGGTGCACGAAATTGATGAAAATGCAAATACAGTTTATCTTGCTGAATACCTAGGACCATATTCAAATAATCCTTCAACAGGTTCAACATTACACGACAACGCAACAACAAACGACGTACCATTAGATTTAACTTTACCATTTAGAAATGAAACTGGCCAAACAATCAATATAAATAGTCCGGTAGCCTCTAATGTTACGCTATCAAACTATATGCAGAAAACTGGTGAAGTTTACTTTATGGAAAACTTCTTCCCACTAGCTAGAACAGACCTATCGCGTGAGGAATTTAAGTTTGTACTGGAATTTTAAGGAAATAAAATAAATGCCTATTAACACAAATCTCAACCAATCGCCATATTTTGACGATTACGACCAAGATAAACAATTCAATCGAATCTTGTTTAAGCCGGGATTTGCGGTTCAAGCTCGTGAGCTTACACAGTTACAAAGCATTCTGCAAAACCAAATTGAACAGTTTGGTGATAACATATTCAAAGAAGGAAGTATTGTAAAAGGTTGTACCTTTAATAATTACGAAGACTTAAGATATGTTAAAATTGATAATACAGCAGCTGTTAACCCAGAGCTTTATCAGAGTGGAGTAGTTATTGAAGACCCAGGTGGCGATGCTATTGAAATTGATGAAGTTTATGTTATGCAAGGTACCATATCTGGACTTCGTGCTCAAATTATTAAAGCAGTATCAGGTACAAATCGTACAGCAAAACCAAGTACATATTGGATTAAGTATTTAGCTCCAGCTGATGCAGCTACCACATATACAGAGTTTACAGATGGTGAACCTTATACTATTACTGTATTTAGAAAGAAACGTGGAACTCAAGAGTCTAATGAACCATCGAGTGAAGTCGTACTTTCAGCAACAGCTGGTAATGCCGTTGCAAGTGGAACTGGAAACGTTGGTAAAGCATTTGGTATTCAAATGTCACCAGGTATTATTTTCCAAAAAGGACATTTCATATTTGCATCAGAGCAAACATTAATTGTTGAAAACTATAGTGAAACACCTGCAGACAAATCAGTAGGTTTCCAAGTAACAGAATCTAAAATCAATGCATTACAAGACGACTCATTATTTGATAATGCATACGGTTCTAAAAACGAAAACGCACCTGGTGCAGATAGATTAAAATTAACACCAACACTTGTTGTTAAAACTCCTACAGAAGCTGCAGAAGATTCTGACTTCTTCTCACTTATTCGTTACCAAAACGGAAACGCTGTTGGATTAAGAGATGTTTCTCAATATAATATCCTCGGTGAGGAAATGGCTCGAAGAACATACGAAGAGTCAGGTAACTACGTATTAGAACAATTCCCAGTTTCAAGTGACGACAGAATACCAGAAGGAGCAAGTGATAGTGAAGTTCATGCACTTGTAGGTCAAGGCGTTGCATATGTTAAAGGATTCCGTGTAGAAAATTCTGGCGAAAGAAGTATTCAAATTGACCAAATTCAAAATACAGAATTAGTTAATAATCAAAGCATTGGTAATCAGTACGGACATTATGTCGATGTTACGAGTTTTAGTGGACGAATTGAAATTGATTTTACACCAGTTGATTTACAAAAAGCAGATGGTACTAAAATGGGTGAAGCAATTGCTGTCAACCTTACACCAACAAGATTATATCTTGCACATGTACAATTACTTGAAAATATTTCATTGCTTTCAAGAGTATCAGATGGAAACGGATATATTGAAGTAGGTAACAAATTAAAAGAAGTAAATAAAAAACCATTAGTATTTGATTCTAGTATTTTAGGTACGTTTGAGTTAACTGATACATTAGTTCCTGTAAGACAAAAAGTTCAAGCTAACCATTCAAGTGGTACAATTACACTAACAGCAAACCCTGGTGAAGATTTTGATTGTCAACAAGATGACATTTTAGTAATCACTGGTAACGGAGTAAGAGAAGCTGTAACTGGATTAACAAAGTCACTAAACAATTCTCAAATGGATTTAACTATTAATTCAAGTGCGCAAAACCCAGTTTATATTTACCACAACAGAAGATTGGTAGGCACTGGTAGTAACGGTATTGACTCATATAATAAAGTGGTAAGAGATTCTTGGATTAAGGTAATTTACTCAGGTAATGCTACACCTGCTAATACTCAATACAACTTAGGTTTCCCAGATGTATTTAAAATTAAAACAGTTAAAGATTCAACTGGTGCTATATTTACAAATAGCTTTAAACTAAATACAAACCAAAAAGACCAGTACTACGACTTATCATTTATGGAATATATTCCTGGTCGACCAAAGCCAGCTGATGGCGATCTTTTAATACAATTAGAATCATTCCAAGTCTCAGGTGCTACTGGTGAGTACTTTTTCTCAATCAATAGTTACCCGAATACACTTGATAGAAGTGACATACCGGTACATACAAGTGACACAGGAGTGGTATATAACTTACAAGACTGCTTAGACTTTAGACCACACTGTGATAAAGAATCTAACGCTACTTACGGTGCAAATGAGTCAACTGCAGACGGTGGCTCTGCTCTACCTGCAGTCGGACAAACACAAGCAACCTTTGCTGCTTACGGTGCACCATTAATTCCAGCAATTAATGAAAGTGTAACAACTGATATTGAATATTATCTCAAACGTATTGATGCTATTGTTGCTGATTCTTACGGTGAAATTTCAATCATTAAAGGTAAGGAAGCAAGACGTCCAGTTCCACCTCAAGTTGAAAATGATAAGCTTGTTATTGCAGATGTTACTGTTCCAAGTTTCCCTGCACTTTCATCTAAGGTAGCATTTGAAAAGAACGCAAGAGATTACTCAGTAAAAATTAAACCAACTGGTGTTAAAGCATATCGAATGAAAGATATGCATGCGCTTGAGCAGAAGATTGACAATATGGCTTATTATATCAGCCTTAATCAGCTTGAGTCAGATACACAAAACTTATTAATTACAGACGAAAATGGATTAAACAGATTTAAAAATGGATTTGTTGTAGAACCATTTAATGATTTATCACTATCTGATATCAGTAATCCAGAGTTTAGGTCAGCAGTTCCATTTAACCAAAAGATTTTAACACCTGAAGTTAAGACATTCCCAATTGATTTAAAATATAAATCAAATACAAACGGTAGCCTTTTCCCATCAGTAAATGACCCTGCAATTGGTACATTATCTAAAAATAGTAATGTTGAAATTATTAATCAGCCTTATGCAACGGACTTTAGAAACTGCGTAAGTAACTTCTTTAAATATGTTGGTGAAGGTGTTATTTCTCCACCTTACGATGCTGCTTATGATACAACAACAAACCCAGTTGAAATAGAAATTGATTTAGGAACACCATTCCAAGAATTTGTTGATGTCATTCAAAGATTCCTTCCAATGACTGATACTCGTGTACAGCAGATTGATTTTGAAAGAACAGGAAGAGGTGGTGCTGGTATTGCAACAGACCAAATCACAACAATACTAAATGAAATTGTAGTTAATAATAATACAATCAGTTCACCTGTTGGTGACTTTGTATCTAACTTCCAATTTGAGCCATTTATGGCATCACGTGACATTAAACTTTATATGAGTGGTTTAAGACCAGACACAGAACATTATTTCTATTTTGATGGTGTAGATGTTAATGCTCATATTTGTAAAGGCTCTCCAGCTGATACAGTAAGCGGAATCGAAAGACTTGGAGATAAAGGTGTTACATCAATAAGAACAGACGCTAATGGTAATTTACGAGCTGTATTTAATATTCCAGCTGAAACATTCTATGTTGGAGATAGAGTATTAGAAGTTGCAGACGTTGACACATATTCAAGTATTGATTCAGCATCTACATCGAAAGGATTCGTTACATATCGTGCATATAACTTTAGTGTCGAGAAAACATCACTAACAACTTCAACAAGACAACCTGACTTTGATGTTAATACACGAACAACTACAAGAAACGTTACAAGAAGGGTAAGAGGTCGTGACCCGATCGCTCAAACATTCTTTATTACGAAAGGTATGGGTCAAGGTAGTAACTCAGTATTCTTATCTGAAGTTGATGTATTCTTTAAACGTGTAAGTACTGATAACGGTATTACTTTACAAGTGCGTGAGGTTATTAACGGATATCCAACTAATCAAATCGTACCATTCTCTAAAGTACATAAGTTACCTGCAGATTTAACAAGTGCTGCATCTGATGATGCTTCAGTTGCAACTACATTTGCATTCGACGCACCTGTTAAACTTGATGTTGAAAAAGAATATGCAATTGTATTACAACCAGATGCATCTGACCCTAACTATTTAGTATTCATATCTAAAGTTGGTGGAACAGATTTAACCCCAGGTAACTCACAAGGTTCTGCAATCGTACAGGACTGGGGTGACGGTGTTCTCTTTACTTCAACAAATAACCAAGCATGGTCATCTTACCAAGACGAAGACATGAAGTTTACTTTACGAAGAGCTAACTTTAATGCAGCAACCGGTCTTGTGAAAATGACTCCTAATAATCCAGAGTTCTTAACAGTAGGAAATATTGCTGGACAATTTAATGTCGGTGAAAAAATATACCAAGATGAAGCTGCGTTCCCAACTGCTAACGTTTCTGTATCTGAAAGCAGTACAACGGTTTCTGGCGGAAGTAACTTAGACAATGTTTATAGTGCTGGTGATTTTATTAGATTACACGATTCTGGTAATAACGTCAATGGTATTTACAAAATTGCATCAGTTGATAGTGGAACATCATTAACACTTGAAAGTGAATGGGGTTACACAGGTGCAACAGTAAATCACAAACCAGTAACAGTCGGTGAGTTAGCATATTTAGATAAACAAAATCCAGATATTATGCACCTTGAAAATAGTTCTGCCACAGCAACTAAGAAGTTTGTTACAGGTCAAAATGTAGTTGGATTAGATACTGGTGTTACTGCTCAAATTTCAAGCATTGACAATATTAATATAAGTTATTTCCAACCATTTATTGCAAAAGTTAATGATTCTGTTTCTACTACTACATTTGACGGAACATTTGTACCAGTAAATGACGTTAACATTACTTACGATTTACCGCTGCAATTTAATGATAATAACCACTTTAACGAAAAGGGTGTTGTTCTCTTTAGTACATCAAATGACCCATCAGGTTCAAAATCGTTTGATTTAAATGTTAATATGACTAACGGTGGTAATCAAACATCAACTCCGTTTATTGATATTGAGATTTCTAAATTACTAGCGTATCAATATACATTATCAAATACAGCTGATGACTCATCTAAATATATTTCTAAAACTGTAGAATTAGCCTCTGATTTAGATGCTGAGGATTTAAATGTTATATTAACAGGTTACAGACCAGCAGGAACTGACATTAAAGTTTATATTAAAGCACAAAGCCCATTTGATGGAGCTGCAATGAACACTGTTCCATGGACTGAGTTAGAGTTATTTGAAGGTGTTGGAATATTCTCAAGCACAACTAATATTAGAGATTATAAAGAATACAGATATAAAATAGCTGATGCAAATAAAACTGCAGGTGTTTACGAATATACAAGTGACAATGGAACATTCCAAGAGTTTAGAAGATTTAAAATTAAAATCGAGTTACTATCAAGCAATATCCATAGTGCTCCTACACTAAAAGATTACAGAGCAATTGCATTGACATAGGAAATTAAGTTATGAGTAATATAAAAAGAGATGGAAATAGTGGAGCAGTACTCAACACAGATGTAGCTGCGCTGAATAAATATAAAGTAGAGCGATCCTATTATCGTAAAGTAGACAAGCTACAAGACGATATTTTGGAAATCAAAAGAAGTATAATTTCCATTTACGAGCGAATTGAAAAGCTGGAAAACAAGTAATGGCCAAAAATATATCAAACATACAAACCACTGACACGTTCCAGGAATGGCTCGATAAAACTAACGAATTAGCAGCCGCCTTTAGAACAGAAACACTTACAAGTGGTTCTGGCGATTCAGCTGCAACAGGTAATGCTGTTTTAAATGGTAATTTTACATCTACAACTTTTCTAGGAAATGTTCAAACAGATGTTATTTCATCTCAAACATCTTCTGCTACTATTGATGTTAATAGTCCAATCAAAATTAATGGTGCATCTCAAACGACTGCAACATTTTCTAACGGAACTGGTGGACAAGCTGCATTTACAAATGGCTCTATTACATGGGATGTAGGTTTAAAAGATTCAGGTGGTGCATTTTTAATTAACACTGGCACAGGAGATAGTAAATTTGAGCTGTCATCAGCTGGTACATTAACTGTTCCAAATATTACAGCAACTGAAGACATCACTGCTACTAATTTTATTGGGGATGGTTCTCAATTAACAGGTGTTGTATCATCTGTTGCTATTGACGATATTTCAGATGTTACAATTACAAATGTGCAAAGTGGCCAAGTATTAAAGTACAATGGTTCAGCTTGGGTTAACGATACAGACTTTGACTCAGGTACAAATGCTGATACACTTGATAACTTAAATAGTACACAATTTTTAAGAAGTGATGCTAACGATACTTACACAGGCACACTAACCGTTACTGGTGATATTAACCAAGACGGAAACTTAGCAGTAGATGGTGCACTAACAGTTACTGGAGATATTACAACTGCTTACAGTTCATCAGATTTAAGATTAAAAGATAATTTAAAAGTTATAGGAAATCCACTAGAGAAAATTGCAAATATTAGTGGTTACACATTCAATTATAAAGATAAACCCCGTGAAACGATTCCGGGAGTTGTTGCACAGGAAGTTGAAAAAATACTACCTGGTGTTGTTTTTGACCACGAAAGAGATGGGGAAACATACAAAGCCGTTCGCTATGACCAATTAATTCCATTATTAATCGAGGGAATTAAAGAATTGACAGAAAAAGTTAATGATTTAGAAGGTAAGTTAAATTCATAATGAGTACTTGGGTACTGACCTAATAAATAATAGAATAATATAAAGGGAAAAGTCTAAATGGCAAAAATTTCAGAATTACCTCCTATTACCGGTGCTAATACTAGGCCAGAGGATTTATTTGTTATTGTCAACCTAGTACAAGGTGACGATGGTACAAGTAATATCACAAGGAAAGAACTGGTACAAGCAATCCAGTACGAAGTTTTTGACCGCATAACAATTACTGGCGGTACTATCTCTGGTGTCCAAATGCGTGACTCCACGCTGGATAATGTTCGTATTGATAACTCTGACATTGAAGATACTGATTTTGTTAGAGGCTCAATACAAGACACCGAAATTTTTGACTCTACCGCAAACAATATTACAATTACTTCATCGTCATTTACTAATGGTTCTTTAGTATCTTCAACTGGTGAAGATTTAGACATTGCTAATTCTGATATTGACGACTCTAGATTTACAAATTCTACAGGTAATAACATTGTACTTACAAGTTCAGAGCTGAATGATAGTACAGCAAACAATGTTGTTATAACAAATTCTGAGTTTAATGATGGCACAGGAAATAATGTCACATTAACAAACTCTATTATCGATGATTCTACAATCACTGATAGTTCTGCAAATAATGTAACGATTACTCAATCAACGTTTGCAGATGGCGCGCTCAGCAATAGCACAGCTAATAATATTACAATGACTTCTTCCACATTTGGAAGTGGTGATATATTTGACAGCACAGCTAATAACGTTACGATTACTAATTCTGATTTCTCAGAAGGTACTGGTTCAAATAATACATTTACAGATACAACACTTCTTGGTGGTACTGCAAATGCTGTAATCATTACTAATTCAGAATTTAATGATGGTACTATTAATAATACTATTATTACTTCATCTGAATTTAATGATGGCACTGGTAATAACGTAACACTTACAAATTCAACGATTGATGATTCTGTATTTACAGATGGTGCAATATCTAATACCTCATTTACAGGTACAATGGATAATGTTGTAGCTACTGATATGACAATTAGAAGTTCATCTGCAGATGGATTATCTTCTAATAACTCAACATTCGAAAACGGTGCTGTATCAGGTTCAACGTTTGACGGCGGTACGATAACAAATTCTGACCTCGTTGACTTTGATATGAATCTATCTAACGAGATGGACCCACCTATCGACGATGACGCTTTCTTTGCTGTCAAAAATGAGAAAACAGGTGAGACAGAAAAAGTTAATATGTCTCAACTTTATGATGACATTTCTCGCAGAACAGCACAAGCGTTAAAAGTTCATGTTGATGCTGGTTCAGGTGACGACGATAACCCAGGTACACAATTACAACCTGTCAGAACATTAGAAAGAGCGTTTGAGCTCTGTTTAGAAAAAGCAGGTGGTGAGCTTAACAGAAACGCAATTAACAACGCTGTACATATTTCAGTCGGCCCAGGTACATATTATACTAAAGGTAACTTAATGCTACCTGATGATTGTTCATGTACTTCTACAGCTGGTCAGTATGCTACAGTAATCGAATTAGAAAAAGGTTATGAGAACAATAATGGTATTCTCGTAGGTTCTGGTTGTTATGTTCAAGGATTTGGTTACCAAAACTTCCAAGTTGATAACTTTGATTTCCCAGAAGGTGGATTCGCGATCGCTTATCGACCTGGTGCTAAATTATTACGTTCTCCGTATTTAAGAGATAGTACTCAGTTATCTAACTTCCTAAGACAAGATGTTGAACCACCTTTAAATCCATATAACACAAAAGGTACTCTTGCTGATTTAGGTAGAGAGTTTACTTTAGAGGCTGGTCTAACAGGTGATTGGAATCTCGACGATGAAGTTGTATTCTCATCTGGTGCTGTAGGTTACTTATCTTGGGACGATTCGCAGGATGCAATTAAAGGTGTTCCTGGTGATATTGCAACTTATCGTAAAATTAGAGTTCGTAACCTTAAGAACAATCAAGGATTTGCGGTTGGTGACACAGTAACTACTGAATCAGGTGGTGTAGGTGTTGTCGAATCTATTGGTATTGACGACTTCCCGAACAGAGCGGTTGGTAGAGGTGGTGGTTGTGTACTCGCAGACAGAAGAGTACTAGACACAGACTCACTATATACTTACGTATTATGTTTTGGTTTCACACCTCGTACTCAAAACGGTATAGGTTATGTTGCAAGAGACGGTGCTGGTGTTAACGGTATTGGTTCTCTATCCATCTTCGTACGATGTGCATTCTATGCATTGAATGGTGGACAAATGACACTGAACAACTCAGGTACTCAGTTCGGTGACATCTCAATGAGAGCAAAAGGTACAACACAGTTCTTTGCTCCTAAGTCAACCACTGCAACAATTATTGGTAACACTGCATTTGCTGATACAATTGATAATTCTGCTGATGATATTATCGACGATGTTGTTACTTATCTTACATCGAATACAGCAAACGGTGGATTAGGTTACCAAGAGTATGATTCAGAAAAATGTTTAAGAGATTCAGGTATTGTACTTGATGGAACAGGTTATGACATTGCTCTCGATACTAACTATTGGGGAAGACTTGGTGGAATTACATATAGGTCTCCAATCAGTTATGTTGTACCAGGCGAACAATTAGAAGAAACAAAAGGTGCACTTGAATATCTAAGAGACAGAACAAAAGAGGTATTCGAGTCTGGTAATAATCAAATTAACGAGCGTATTGATACTTCATTCGGCGAATTACTCAATGTATTAGAGTATGGCGAAGAAAATATGAATCCGATTATTTGGAAAGATACTTCGGTTCCATATACTGCAGCTCGTAACTTAATACAAGACAATAAAGATTTTATTGCTAACGAACTTATTGATTGGATTGAAAATAACGATGAGTTCTATGCATACGACAGTGCAGCATGCAGAAGAGATGTTTCAGATTATATTCTTCCAGCTGTTAAAAATGACATGATGTTTGATACTAACTATAACTCAGTTACTGCTGGACGTGCTTATTATATGGCTACTGCAAAAACTGTTATGGAAAATCAAAACAATGAAACAGTAGCTGCATACAAGAGATTAAAAGACCAAACAAACGAATTAATTGACGGACAATCTTATGAAGCATCATCTAGACTTGATGCTGGATACGACCAAATTTTAGAAATCTTAGAAAATAAAGGAACACAGTTTACTCCTTCCGCTGCAACTTATGACCCAGAAACTGGTCTATCAGTTATCACACTCGGCGAAATGAAGAACTTTACTCCAACTGATGCTGACTATGACCCTGCTACTGGTATTATGACAGCAACTATTGGAGCTCATACATTAACAACTGACGACCATATATGGTTTAAACCAGAAGGAATGACATTTAGTTGTAACACTGGTTCAGGTAATCAGAACCATGCG
>Ga0213865_10001479_pt1 | contig 15295 bp, 18 predicted proteins | sample PICome_6_FD_160100 | JGI IMG/M metagenome (GOLD analysis project Ga0213865, IMG submission 160100) | Coastal seawater microbial communities near Pivers Island, North Carolina, United States - PICO282 | ecosystem: Environmental > Aquatic > Marine > Coastal | place: USA: North Carolina...
TGGACTAAGATTTGCTTTTTATGGAGTTTCTGACTTTAATATTTGGATAAGTATTAGCTCAATGGTAATTTTCTTATTTATTTGTATTGGAACAGTGAGTGTACTATTGAAAAAGGGTTATAATATTAAGTCTTAGCTACTAGCTATTTTCTTTTTTGGATCATAAAAAGGTTTTTCAACAACAATACAGTTAAATGTACCTTCGTTGGTAGTTACTTGAAATTCATTACCTATTTCAGATTGTTCAACCGAAACCATTGCTAAAGCAATATTCTTTTTAAGTCTTGGCGAATAAACTGCAGATGTAACTTTACCAATATTTATATTATCATTTTTAAGTTCCCAAAAAGTCGTATTTGGTCCACTTAAAGGTTTACAATCAATTTCGATACCAACCTGTTTTCTTGTTATTCCATTGTGTTTTATTTTTTTTAAGGCTTCTTTACCAATAAAGTTAATATCACTATCTAAATTTACTAGTCTATCAAAGCCTAGTTCAAATGGGTTAGTATTAATATCTGCGTCTGCATGATACGAAAGCATTCCACCTTCTATTCTTCTAATTGAAGATGTATGACCAGGTTGTAAACCATGTTCTTTCCCAGCTTCCATAATTTTTTCGTATAATTCATTTCCCTTAGTTCCATCTCTTAAATATATTTCATAACCAAGTTCACTGGACCAACCAGTTCTTGATACAATTAAAGGTATTCCATCTAAATTATATTCTCTTAACCAATAATATTTTAAATCTTTAATATCCTCTCCAAAAAGTTTGATCATTATTTCACCTGATGTAGGTCCTTGAAGTTGTAATGGAGAAACATCGGGTTCTTTAATTTGAACATTTAAGCCTGAATTAACAGCAACCCCTTGTGCCCATAATAAAATATCGCTATCTGCTAACGATAACCAAAAATGATTTTCGGCAAGTCTTAATAAAACTGGGTCATTTAAAATTCCACCTTCATTATTGGTAATTAAAACATACTTGCATTGACCAACAGCAAGTTTTGATAGATCTCTTGGAGTTAATAGTTGTGTAAATTTGAATGCGTCTGGTCCAGTGATTTCAACTTGCCTTTCAACAGCTACATCGCAAAGAATAGATTTTTCAATTAAGTTCCAAAAATTTTGCTCAGGACTGCCAAAATCTCTTGGAATATACATATGATTATATACAGAAAAGCCAGTTGCTCCCCATTTTACAGTAGAGTCAAAATAAGGTGATTTTCTAATCTGTGTGCCAAAACCAAAGTTTTTATTAGTCATTTTTGATGCTTAACAGTCCCCTACATTCTTTACAAATAAAAAATAGCCCAGTTAAGGGCTATTAAAAAAAATATGAGGGAAATTATTTTTGTTTAAAATTGTTCAGATTCAGTTGAACCTGCCATTGCTGTGGTTGAACTTTTACCACTGCTAATAGTATTTGAAACTGCATCAAAATATGAGGTACCAACTTCTCTTTGATGTTTAACACTTGTGTAACCATCTTTTTCTCTAGAAAACTCTTGTTGTTGAATTCTAGAATAAGCGGCCATTCCTTCTTTTTTATATTTTTCTGCAAGTTCAAAAATCGCAATATTTTGAGTATGAAACCCAGCCAATGTAATGAATTGGAATTTATAGCCCATCTTTGCAATTTCTTGCTGAAAAGATGCTATTTCATCATCACTTAAATGTTTTTTCCAATTAAAAGATGGTGAACAGTTGTAAGCCAATAATTTACCTGGAAATTTTTCATGTATTGCATCTGCAAATTTTTTAGCTTCTGCAAGATTTGGAGTTGCTGTTTCACACCAAATCAAATCAGCATAAGGTGCATAAGCAAGCCCTCTTGAAATAGCTTGATCAATTCCATCTTTTACATAAAAGAATCCTTCTGGAGATCGTTCACCAGTTAAGAATGGTTTATCATTTTCATCAAAATCATTTGTAATTAATTTTGCAGCATTAGCATCTGTTCTTGCTAAAATAATTAACGGAACTTCAGCAATGTCAGCGGCAAGTCTTGCTGATTTTAAGTTTTTAACCATTGTTCCAGTAGGGACTAAAACTTTACCACCCATGTGACCACATTTTTTTTCACTAGCTAACTGATCTTCAAAATGAACACCTGCTGCACCAGCTCTGATAAATTTTTTGGTTAATTCAAATACATTTAATGGACCACCAAATCCTGCTTCACCATCTGCTATAATTGGCAACATATAATCTACAGCATTCTCTTTTTTCATATCACCATCTTGAATTTCCATATGCTGGATTTGATCAGCTCTTACTAAAGAATTGTTCATTGTCTCAACTAATTTTGGGGCACTATCATATGGATATAAAGATTGATCAGGATACATTTCACCAGCTGTATTTGCATCAGCCGCTACTTGCCACCCACTAAGGTATATTGCTTTTAATCCAGCTTTAGCGTGCTGAACCGCTTGGTTACCTGATAATGAACCAAGTGTATTCACGTAAGGCTCAGTGTTTAATAAATTCCAAAGTTTTTTTGATTGATTTTTACATAAAGAATATTCAATTTTAATTGACCCTCTTAATCTTTCCACTTCTTCTTCTGAATAATCACGTTTAATTCCAGTAAATCTTTTTAGGTCGTATGAGATATTCTCTGCACTCATTATTGTATATCCTTTAATGTTAGTTATTTTAAGAAAAATGAAATAGTTGAAATGAATTAGCTATTATCGTCTAAAGACTTAATAAGATCATTCATACCACTAGAACCCCAATCACAATGATCATCTCTCATGTAGATACCTCTACTGTTATGCTGATCTAAATCTTCTTTTTTGATGATTTGAGCTTCATTTTCGTTATTTTTTAAGTTTTTATTCATATAAATTTTATAATTTACAAAATTTACAATATCTACCAAATTCGTTAAAAGCCTTGTAAATCAAAGAAAAAAATTGTAAATATAAATTTACAAAATTTACAAATAGCAAATATGAGTCAATTAGATTTAAAAATTGGACCAAAAATCAAGTCATTTAGAAGACAATTAGGACTTCAAGCAAACAAGCTTGCTGAGGATTTAGGTATATCTCCAAGCTATTTAAATTTGATCGAAAGTGGAAAAAGAAAAATTGATGGAGATTTACTATTATTAGTTTGTGAAAAATTAAATATCAATTTATCTGATCTAACATCAAAAACCGATATCAACTTACAAAATACAATATCTGAAATCCTTGATGACAGTTTGTTTGAGGATTTAGATATTTTAGGTCCAGAAGTTAAAGATTTAGTTAGTACAAATCCAAAAATTGGCAAGGCGATTGTAAGACTTGGAGATATTTTAAAAAAAAAAGATCATGAATTAATTAATAAAATTGAAAAGATATCTGGAAAAATTGTGGATAATAGAAAAAACTCTTTTCCTGGAGAAGTTATTTCTGATTTTTTACAAGTAAATAAAAATTACTTTCCTAAATTAGAAGAATTTGCAAACAAAGTTTTTGAAAAGATACAAAAAAATAATCGAACAAGATATATTGCATTATGTGATTATTTAAAATCTGAATACTCTATTAAAGTTTTAGATGTAATACCGGAAGAGAGTAAACCTTTCTCAAAAATTTATAACAAAAATAAAAAAGAACTTTTGTTAAGTGACTATAGTTCTTTAGAGACAAAAAAATTACATGCAGCAGCACAAATAGCACAAGAAGGAGCCAGTAAAGAAATTGATAAATATTTATCAACGTTTAGTTTTCCATCTGAAGAATCTAAAAAATTAACAAAAGTAGCTTTATTAAATTATTGTGGGGCAGCAATATTAATGCCTTACAAATTATTTCATTCAGAATGTAAGAAGCTTAAATACGATTTAGAACTATTACAAAATACTTTTGCAACATCCTTTGAACAAGTAGCACACAGAGTTACATGTTTACAAGATCCAAAACTTCCAGGAATTCCATTTCATTTTTTAAGAGTAGATATGGCAGGAAACATTTCAAAAAGATTTTCATTATCAGGGATTGATATCCCAAGATATGGTGGGGCTTGTCCTAGATGGAATGTCTATTCTGCATTAACTAGACCAGGGGTTATTCAAGCTGCTGTCAGTAAAATGACTAATGGTGAAAAGTATGTTTGTATTGCAAGAACTGTTGAAAAAGGGATTGGACGATTTGGACAAGCAAAAAGTATATTATCTATTGGTCTTGGTTGTGAGGCCAAATATGCAAAAGACTTTGTATATACAGAAAATATAAATATTAATGATAAATCAACTGAAATTCCAATTGGTGTGTCATGTAGAACATGTGACAGACTAGATTGTTCACAAAGGGCTTTTCCACCCTTACATAAAAAGTTTGATGTAGATTTAAATACAAGGGGAGTATCAGTTTACGTTAGTGATAATAACTCATAGATTATGATAAAATATATTTTGCCAGCTATTCTAATTTTTTTAATAGTATTGTTTTGGGAAAAAATTACTGAATATGTTGAAAAAAGGTTCAATATCAAGCTAAATTACATCGCTGTTAGTTCAATTGTTGTTGCTATTGTAATTATCCTTTTGCTCCTAAATTACTAGGTTTTATGAACAGCTTCGATTTTTCAAACTATAAATTAGATGAGGCCGATGGTGTTTTTACATTTAAAAATGAAAATACAACACTAGGTTTTGTTAGATTTAATGACCAGGGTGAAGTGGAATACATTTTTGTTAACCCAATTTTTAGAAAAAAGGGTATTGCAACAAAACTATTGCAATTAGTAAAACAAAAGATTGGAAAAGAAATTATTCTTCAAGAACCTATAAGCCCGTTAGGTTCTAAATTATTAAATTCATTAAATAAATGGAAATAAATTTATTATTTTTTATTGCAGTTGTGCCAGCAATTATTTTGTTTGGTATAGCCAAATCAGGATTAGGAGGTTCTATAGCTCTTATTTCAATTCCATTAATGACTATAGCCATGCCTTTAACTGAAGCTTTGGGTATCATTTTACCAATCCTGATATTTTCAGATTTTATTGCTACTTACAAATACCGAAAAGAATTTGATTTAGGAACATTAAAATTAATCGTTCCATTTGCAGCCTTAGGGATTGTTATTGGCTCTTTTACCTTTTCCTATTTTTCAGAGGATTTACTAAAATTTATAATTGGACTAATGGGTTTTCTTTTTGCCGGTCATTATTTTTTATTTAAAAAAAACAAAGAAGCAAAATCAGAAAAAAATTTAATTAAAGGAGGTATTTGTTCTACAATAGCAGGATTTACAAGTTTCTGTGTTCATGCTGGAGGAACTCCAACTAGTATTTATTTATTACCACTTAGAATGAGAAAAGAAATATATGTAGGAACGAGAATAATTTTTTTTACTTTTGTTAATTTAATTAAACTTCCTCTGTATATTAATTTATCTATGACTAATCTTGAAACTTTTAAACAATCAGTAATTTTATTTCCGGTTGCTTTATTAGGCATTTTAATTGGATACAAACTTCTTAAAATTATTGAGGAAAAATTATTTTATAATATTTTATATGCTTTAATTTTTGTTACTAGCACTAAACTCTTATATGATTTTTTAATATGAAAAAAACTTTTAAACCAAGATTAAAAGCTAGGTTAAGAAAAAATAGACAAGTCTTAAATAAGAATATTGATAATTTTTTTGGCTGGGTTAAAGGTGCAAAATTAGTTGAACTTAAAGAATGTAATGTAGAAGAAGATCCTGTAAGACCAGAATTAGATAATGAATTTAGAACTGGATATGGGCGAAAAATTTATGGTGTTGAGTATCAAGGTGAAATTCATGCTGTAATGTGTTTTGCTTATACTAATGAAATTCCTAAAAGTGTTGATGAACTTGAAAAATTAAGCACTGATGCTTTTTTACAGAGTGCGATGAGAGATCAAAGTGGAGGTCAAATCGCAATCGCATACACTGTATGGTCAAAGAAGAAAGGTGGAGGAAAATTAATTGTAAAAGAGGTGTTTAAAAAAATTAAAAAATCCAATCATTTAAATAGATTGATAACACTTTCTCCTCTCACTGAAATGGCAACTGATTTCCACACTAGAAATGGAGCTAAATTAATTCAAATTAATGAAACTACTCAAAATTTTGAATATAACGTCTTGTAAACGATGAAGCTAAAAAAGTTATTTATCCTAATATTTTGTACTTTATTTATTTTACCCTATTCTATGGTTATGGCTAATGAGGAAGCAAAATATGAAGTCATTGATAAAAATGAAATTTATGAGATTAGAAAGTATTCAGATCGTTTAGCGGTTGAAACTTCTAGAGCTGGTATAGATAGTAATTTTAGAAAGTTATTTAATTACATATCAGGCAGAAATGATGCTGAAGAGAAAATAGCAATGACCACTCCAGTCACTCAAGTTGAAAAAAATGGTAATATGACTATGCAGTTTTATTTGCCTTCAAAATTCAATTCAGGAAATGTACCTAATCCAAGCAGGGAAGATGTTCGAATAGTAAATATTGAAGGAGGTTATTATGCAGTTGTTAGATATTCTGGAAGAGCCTCTGATCGTAATTTTATCAAGCATAAAGAAATTTTAGAAAAAGAGTTAAAAAATAATAATATTTCAATTATAAGTCCACCCATTAGAGCAACCTATGATAGCCCGTTTACACTGCCAATGAATAGAAGAAACGAAGCAATGTTTAAAATTGAATTAAACTGATGAAATCAAAATACAAAGCTATGGTGTTATCTTGTATGGATCCAAGATTTCAACATTTGGTTCATAATTTTCTAAAGAAAAAAAAATTAACTGGAAAGTACAGTGCTTTCACTATCGCAGGTGCTGCGGTTGGAGTTACACATAGTAAATTTAAAAAATGGCACAATACCTTTTATGACAATCTTGCAACTTCAATTCAACTTCATAAAATTGAAAAATTAATTGTGATTAATCATAAAGATTGTGGTGCTGCAAAAATTGCAAATGGAAAAAAAGAATTTAATCCTGAAAATGAAAAAAATATACACAAAAACTCATTTAACAAACTTAAAAAAGAAATTAAAAAAAGATTTCCAAAATTGAAAGTAGAGCTAAATCTAATTGCTTTAGATAGTAAAGTTATAAAATTTTAATTATTGATTTCTTATCAATGGGTAAACTTTAGGATTTAGATATTTTAGATTGGTTATCATAATCAATAATAAGGTCACAATTCCAATTGAAAAACCTAAGTAAATTAAAACTTTAAAATCAAACATCCAAACAAGCTCAAAGATATTTTCTATAATAAATTTTGAACCAATTACTGCAAAGAATATTGCAATCAGGATTACTGATTTAAATATTATAATAAATTCTATTAGGGATGAGAAAATTATTTCTTTTTTTGAAAATCCTAGAATTTTAAATACTAAGTTTTGATACTCTTTAACCTTACCTTGAACCATGATTGCGCTTGAAATAACGATTAAACCAATCACTATAGTTACGGCTGATATTAAAGTAACCGCAATGAACACTTTATTTAGAACAGCTGTTACTTTTGTTAAATAATCTGCAATTTTAATCATTGATAAGCTAGGCATAGTTTCTAGCATTTCAGTTTCATCAAATTTATCAGTGTTGAATTTCGCTGTTGCTAAATATTCATGAGGAATGTTTTGAGCAAATTGTGGATTAAATAGCATTGCAAAGTTAATACTTAAATCTCGATAATCCACTTCTCTAAAATTAACTACTTCGCCATCAATTTCTCTTCCATAAATATTTAAAGTAAAAATATCTCCTAATTGAATATTAAAGTCTCTTGCAACTTTAGCATCTAAAGATATTTGAAGTTGATTGGGTTTGTTTAAATCCCACCATTTCCCTGCAACTAATGGATTATCTTCAGGAACATCTTCAACCCATGAAGATCTTCTTTCACTTCCAATTACCCAATAACTATCATTATCAGGTTTGATATAAGTGTTTGGATTAATTCCATTAATTTTTGCTATACCAGATGAAACCATAGGAACAACTTCAATATCTGCATCAGGATCCATTTTTAATATACCTTGTTCAAACTTTTCACGCTCTCCTTTTTGAATACCTACAAAGAAATAATCAGGTGCAATATCAGGAATTGATTTAGCAATTTCTCTTTGAAAGTTTGTTCCAACTAATGCTAATGTTAAAAGTAAAGTGACCCCTAATCCTAAAGACATAATAGTAATAGGAGTTATACTTTTAGTTTGAGTAATATTTTTTATAGATACCTTTAATGAAATATTAGAGCTTGATTTAAATTTTTTAAGAAAAAAAATAATTATTCGTGAAAGAAAGAAAAATACAATCAAACAAACAAAAAATGCAGCAAAGTATCCAAGACTATAAGTTGGTTGTGCTGAACCTATTGTAAATATTAAAACTAAGATAGAGAGAAGTGCAAGACTTAAAACAATAGATTTTTTTGAATAATAAAATTGCAAGTTTTGAAAAACATTTCTAAATAAATTAGAGGCTTTTACTTGATCAATCGAACTTATGGTTGGGATAGAAAATATTATAAGTACCAATAAACCTACTAAAAATATTTTAATAAAATTTATTATAGAAAATACTGGATAAACATTTAATCCAAGTCCATCTGATAGATATTTGTCAGCTATTGGTACTATCAAAAAACTAGAGCCATAGGAGACAACCGTAATTACAAATAACAATATTAATAATTGAAGATAATAAAGTGTCTTTATATTTCCTGAATAAAACCCAACTGCTTTTCTAACTGCAATTGACATGTTGTTTTGGTTGATAAAAGAGAGCAGGGTATTTGCAATTCCAATACCAGCAATTAACATTGCACTTATTGAGACAAGCGATAAAAATTGTGAAAAATTGTTGATTATTCTCTTTATTCCACTTGCAGAATTTTCAGGATAACGAAGTTTTACTTTTTGATCGTCTTTAAAAATAGCTTCAATTCTTTGTTCTATTTCATCAGGGTTATCAGCTTCATTAAATTTTACTTTGTATTCATAGTTTAAAAAGCTTCCAATTCCGTTTAGTTTTAATATCTCTAACGTTTGTTTTCCAGCAAGTGCCCAATCTCCAAAAGCTACAAATCCACTGACATCTGGTACTGATTTAATAATTCCAATGACTGTAAAGTTTTGGTCTTGAACTTTAACTTGTTCATTAAGTTTTATGTTAAGCGTCTTTGATAAACTTTCATTGATTAAAATCGTATTTGGTTCTTTTTGCATACGCTCATAAGCACCTGCAGGTTCAAAAACTACTTCACCATATAAAGGATATTTTTCATCAACTGTTTTTATTCTAGTAAACAAAGATTTGTTTTTTTCTCTTCCAGTTGTTGAAAGCATAGTACTAAACTCAATCATTTGAGATACAGTTGCAAACTCTTTTACTTGATTAACTAATTCAAGATTTCCTTGGTTTCGATTGTAATCAATTTCTAAATCACCACCCAAAAGTGCTTTAGCATTATCGTTTAGTTCTTTTTTAAGACTATCTTCAATTGTAAAAATAGCACTTAAGATAAATAGACTAATAAATAGGGTAACAATAATGCTTGAGATTTTATGATAGTTTCTGCTTAAGTCTTTTAAAGCATATTTAAATATCAAACTAAATTCAGATCGATTATTTAATTTTTCCATCTTTTATTTTGATTTTTCTTTTTGCTTTATTTGCAAGTTTTGGATCGTGCGTTACCATAATTAATGATGATCCTTGCTCTTTGACATATTTAAATAAAATATCTGAAATCATTAATGAGTTTTCAGTATCTAAGTTTCCAGTCGGCTCGTCCGCTAAAATTAATTCTGGTTTCATCGCGATCGCTCTTGCAATTGCAACTCTTTGTTGTTCACCACCAGACAGTTGACTTGGTAAATTATTAAATCGATGCTTTAAACCAAATCTATCTAATAAACTTTTTGCTTCATTCTCTGGATTTTTAAAATTATTTAACTCCAAAGTTAGAGCTACGTTTTCAACTGCAGTATAATTTGGAATTAAGTAGAAAGATTGAAATATAATTCCAATATTTTTCTTTCTAATTTCAGATACTTCATCTTCATTAAGTCTTGTAATTTCTTGATTTTGAAAAATGATTTTACCAGAAGTTGGTTTTTCTAACCCTCCAACCAACATAATTAAACTTGTTTTACCAGAGCCACTTTCACCTACCACAGAAACGGTCTCTTTTTTCTTAATAGTAAGATCAATATTCTTTAAAACACTGATATTTTCTTTACCAGTTTGGTATTTGAGATTTATTTTTTTTAATTTAAGAAGATCACTCATGAATAAAAGTTTATTTATAAAAATTTTACTAATCTTTCTAGTGCACATAAATGCATTCGCAATAGAAAAGGTAGTGTTATTTGGCGATAGTTTAATGGCTGGATATGGCCTGCCTAAGGAACATCACTTATCAGTGGTATTGGAAAGTGATTTTAAAAAAGATGGAATAAATATAAATGTAATCAATGGGAGTGTTTCAGGGAGCACATCTTCTGGAGGATTAAATATTGCTGAATGGAGCTTGTCAGAACCTGGTATAGACTTAATCATTTTGGGCTTAGGAGCTAATGATATGCTTAGAGGAATAAAACCTGCTGAAACTGAAAAAAATTTAGAAGAAATCATAAAGATAGCTAATAATAAAAATATTAAAATCATTATTGCAGGTATGGTTGCCCCAACGACACATGGCACTGAATATAAAAAAGAATTTGATGCAATTTATCCAAAACTTTCTAAAAAATATAATTTACCATTGATCCCATTTTTACTTGATGGAGTTGCGCTTGATCCAAGTTTAAATCAACAAGATGGAATTCACCCAAATAAGCAAGGAACCATCAAAGTAAGTGAAACTATTAAAAAAAGTATTATTAATATTTTAAACTAAATGAATAAATTTTTATACAATCTAAAAGAAATAAGTATTTACAATACTAAATTTTTTCATTGCGATATTAGTATATGTAGTAATCAACTGGAAAAAACTGTAAGACTTTTTAATGAAAAAATTACTAATTGTTTTAAGTTTTCTTTGCTTTAGTTATGCTAACGCACAAAATACAAATATTACTATCGATGCAAATTTAAATCTTACCTGTGCATTTGAAAAAGTAATTTTAAAAAACCCAGATCATAACTTTGTAACGTTTACAAAAGATCAATTAATGAGAGATGACATTAGTAAATTAGTGATCGAATCAAAATCGCCAAATGCATTAAATGTAAAAAATTTATCTAATTTTATTGATAAAATTGATTTAGAGGTAAAAATTTCTAATAAAGACATCGTTCTCATCCAAGCTTTTGATGATGAAAGAAACTATTCAGAATCCGCAGTTTTAACTATTAAAACAGGCGAGCTTATACATGAAATTACTAAAAATATTAAACTAGAAGAAAAAGAAAAAGATATTTCTTTTTATAGTTGTAAAAAAATTAATCAAAATACATAACATTAAAGACTCTAATTCTCTTATTTGATAACATCTAATGATGAAGAGAGTACTTTTATTTTTTTTAATTTATTTATTTTCTATAACTACTTCTTATGCAAATGATCGAGACGTAAGATTAAATCAATTGTTTAATGAACTTAAGGTCAATAAAACAAATGTTGCAGCTAATGTTGCACAAGAGATTTGGTCGTTATGGAGTACACATCCGACAGATCAAAAATTGACATCAATTCTAGATGAAGGCTCAAGACTAGTTCAAGACCGACAGTTAAATAGAGCAATTTCTGTATTTTCAGAAGCAATAGAACTAGATCCTACTTGGGCTGAGGCTTGGAATAAAAGAGCAACTGTATTTTATATGGTTGGAGAATTTCAAAAATCTCAAGATGATATAGATAAAGTGTTAGAATTAGAAAATAGACACTTTGGTGCTTTAGCGGGCCAAGGAATGGTTAATATAAAGTTAAAGAATTACGATAAAGCAAAGAGAAGTTATCAAAAAGCTCAAGAAATTTATCCTGCAATGAAATCATCTAAGGTAATGATTGAACAAATTGAAGAGTTAATTAAAAGACAATCTATTTAGTTGTTAAGACAAATTTTTCAGATCAAATTTTTAAGAAATCATGAATAAATATGATGTTATAATAATAGGAGCAGGTGCTGCTGGTATGATGAGTGCCATTGAAGCCGGAAAACGTGGCCGTAAAGTTTTGCTCGTTGATCATTATAAAAAAATTGGAGAAAAAATAAGAATTTCTGGTGGGGGAAGATGTAATTTTACTAATATCAATACTAATCCAAGTAAATTTCTTTCACAAAACCCTAAGTTCGTAAGATCAGCGTTAAGTCAATATACTCAAAATGACTTTATTAATTTGATTAATAAGTATGAAATTAAATTTCATGAAAAAAAATTAGGACAATTATTTTGCGATCATAGTGCACAACAAATTGTTGAGATGTTGCTTAAGGAATGTGAGTTAGCAAATGTTACTATTTTAAAAGAATTTATTATCAAAGATATTGAAAAAGATAATGAGCAGTATCTGGTATCAACAGACACAGACCAATATTCATCAGAGTCTTTAATTGTTGCAACGGGTGGATTATCCGTTCCAAAAATTGGCGCCACTTCATTTGGTTATGAAATTGCTAAGAAATTTGATCACAGTATAATTGAAACCTTACCTGCATTAGTGCCTTTAACGTTTAATGAAAAGATATTAGAGATTTGTAAAGAGTTAACAGGACTTTCTGTTGAAGCCATTGTATCTTTTAATAAAGTTTTATTTCAAGAAGGAATGTTATTTACACACCGTGGTTTAAGTGGTCCTTCTATATTGCAAATTTCCTCTTATTGGAAACAAGGGGATAATATTAAAGTTAATCTCTCACCAAAATTAAATGTTTATCAATTATTAGAGGAAAAAAGAAAGTTAAATCCAAGATTAGATATTTTAAATATTGTAAGTGAAATTTTACCCAAACGATTAGCTCAAATAATTTGTAGTGAAAATAAAGTAACTGGAAATATTTCTGAGTTATCTAACAAAATATTAAAGCAACTGAGTGAGAATATAAATTCTTGGTTAATTAATCCAACAGGGTCAGAAGGCTATAGAACTGCAGAGGTGACTTTAGGGGGAGTTGATACTAAAGAATTATCTTCTAAAACAATGATGTCTAATAAACACAAAAATTTATTCTTTATCGGTGAAGTTGTGGATGTAACTGGACATTTAGGTGGGTATAATTTTCAGTGGGCTTGGTCTTCAGGATATGTTGCTGGTCAATATGCCTAATAATTTAAAAACCAGTTGATCGACATTAATAGTTATTTTTGCTAGTTTTTGTAATGAAAAGTTTTTTTTTCATTATAGTTTTTACTCTTTCCTTATTTAACACAAGTTATGCAAATATCGTTATGCAAGATCTAATCGATGTTTTAGTTCAAACAAACAAGCAAAAAAGTTTTGAAGTTGCCGAAAATTTAAAAGAATTAAAACAAGATGCAAAAACTTATGACTTTGTAATTCGAAAAGCAAATCTTGATATTGCAGATGCAAAAAATATTGCAAAAGCTATTAAAAAAATTGACTTAAATGATGGACCAAAACTTCATACTATTAGTATGAGTTTTAATGATAATTTAAAAGATGAAGGAGTGATTGCAATTCTTAACCAAATTCCAAAAGAAACCTCAGTGATTGCTTTTGTTGAATGTGGGATTACGGACAAAGCAGGAGAAGCCATTATTAAATGGGCGAATTTAAAAGAGGTTAAAAATTTAAACGGGATTTATATAGAAGGAAATTCATTTTCAAAAGAAATGGAACAAAAATTTGATCAACTAAGAGCTAATAATCCGAATTTAACTGTGCTTAGTGAATGGGCAAGTGAGAGTTTTAAAGAAATGGTGAAGAAGAGTTATAATTGATGGGTAAAAAAATATTTATTATTTGTTGGATATTAATACTTTCAATAACCAATTCATTTTCTGAAACAAAAAAATTAACTACCGAAGAAGATATTTTAAATATTTATAAATCAGTTGTTAAAATAGATAGTATTGTTCCTCCCGATGCTAGAACTGCACAATCTTTAGGAACTGTTAGGGGAGGCAATGGTGTTGTAATAGATGATCAACATATTTTAACAATTGGATATATTGTAGTTGAGGCAGAAAATATAACCATAACTTTGCCAGATGGTAAAAAATTTCCAGGAGAACTCATTGGCTATGATCACACGACTGGCTTTGGTATTTTAAGAACAATTATTCAATCCGATTTAACCCCACTTCAAATAGGAGACTCAGATCAATTAACCGAGCAAGACTTTTTATATGTCTTACCTTATTTAACAGAAGGAAGACCTTCAGCAGTTAAAATGGTCTCTAGACGATCTTTTGTAGGTTGGTGGGAATATTTTTTAGATAAACCTATTTACACTTATCCAGCAAATAGTTCTTTTGCAGGCTCAGCTTTAATTAATGAGTACGGAGAAGTTTTAGGAATAGGATCTTTATATGTAGCAGATGCTGCAGCACAGGGGATGAGTTCACCTGGAAATATGTTTGTCCCTATCAATGATTTAAAACCAATTTTAGATGATTTAATTAAAAATGGTAAAAGAACCAAAGATATCAAGCCTTACATGGGCTTAACTCCAAGAGATAATTCAGGACAAGTTCAAATCACAAGAGTAAACGATAATGGTCCAGCTGCAAAAGCAGGTTTTAATAAAAATGATATAATCTTAGCGGTCAACAATGAAAAAATTAATAGTGTCGAAGAGTTATATAAAAAGGTTTGGTCTTTTGGAGGTCCAGGAACTAAGCTACAATTTGAAATTAAAAGAAATCAAAAACAGTTAAACATAGAGCTTACCACAATGGATCGTAATGACTTTTTTGTAAAACCAAAATATTATTAATATTATGTGTGGAAGATACGTTATAAAAAATCCAGTTACTAAAACTAGCAAGTTAGTTAAATCAGCAATTCAAGTAGAAGATACTGAAAATTATAATGCTCATCCTTATCAAAAACTTCCAGTGATTAAAAAATATAAAAATGGAAATACATTAGAAGCTCTTAAATGGGGCTTAATTCCAGGTTGGGCTAAAGATAAAGATTTTAAAGCTTTAATTAATGCAAGATTAGAGACCATTGATGAAAAAGTTTCATTTAAAAAATTAATTAAGAATAATAGATGTGTTGCAGTAGCAGATGGTTTTTATGAATGGAAAAGAGAAGAGAAAGAAAAAACTCCACATTACTTTACAAGAAAAGATACAAACCCAATATTTTTT
>Ga0213865_10001481_pt1 | contig 15287 bp, 13 predicted proteins | sample PICome_6_FD_160100 | JGI IMG/M metagenome (GOLD analysis project Ga0213865, IMG submission 160100) | Coastal seawater microbial communities near Pivers Island, North Carolina, United States - PICO282 | ecosystem: Environmental > Aquatic > Marine > Coastal | place: USA: North Carolina...
TGGCCTAGATGATGTTGTACCACCACCTGCACCTTCGCCATCTTGTACGGGACCTGTTCCTGCACCTTCAGGTACACCGATAAGGTCTGATGTTCCTTCACCGTCGCCATCTGCTAAAATATTAACACCTGGCAGGTCAACTAGGCTATTACCGTCTCCGCCTGTGCCACCGAACGCATCAAGTGATTCTTCTTCTATAAAAGTAGCATCTATTGTTGGGTTTAATGCTCTAAAATCTGTTGGGAAATTCTTCTTTACCATATTAAGAGTTTGCGTAAAAGTTCCACCAGAGAAAGAACTTGTTATACTTCTTACCAAGTAAACGTCAATCATAAGATTTGCGATTTTTATATTCATCAATTCATCAGTACCAGCCGCTTTATTATTGATAATCATACAGTATTGAAAACCAGAATAATTAACATTTTCATTGATATAAGTTTCATTTGTTCCGTTATTACCAAAGTACTCAGATGCTTTATCTGGCGGTATATAATTATTAAGCCAAAACGGATCGCCTTTAATTGTGATAGACAATTGCTGCATACTAATATCAGATTGTAATCCCTCGTAATAACGCTGTCTTGCAACTTCTATATCATTTTGGTCTGATGAACGATATACACCTGTTCTGTTTACATCACGCAAACGAGTTAATATTGTTCTTTCAAATATCATTGGCGAATTAATAAGAGTTTGAATTAGTGCATTGAATTCTTCATTTCTTAGATTTGCAACAAAATCGCTTTCTAATGCTTCAATTAAGACAAAACTATTGTCGCCTCTAACCTCAGGAGATATCAAATCAAAGTTGTCACTTCCTCTGCCTAGTGCTTCACGTGTCTGGTCTGATAAAATAGCTCCGAAGCCTTGACGTAAAATTTCGTCTTCACGTGCTTGTAAACTTGACAGTCTTCCAGAAACGCTTGATACTGCCGCTTCTGCCGCTGCTTGTCTTTCACGTAGACTCTCTATTTGTTGTCTAACTTCTGGTGTTATAACTCCAAGATCGCCTTCACTAAAGTTTTGAATATCAGCAAGTGTTGCTCTAAAGCTATCAGGGTCACTAAAGAAGCTGTCAACGCTTTCGTCTCCCATACCTGGTTGTATATTAGTTGTGTTTAACTGGTCTATAAACTCTTGCTGTAATGAGCGTCCTAATTGTGTTACTTCATCATTTATAGATTGAAGTGATCCACGTGCATCGTCTAGTTGAATAGAAAATGTATCTTGGTCTGTTTGTACACTACTTAATGCAGCCCTTGCATCTTGGTTTAGAGCATCAATTGATAAAGGTCCCTGGCCAGTACCACTAACAAAGTTTGCAAATGCAAACTCATCAGTTGGTGAAACATATGTTTTTGTAAGTTGTTTATTCAATGAAACTTGAAAGTCTAATATTTGATCGTTAAGTCCTGTGTATTGATAATAATACCTTTTTCTGCAACGACCCTGTGTAAAAATTTCATCAACCATTTTAGCACTATTTTGTGCTTTAACAGTTGCATCAATTTGATTTTGAAACAGAACAACTCGTCTGATACCAAGATAATATGTTACTTCATGTCCTCTAGTATTTGTTAAAATATTAAGACCGCCAGGATTTGGCACAGATACAGGCGTGATACTTACAATATCTGAAAAACTATCAGATTGTTCTGTCATTGCTTCACGTATCATTAGAGACTGATTACACAAATCTGCTACAATATTAAATATATTAGAACCTGGTGCTACAGTACCTATTTGTTGTGCAATGTTTACAGCACCAGAAGTTGTACCGACTCTATTTGAAGCTGAACTTAAATTAGAATTAGGTCCATTCATTGGCGAAGACATATACTGTTCTATTGTAGGATCTGTAACAAATTGATACGAATTAACAAATTTAGCATCTCCAGCAAAATTGTTTTCTTCGATTTTTTCATTTAGTTTATCAAAAAATTCTTGTATTGTTTCCCTAAGTGTATCTTTAATATCAAATTCTAAACTGTATCGTACAGTATTGATGTCAGAGTCAAATGATTTTTGTAGCACAATAGTACCATTTAGTATGGTCGAGGTTCCTCTTGCGTCTGTACCTGTTTGTAAATCACCGAAGTCAGATATTTTAAAAGGTAATATTTTTGTAGCTTGTAATTTTTTAGGCTGGTTATTTTCGTAACCAATAAAGTTAACTTTCATATACCATGTTGCATCATGTATACTTGTGAACCCCATTAAGACAGCCGCATTTTGCAAACTATCATTTAAACTTGTGTTTCCAACTTGAATAATATTAAAGTTTAATTTTGTTGCAGTACCAGACATTCTTGAACCACTTTGCGAACCAGTACCAAGACTTTCTACGTTTAAATCTTGTACATTAAACTCAGTAGAGCCACCCGTCATTGCAATTGTAATTCTACGTGTTTCTATTCCAGGCCAACCGTCATTTGCTACTGCGTCTAAATCATATCCGTCTGTCATAAAATTAATTGTAGCAAGTTCATCTACAATAAAAAATTCTAATGTATATGTATAGTAATCATAAATGTCTAATTCATTGTCCCAAAAATTACCGCTATTTTCAGCAATTTGCCAAAGGTCTGCGGTATTGTTGGCTGCTGCAAAATCATTTGTTACATTTGCGACACCTGTTGCGGCTGCTCCAGTAGCACCACCGTCTAATGGAGAATCACTACCGCTAACACCTACTGTTCCGGCTGGGGGCAAATCTGGGCTGCCACCTAGAAATAGTGATTGTTCTGCATTTCTTCTTCGTACTAGCCCAGGTGATCTTTGTCCACTTGCATTAACGTAAAGAAGCATAGCTCTTGCTATTTCATCTTTTGACCTAGTACCGTTTGCTGTCAACTGGTCAATACTACCAATGTTATAAGCAAAGCTAATTAATGCAGCACGTTCATTGGGTGTCCAATTATATCTACTATTGTAGCTATCCACATTTCTTTCATACGTACCAAGTTGGTTACGTAGCATTGCTCTTCCCTCTGCTTGAGAAATGGGTCCTATATTCGGTCTTTGGTTTTGGTTTCTGCTACCAGCATAGGAACCGTATCCGATTGACCACTGTGCGTGATCCCAGTACGGATTTGGGTCGAATCCCTCAAAGCTAACAATCATGTCTACGTAGTTTGTCATTTATTATTTCATCTTATCTATATTTTCACGTTTTGGTATACGTATTGTTTTACCTGCTGTAAAATCATTAATTGGATCTACTATCTCGTTTACATTTCTATGTGCAAAAATCCACCAATACTTTGCTGTGCCATACTTTTCAAAACTCATTAAGTCAGGTCTACGATCCATATGCTGAGGAATAACAACTTCCTCATCGAATGGATCTTTGTATAGATTTCTTTTATTTTGAATATCTAATACACGATTGTTAACAATAGATGTTTTTGACCATGGGGAATGTGATTTATACATATCCGTTTCCTTTCAACTGGCCGCTCAAATAACCTTGAAGTGTAAATTCTTCTCTTACATTTTTAGGAGCATAAGTAGTAGTAAGAGACATAACAAGAGTACTCACTACTGGAACTCTCGCACCAGAACTTAGTTCTAGGTAGTCTACGTCAGCATCTAAGTTATGAGTAAAATCTCGTATAAGAACAGGAACATTTTCATATATACCATAAGCATAAAATCTCAAAATAGGCGGGGGTAGTCCTCGATTAGGATCATTCTGTCCGAAATTCATTTTCATTGCACCTCGAAAAAATCTTAATGCATTCATAAGATATTCACCCTGTTCATCATTCTCTACTACGTAAGGAGCAGTTAAAGAAATTTCAGCATTCGCAGCCATTTCAAACGCACGTTGTTGAAAGTTTGAATGTGTAGGGTCATACGAACTGTAGTTTGCATTTGCAATAGTAGATATGGTTGGAGTATACGGAAAGTTAAATTGTGTCATACCAGAAGGACCAAGCCTGCCGCTAGGATCCTTAATATAAACCGGTTGTTCTGATGCATAAGGTGATGCCATATACGTTCTCCTAAATTATGACAGTATTTATCTGTCTATAAAGTTCGTATATAACACTTGACAAAGATTTCTAGAGGATGTATAATTATAGTAATAATTAGGAGAATACCATCATGGCCAGACGGCAAAATTATTTAAACAATAGGGATATGTTGAAACAAATCCATATCTCTAAATCAAATTTTAGTTGGTTTGAAGACCGAGAGCGTCATCACCAATACGATGTTATAATTGATAACGCTAAAGGAAAATTAAACGTAGAAAATGAAATCCGTGAACTTGAAGCAGTAGCACGTCAAAATCGTGCTGACCGTTTACAGAAAGAAGCATGGGATTTGAATACAGACAAGAAAAAGAAGCAAGCAGATTTTGCTGTTGATCCAAATTCATTTGAACAAAGTGAAATTGTATTTCGTGTTATGACATTTGAACATATTCCAGATGAACCAGGACGTAAAGCAAATCCCAAAACTGTTGCAGACCACAAAGTAAAACTTCCTTTTCCTCCATTCAAGCATTATATCATTGATAACAGCTTGATACGTGAAGTAGGCATTTCACATCATAACAAAAACAAAGAGTTTGATTTAACAAGCGGTGCTATTACAGCGACACTAGCAAACATGTATATCAAACTTGTTGAGCGTTATTCACAACGTGCTAACTGGCGTGGTTACACATACATTGACGAAATGCGTGGCCAAGCACTTCTACAGTTGACACAGATTGGTTTGCAGTTTAACGAAGATAAATCTGATAACCCATTTGCATATTATACAGCGGCAGTGAATAACTCATTCACACGTGTTCTAAACATCGAAAAGAAAAATCAAGGTATTCGTGATGACTTGTTAGAAAAAGCAGGACAAGCACCATCATGGACACGTCAGCTAGAACATGAAATGAAATCCCAAGAACGCTGGCAGAAAGTCGTTAAGACTAAAATTACAGACGAACAAATTCCAACTGAAACAATCAAAGAGATTTACGCAGACAATGAGTAATTTATTCAACAAACTTGCATTCTTTACAGACATTCACTATGGTATGCGTAACAACGCACGCCAACATAACGAAGACTGTGACGCATTTGTAGACTGGTTTATTCAGGAAGCAAAAGCAAAAGGGTGCGAGACATGTATCTTTGGGGGAGACTGGCACCACAATCGTGCTAGTCTCAATATCTCTACAATGAAGTGGAGTATTCAAGGACTACGCAAACTAAGTGAAGCATTTGAGAAAGTATACATGATACTAGGCAATCACGATTTATTTTATCGTGAAAGCCGTGACATCAACTCAATTGAGTTTGTTGAAGAATTAGAAAATGTATATCTAATTCGTGACACACACGTTGAAGGTGATGTAGCACTTGTCAGTTGGTTAGTTGGCGATGAATGGAAGAAAGTACCAAAGATTAAGTCAAAGTATATGTTTGGTCACTATGAACTTCCGTTCTTTATGTTGAATGCAATGGTAGAAATGCCAGATCATGGTGGTCTTAAACACGAAATGTTTAAGTCACAAGACTATGTGTTTACGGGTCACTTTCATAAGCGACAAGTAAAAGGTAATGTTATCTATACAGGTAACGCATTCCCACATAACTTTTCAGATGCGTGGGACGATGAACGAGGATGGATGTATCTAGAATGGGATAAAGAACCTGAGTTCTTTGCTTGGCCAGATGCTCCTAAATATAAAACTATCAAGCTATCTCAGTTACTAGATAATCCATCCAAGTACCTGTTACCAAAGTCATCTATTCGTATTCAACTTGACATTGATATCTCATATGAAGAAGCAAACTTCATCAAAGATACATTTGTTGATACATATGACTTACGTGATGTAACTCTACAACCGATTAAGAATTTGGAGCATACAGAAGAAAATGGCGCTGAAATACATTTTGAAACTATTGACCAAATCGTAGTTTCTCAATTAGCAGCACTAGATAGTGGAAGTTTCGATAAGAATGTACTAATCGAAATATACAACAATCTGTGAGAACAAAATGGAATATAAGAAAGTATTAATTACAGGAAACCGTAACTATGGACTTTGTGAAGCGATATGTAATCTTTTTGATACTGTGGATAATATTGATTACAGTACTGCTAGTCGGAGCACTGGTTGGAGCTTAGACACACAGGACGAACAACAACGTCTAGCACAACACTTTGTAGATGATGGATATAATGTGTTTATTAACAATTCTGCGATGTGGAAATTTCATCAGATTATGATAGCCGAAACAATGTATAAAACTGCGTTAGATGCAGGTGTCACTGCACAATTCATTCATATGGGTTCAACTGCCGATACCGGCGTTAAAGGCAGAACATGGCGTTATCCTACAGAAAAGAAAGCATTACGTGATTACAACCGTGACTTAACATATATGGCACAGGGTGGATCTAATATTAAAACAACGTGTCTATCGCCAGGCAGTTTAACTACCCCTAGTGTAATAAAGAAACATCCTGACAGAAAACTTATTGATGTTGAATATATAGCAGAAGTCATTTTATGGTTGCTTCAACAGCCAGAATATGTTAATATTAACGAAATTTCGTTAGACCCTATTCAATCAGGGACATACGCAAGAGAGAGGTAATCTGTTTGCTAAAACTAAAGAATATCACTATCCGCAATTTTATGTCGGTAGGTAATGTAACTCAGGCTATTGACTTACAACGTGACAACTTAACACTAGTTCTAGGTAATAACTTAGACCTTGGTGGTGATGGGTCACGTAACGGTACAGGAAAGACTACTCTTATTAATGCGCTTTCGTATGGTTTGTACGGTAACGCTCTTACTAATATTAAGAAAGATAACCTCATCAACAAAACAAATGCAAAGAATATGCTTGTTTCTGTTGATTTTGAGTATAACGGTAGTGAGTATCGCATTGAACGTGGTCGCAGACCTAACGTGTTCAAGTTGATGCGTGATGGACATGACATAAACATACAAGACGAAGCACAAGGTGAAATGCGACAAACACAGATTGAGGTAGATTCAATCATCGGTATTTCACATTCTATGTTTAAACATATCGTTGCTCTTAACACATACACAGAACCGTTCTTGTCTATGAGAGCAAATGACCAGCGTGAAATCATTGAAGAACTTCTTGGTATAACAGAACTTTCTCGTAAAGCAGAGAAACTAAAAGACGATATCAAAGACACAAAAGACCAAATCAAAGACGAAGAATATCGTTTGAAATCTATTGAAGATGCCAACCAACGTATCTTAAAATCAATCAAAGATATTGAACGCAGACAACGTATTTGGTCAGAGAAACATCAAACTGAATTAGCAGAACTTGAAACTGGACTTGATGCACTATCGCATATTGACATTGATAGTGAAATCAAGAACCACGCTCTATTAGCAGAATACAATGAAAAGAAAACACGTTTAGATGAAGCTAATCGTTGGATCACAAGTATCAATGCTGATGATGCGAAACAAGAAAAGCTAATTGAAAAACTAGAAGCAGAGATTAAGATGCTACAAGAACACAAGTGTTATGCTTGTGGTCAAGAAATGCATGACGAAAAACAAGAAAGTATTCTCGCTTCTAAAACAGATCAAAAGCAAGAAGCAGCAATGCAAATTCTTGCTAATGGTGTCCAACTAGAAGAACATATGAATACAGTTTCTTCTATTGGTGAGTTAGGCGATAAGCCTACAGTGTTCTATGAATCGTTAAACGATGCGTATGAACATCAAAACTCTGTTCGCATGTTGACAGAACAAATTGAACAGAAGAAAAAAGCAGAGGATCCTTATGAAGAACAGATTAAGGATATGCGTGAAAGTTCACTAGAGGAACTTGATTACTCACAAATGAATATGCTTATTTCATTCCGTGAACATCAGGACTTCTTAATGAAACTTCTTACAAATAAAGATTCATTCATTCGTAAGAAAATCATTGACCAGAACCTATCGTATCTAAACTCACGACTAGACTATTACTTAGAAAAGTTAGGTCTACCACATGAAGTTAAATTCCAATCTGACTTGTCAGTTGAAATTACCGAATTGGGTCGTGACTTAGACTTTGATAATTTATCACGTGGTGAACGTAATAGACTTATCTTAGGTCTATCTTGGGCATTCCGTGATATCTTTGAGTCGCTGTACTCTACAATCAACGTTCTATTCGTAGATGAACTTATTGATTCGGGTATGGACTCAAATGGTGTTGAAGCATCACTAGCAGTTCTTAAAAAGATGGTAAGAGATAGAGGACGTTCATTGTTCCTAGTATCACACCGTGAAGAATTACAGGGTCGAGTAAGTGACGTACTAAACGTCATCAAAGAAAACGGTTTCACTACATTCACACAAGAAGAAACCGTTGATGCAGGTATAGAATTAGAAACAGTTATATAGGAGATTATTATGACACTAAACGAACAGATCCAAGAACAAATGGATATCTATCTAAAAGAATCAGAAGCATTTGAAACTAAAGGTGTTAAAGCGGCCGCAGCACGTGCCCGTAAAGCACTTGGTGAACTAGGTAAATTGACTAAAGCACGCCGTGCAGAAATTCAAGAAAAAAAGAATAATATGTAAAAAAAGTTATTGACATTCATGTTCTAATTTGCTATATTAGTATTAATAGGGAAGTCGAAATCTCTTGTGTCTCCTCTCTCAACCTCTCTCAACAACTTGAGGTCTAGACTTCACTATTAAAAACAGAGCATGAACTTTACCCGGCTACTTAGGTAGTCGGGTTTTTTTCTGAATAAATACTATACAAGGAGGATTAGATTTATGAGCATTACAGGATTTCCGGCAAAGAAAAGCCAAGAAGAAAAAGACGCTATAGATAAAGCTATGGCAGAATTCTTAAAAAAGGGTGGAAAAATTAAACAATTGGCTGAAGGTGAACACACCGAAGCTAAAGATATGAAATACAAGTTCCGCAGACCAGCACAAAAGAAAGACTAATCTTTATGAACATAAGCCTTAGCAAGTTCCTAGAATGGGCGCAATTATTCACAGGTTGTACAGCCGCACTTATTGTATCAGCTAATCTAGGAGACACTTGGGTCTTTTGGGCTATGTGCTTATTTTTTATAAAAGATTCTATGATGGGTATATTTGCGTATATCAACAAGTATCCAGGTATTGTGATGTCTAGTGCGATATACGTACCTATAGATTTGCTAGGTATCTATAGATGGTGGCTTTTTTAATCTAGCTTTTTTCTAGTACTTTCCAAATATTCTTTAAGAACCTTAGAACTACCAATTCTTACGTTGATGATACCATTGTAGTATTCATCCGTTTCCAATACACGCCTGTCGAATTGCTCTTTTGCTTCCATGTAACTTAGAGCGCCACGACTCGGACAATAGTGTAATATTTCCCTAGTAAAATTTTCAGCACCTAGTTCCTCTACATCCCGGTTAAGATGTTCAGAAGAACCCCAATACTCACGCCAATCGCTTTCCTTAGTACCACGTCTTTTGTTCTTTTTGCCCTTTAGAGGTGGTTTTGTTGTTTTAAAACGGGCTAATTTCTTACCTACATATTTTTTGTTATTTGTTAAATTAGTAATCAGATAGACAAATCCCTCACAATCATCAGGTAATTCATTTACTATCTCATTTCTATATGTCCATTCGCTCATGTATTAATCATTTCTGGATATCTTATAAGGTCTAAAGACCTAAAACTTCATAAATCTCATTTCGCTTTCGCTCAACCGATTTATTCTGTTTTTCTTTTCTCATATATTTATATTGGGATAATCTATAAGATATTATCTTTTATACTTGCCTGCGGCTGAGCCACAATTGCCCTGTTCCCAGGACAACTGCAAAAAGGTACGGACTTGCCATAGCTTCATCGCCTCTGTTTTAGAGCTAGTAGCCAGTAACTACGGGGTCGGTTGGCGATTCCCCCTTCACTCAGTATTGCTCCTTTCGGACCAACGGCACCTCACGATATCCTAAACAGACAAAATATCATGTAAGTCGATAGTATTATAGTAATCTATCAGCGGTTATATATTATAAACTGGTCAACCATAGCCTTTGGAGCCATGGTCGTTTTGAATTCTGAACACTCTTATGTGTGGTTACGAGAAGCATAAGGGAGTTCATCCCCTCTAATCTGACGGCAACAGCATGTTTCAGCTGGCAGACTCAATCCCGGATTGGCAACCCAATCAACAGTCCACTATGTACGGTTATATTAGCCATTTTCATTGTATTAGCCTTTGATTGCCTATATTAGATTTGTATTAGATTTGTATTAGTTTTGAGCGTTAAACTTTTTTATATTAGCCTTAAAGTATAGGAACACCAGCTTTCTTGCTCATCTCATAGTTTTCACCTATGATATCATTAAGATGTTTTATGTGTCCAACTGGCATATCGTGTAGTTCAGATATACTGACCCCACCTCTCATATACCAAGTTAACTTTAACAGATTCTTATGTACTTTGTCAACCTGTTTTTCGTAATTATTTTGTTTTTCTATGATTTCTTCGTGGCTGGCGCCGATGAGCCAGCTGTGAAAAAATTTACAGGGTTGACCTCCAAGACAACCTGCTGTTTATGTTCACATTCTGGACACACGAATTCAAATGTTGTTGCATCTTTTGGTCTTTTTGAAACCATACGTGCTTGTTCGTTTATTTTATCTACCAAGTTACTTGGCACATTATTTAAAAATTCTTTAATCATATCATAGTCTTCTACCTTACCATCCGGCGTTTCGATACTATGAATGACGTTCACTAGTAAGTCTACGTTAAGTTCAGCTATTTTTCTAAAACTAGAATATAGAGTTCTCGCAATAGATGTTTCTTCTTTTTCTGCGTATTCTTCATTTAAAACTGATGTTTTTATTTGGCTTACAATCTTTTTCTGTTCTAGTTCTATAATAGCTAGTCTTGTAACACTTTCTAATGTTGTAGGTCGAATATTAATAGTTAAGTCTTCCCATAAAACGGGATCAACTTTATCAATTTCTGGTAGACGATTTAGTATATAGTTCACATCAATGTTAAAGTCATTTTTTTCATTGCACTTTTCACATTGATGGGTGTGTACCATATCAGATCCATATGTTGCATATTGAATAGCAAGATATAATGCCTCAGCATCTATATTTGCAATTTTTCTAGGATCAGGAATTGATGGGACGCAGCTTTTAATAACACTTATTAATGCTTCTCCGTTTAAGAGTGCATCTGGATTTTTAAGAGTTATCTCATCAATTGCAGTCATTGGACAGACTCCAATCTCATCCAGAGCGGTTTGATCTATTTCTGGATTGAATTTACCACCAGTTGGTAGTTTTATATAAATTGAAGGTTTCCTAAAGTATTTTGATAGTGGATTATTTGATGTCATTTCTTCGCCTCTGATAAATACAACATTACAGTATATTTATGTTCATAGTTATTTAATCATTTATAAACTACGAATATAATGAAAAAGCGAGAGAGTTTATGGCAGAAGACGTAATTATTCAGGGATTTGGAGATGATAGAAATTTTCCAGACTTTGCAACTGAGGCTACACAAAAACAATTATTGGCTACTTTTAAAGCCATGGGCCTTAAAGGATTAAAAAGCGAAGACTTGAATAAACTGATAGCGGCTATTAGCAGCGGCGATAAAAACGTTGCGGATATACTAAAATCAATCCAAGTAACAGGTGAAGACAACGATAAAAAACTAATCGACCGAATCTCTGACACTAATAAAAAAATAGAAAACCTACGAAAACAAAACAGAGATGGCGACAAAGAACGTGATAGAGATGCAGAAGAAACTAAAAAAATTCTATCTGAGTTTTCTGACGTAATGTCTAATATAAGAGACGGTCTGCAAACAGGTGAACTAGGTGTCGGTGACGCACTGGGAACTCTTACTGGTGCTTTAGGTATGATAGGTGGGGCAGCAGCGGGAGCAGCAACCGCTTTCGTAGGTATAGCAGCAGCAGTAAATGGTGCAAACCAATTCATGATAGGAATTGGTGAGGATAGATTTAATCTTGCAAATGAGATAAGACAAAGCGGATTGGCATCATCACTAAGTGTAGCAGAATCTGGACTTGTAAACTTCTCTGAAATGGTAAACAGAAGTTCATTTAGTCTAGGACAAGCAGCAGAATTTGCTAATAAATTTTCAGCGGCAGTTGGTGGTGCAGGAATTGAAAGGTCACTTCAATTTGTAGAAGATATGGCATATGGTGGCGCAGAAGGCGCAGATATGATGCGCAGGTTCGGCTTAGAGTTCGGTGGTGTCGCAAATGTTGCAGGACAATACTTAGAAAGTGTAAGAAATCTAGGTATGCTAGACAGAATGAACAATCAACAGTTACGTTCTGGTATGGAAGACTTCATGGAAACTGTAACCGTTACTTCTAATATTATGAAAATCAATATTCAAGATGCTGCGGAAATGATTGCGAATACTTTAAATCAGCGTGACGATTTGACAGTTATGCTTGCTGGTTTACCAGAAGAACTAAGACAGCGTGTCACTGGTATCGTATCAGCAATGGGCGCACAAGGTACTCAATTTGGCGAATCTATCTCTATGGCGCTTGCGTCAACCAGTTTTGATGAATTTCTAACAACCGAGCAAGGACAATCACTTGCTGGTAGTAACTTGGGACAGGAATTTATACCTTTACTGAGAAGTGTGACTGACCAAATCCGAATGGGTGCGGACCAAGGTGATGTGTTAGCTTCAATGGAAGGTCCATTACGTGCGATTGTTTCTCAGTTTGGCGATGATGGATTTAGGACATTGATTGCACAAAACCAAGATCCACTTATCAGAGCATTGGGTGCGGATTTTATTAGAATACTTGACAACATTGGTGATGCAAATGCAGGCAATCGTGCTGATACTAATCTTCAAGGTTTAGAAGATGACCGAGCATTTGTTGAAAGAGGTGTTGTTCAGCAAGAGTTTGTGTTAGCACAAGAAAATGTTATGAATGCACTAGCAAGAACTGTCGATTATGCAGAAAACCTGACTGCACGAAATCGAGCAAATATGGCACTTATTGATAGTGTTGAGCAAAATATGGTAGGTATAGTAAATTCATTAGGCGGTGAAGTTGCAGACCTTACGTTTGGAGCGGATGAAGCATTTAGAGGTGCAATAACGGCAGTTTCAGATTTTGCAGGAGCTATAGGTAGATTTGTATCTGATGATATGGCAACAGCATCGTTAATAGTACAAGAACAAAACCGACGTGCTATGGAGATGCTAGGAATAGATGAAGAAACGATTAGACGATTAGACGCCGAAGAGCAAGCATCTAGAACCCAAGAGGCACGACAAGAACACATTAATAGAACTGTTGGAGAAAGTGCTACTGAGAGAGATTTCGATGAGAATTTATTAAGGGCTGCGCTAAATTTCGGCGAAACTGTACACGAAGTAGAAAATAATGCAGGTCAAAATGAATTAAGAGTTTCTACAGGGTTTATGGACCCTTACGGAATGTCCACAGAGTACATGGTTGTAGATCCAGCAGCTTTACAAAGAGTAATAGCCGAACAGGACGTTCAATCCAATATGCTAGGAAGAACGGAAGAATTTGATGTTTCAGACAGATTTGCGAGTAGAGTATTAACTGCATTATCACAAGAAAATGGCGAACAATTAGCAGAATTGTTAGGAGCAAATTCTACATCTTCAACATTTGATATGGCAACTAGCTCGACACAAGCGGAACTTGCATTCGTTAACGAAGCATTAACACAATTAACATCGGCGAATGCACTAACAGAAGAAACGGTACAGCGTATGATTACTGCGATTGAATCTATTGATACTACTGGTTTCTGGAGAGGCGCATCTACTGAACGTGCCGAAGCAGGTGAGCGTGATGCATTGGTAGCTGAACTTAGAAGATTAGTAAACTCATTAAATGGAAACTAAACACTTGACATAATGAAATAAGTATGTTAGTATAAAAAATACAGGATTATAAAAAGATGGCAACTTGGAAAAAATATTTTAAAACCTATGATGGGGTAGCACGTAGTACTACGGCTCAACCTACACAGCAAGGTTCAGAAGCATCGAACAAACGATATAGCAGTTGGCTACCCGAAGTTTACCAAGGTCAGCCAAATCGTGTTGCTCGTTATGGTCAGTATGACCAAATGGATTTGGATTCAGAAGTAAATGCGGCTCTTGACATTATTGCAGAGTTCTCTACACTTACTGATGAACAAACAAAACTTCCTTTCAAGTTTGACTTCAACGAAGATCCTACAGAATCAGAAAATGAAATTCTACAGCGTACACTAAGACAGTGGTGTAACATCAATGAAATGCACAAGCGTATTTTCCGTATCTTTAGAAATGCCATCAAATACGGAGACCAAATGTTTGTGCGTGATCCTGAGACATACAAACTATTTTGGGTTGATCCTTCTAAAGTAGACAAAGTTATTGTTAATGAGGGTAAGGGTAAACAAATTGAAGCATATTATGTAAAAGATATTGATATCAATATCGAGTCAATGAATGTTACTGCGGACCCACAAAAACTTACACAGACTGCTACTGGTCAAATGGGTAGACCGAATATCAATTCAAACACTACACAAGGCTATCTTGGTGGTACAGCAGGTGGTACACGATTTGCAAATGAACAGAGTTCAACCCCAATCGACTCATCACATGTTATTCATATTTCACTAAGTGAAGGTATTGATTCGTTCTGGCCTTTCGGTACATCTATCCTAGAACCTGTATTCAAGGTTTACAAGCAAAAAGAACTACTTGAAGATGCTATTCTAATCTATCGTGTTCAACGTGCGCCTGAAAGACGTGTATTCTACATTGATGTTGGTAATATGCCGACACACAAAGCACGTGCGCACCTAGAGCGTATCAAAAACGAAATTCACCAAAGACGTATTCCATCTAAGACAGGTGGTGGACAGAACATTACAGATAGTGCTTACAATCCACTATCAATTATGGAAGACTACTTCTTTGCTCAAACAGCAGAAGGCCGTGGTTCTAAAGTTGAAACACTGCCAGGCGGTGAGAACTTAGGTCAGATTGATGACTTGAAATATTTCAATGACAAACTACTGCGTGGTCTGCGTGTTCCACCATCATATATCGGTGGACAGGAAGACGGCGGCTCATCATACAATGATGGTCGTGTTGGCACAGCAATGATTCAAGAATTCCGCTTCACTAAATTCTGTGAAAGACTACAAGCACTTATCGTAGAAGAACTTGACCGTGAATTTAAG
>Ga0213865_10001482_pt1 | contig 15284 bp, 18 predicted proteins | sample PICome_6_FD_160100 | JGI IMG/M metagenome (GOLD analysis project Ga0213865, IMG submission 160100) | Coastal seawater microbial communities near Pivers Island, North Carolina, United States - PICO282 | ecosystem: Environmental > Aquatic > Marine > Coastal | place: USA: North Carolina...
AATATATGGCAGTTATGATAATATTTTATACGATATTAAACCACTAAACACACCAGCAGAGTACACAGAAGAATGGGTAGAGTGTTGGACTGATGGAGGTAATTTTACTATCCACGAAAATGTTGAAGTTATAGAAATGGCTAGAAAGACCTTAAATCAGGGAGAAACAATGTTTCACAGATACAATGATTATCATGATTTAGAACTTAATACTGAACATGCTGTAACCAAAGTAACATTTGATTTTTCTTGGCCATATCCAACTAGATATAGAGGAAAAATTTATCCTAAAATTGTTAGACCTAATAATGGAAATTTTGTTGGTGCCGCAAACAATTATGGTAAAGCAGAAGATAATTGGGAAATTATAGATACTATTTTGAAAGAACTTACTTAAAATTCCAAAATACTAAACTATATCTGGTACCTGATTTGACTTTTCTTACGCCATGTTTTGGATTATTTTCTCTATCTAAAGCATCACACGGTACCTGAATAACACTTCCTACTTCTTGTGGAATCACTTGCCCATTAACAGTAAATTCTCCACCATTATAGTCATCATTAAGTGGAATAATCATTACTGATTCAGAACTTTTGTTTGTGCCTGGAGCCCAATAGTTACTCATACACATCCATTCTGCGTCTCTGTGTTCGCGAACATACTCACCTTTTTCGTACTTCATAACTTTACATCTGTATACAGGATTTCCGTCCCATTCAGAAAATACTGGTTCCATGGGCGACTGAGATACTTTACGCATGTCACTAGATTGATCAAAACTTCTCTCTATAGTATTTGCATCTAATTGTTCTTTTGTGAAATTAACATCTTGCTCAGCAATATCTTTTTTAAGAATATCATATTCAAAGTTATTGGCATCAGAAATTATTTGTACACATTGCTCTTTGGTCAACACATTATGCTTTATTTTAACATTTTCCATAATCATATTTATCTTATTGTAAAAGTTAAAAAAAGGATAAATACAAGTAACAAATAAACTTTTTTAGGAGAAGATATGCCTTCAGGAACTAATTACAACGTATCAGGTGGCACCACAATGACTGGCGTAGTATCAGGAGATACTATTGAGGACGGTGATTTCAATAACATGAGAACAAATGTTAATACGTTAATGGGTACCGCGGCTGATGTTACTACTGGAACTTATACCGCATCAAATACATTTGGATGGGGACAAGGTGGAGCAGGTGTTAATGCCGCTTCAGCAGGTGGACTTATTTATGCAGACAACGTAACTGGCGGATTTAAAAGATTACAAGACGATGTACAGGCAATGTGTGCCTTTTTAGGTGTATCAGTCAGGTCAGGTGTTGGTACCGATGTTGCCGACGGAGGACTAATTAGTGCCGCAACTTGGACTAATACAATGTTAAACATTCAAGATTGTTGGAATGCTAGATTTAGCCCAGCAAGTAGAACTTTAGCAACAGGCGACAATTCAACATATACAAGTGCATGGGCAAACAGTTTGTCAGCAACAGCAACTTATACATGGGCCTCTGAGGCGGCATGTAGAGCATATTTTAATGGTGGTGGTAGAATAGGGTTTAGTGCTTCTAGAAGTGGTGGAAGTTCAACAACACAGAACACTAACTGGACTGATACTTTAAGTGCTATGGGAGATGTTTTTCTAGGTCATGATACAGGAGTTGGAAGTTCAGGAACTAATGCCGGTGTAGGATTTTACGAACTTACTACAAGTTATCAAACAATTTGGACTAAATTTGGTTCAGGTAGTTATGCTAGTAACTTCTTCAAAATGGAAGCCTTAGTAAACAGCACAACTAATCCTACAGTAGTCACACTTAGAGCTACATTCAGTGATCCACATGCAGAGGGATCAGGTGCTTTAGGACCAGATGGTATTGCAGGTACAGGTGATGAAGACTATAACAATGATGGTATTGACGGGACAATCACATTAAACGGTAGAACCGGAAGTCCAGATGCAAGTAGTTCAGGATTTTCGTTTACAGGTCCTACAGTAAGTGTTGGTAGTATAAGCGGATCATAATAAAAAATACAACTTTAAAGCCAGTTCAGAGTAACTGGCTTTTTTTTGACTTATAAATATACACATGAGTACCCGCTTGACTAAAGCTCTAGAATTTGCTAATTATAGAGTTACATTAAACAATCAACAGGCCCAATTAAAAGCCAAAACGCAAAGCCTATTGAGCTATAGCATAAATGGTGGTACATTTACAATAGATATTCCATTAATTACATTTTGTAAACAACTATTAGACGAAGGCCAATCTGAAGTTGTACTCTTAGATATTCATAATAATCCTATCAAAGTTGAAATAGAAAAATTTTACGATGAAATACAAAGTAGATATTTTGAAGTTACAAATGACTATTATGCAGAATACGAAAAACTTCGTAAAGCAAGGAAAGTACACAAAGTTTTGGACCTAAATGAAGAAGGAAAGTAAATCACGCGGCGTAATAATGTTCGCACACAACAACACGGAAATAGATTATTTTCGTCTTGCAGTTGTAAATGCTTTACTAGTACAAAAGAATCTAGGTATAAAGAATGTTACTGTGGTCACAGACCCACATAGCCTAAAACAAGGCGAAAAAACACTAGGCAAAAGATTAATTAAAAAAGCAATTAATAACATAATTGTGATAGAAAAAGACAAAAAATTTAAACAAAAAAATATAAGACTTTATAAAGATACAAGTCATAAAGTAGAAAGATTACCCTTCTATAATGTTAATAGGTGTGATGCCTATAACTTATCTCCATACGACGAAACATTACTAATAGATGTAGACTATCTTATATTAAGTGACACATTAAATCATTGTTGGGGGCATAATAACGAATTAATGATGAATTGGAAGTACCAAGATATTATGTACGAACGGAAAGACCCGTCATTATCAAGGCTATATGATATGGGTATAACAATGTACTGGGCTACTGTAGTTTATTTTAAAAAGACGCCATATGTAGAAAGTTTTTTTAACATAGTCAAACATGTTAAAAATAATACACAGTATTACAAAGACTTATACAAGTGGCAAGGTACTCTATACAGAAACGATTACAGTTTCAGTATTGCCGCACATATGATGAGTGGTTTTGTTGATAAAGGTATACCGCAGTTGCCTACTACCTTATACAAAAGTTTTGATACTGATGACATACATAGTGCTGTAGATGAAAATACCATTGTAATGTACTTGGAGAAGCCCAGAAGCCCTGGAGACTTTATGCTTACTAAGTGGGCAGGTGTTGACTTACATATAATGAATAAATGGGCTATCAATAGAGTTAGCAACAACTTGTTAGAGTATGTAAAATGATGGGATTAGAGTTTATTAATTTTGTAGCCAATGATGATTTAGACGTATATATGTTATTAGAGGATCAGTTGGCCCTTAAAAACTTTTTTGCAGAAAAATGTCCTCCAGTTAAAAAAATTCCAATGAGTAAGTTATGGACTTTTGGCAAAGATAAATCAGTTTTAAATGATCACGCAATTAAATTACTCAAACAAATTACAAATAAAACTAGATTAAATTCAGTTAAAACAAATGTAAATAAAAATGACATATATGAGATACCAAACGACGAAATATATCAAGACCAATTTTTAAGTGCTAAATTGCATTGGCTTTTAAATGACATAAAGATAAATGGACTAGCTCATCCCCCACAAGGATATATGCAACATGACCAATATGTTTGCCATCCAGGCACTTATAGATATTATAGTGCATTTGGTCAAGAGATAGGCCATTTTGAAGCCTCTGTTTGGGACACAAATAATTCCTTTCCTGATATAGCACCAATGGAAATAGAGGAATGGGTAGAATTCTGCACAAAAGGATTTTTAAGACAAAATAGGTCTGTGGTAATAGAAAAAGATAGTATAGAGAAAAGTAATAGAGCTATAACAGGAAATTTAAGATTTTTAGAAATACACGAAAAAGATAATCACCATGATCATTGCATACTTAATAACAATGATGCCTTAGCAGAAATGTACAACTACTCTAAACCTGTTATATATGCACCTAATAACAGGATACTAAATAAAATACAATCTCACATGCCTGATCCTAGTATTTTTTCATACTGCCATTTAAGTGCAGAGATTAAAAATAAATTTTATATCCCCTACAGTATGAATTTTAAAGGAGTGGGGATTTATATAGATGAAAAAACTGAAATTACTAATGATATAAGCCATTTAGTATTATATTTAGACACAAATGATGACGTGGCAGTATACAGATCCAAAGGAATTACATTGTTTAATAACAGTACACCAAATTGCAAGAAACTAATACCTGAAATAATAGAAGAATCTACAGATCAATATTTAAATAAATTTTTGTGGGCTAGTAAAATATCTACTATCCCTAGCCATATTGGAAATGCTTTATGAATATAGAACATTTTTCAGACCCCTGGGAACATTGGATAATAGACAATGTTTTTCCTAGCGAATTATTCAATGCTGTTAAAAAACATAGAATAAACGATGCTGATTACACCAATGTAAACGGATTTAGAGATATCATAAAGGGAAGAACTTTTTTGGGTAATGAGTATTGTGAGGAAAATATGGCATTAAAGCCAGTTGCAGAATTTTTAAATAATCATAAATTTTTTGAAGAGAAATTTAATTGTGATTTATCAAATACTTATTGCAGGCCAGAATTAATACATGATCGATATCCTTTTTTTCATGCAATACATACTGATACTCCTGAAAAGAAATTAACATTAATAGTAAATATAGATAAAGAAGACGACAAAAATTTAGCAACAGACATATATGTAGATAAAGAAACACATTTTGCTAAAACAGAATGGAAAGATAATAGAGGACTACTTTTTATACCAAGTGATGAAAAGTGGCATGGTTTTGCTCCTATAGAATATACTGGAATCAGAACTATAATGATAATAAATTTTGTAGATACTAACGTATGGCAAAATACATCTCAATGTTTTATATGAAAAAAATAGTATCACCTTGTATAGATAAATGTTATACAGATGGGTTTAAATGCCCAGGATGTGGCCGCACCAACGATGAAGTTCAGGAATGGTTCTATGCAGATGAGCCTAGAAGAAAAGAAATACTCGAAGAATGTGTCAAAAGATTAGATCCTGTAGCATTTGATATTTGGCAAGAAAATTACGAATGGAAGTGTCAAGATTATGAATAGATATTATATATTAGCCGGTGTACTGTACACATTGTTTATAGGCTTTACTGCAAGTGCAATCCAGTACAGACTTTCAATGGAAGAAATTAAAGAACGGTATCAGACAGAATATTGTGAAGTTGTATATGAATACACAGGTGAAGTAGGCGGAGAAGATTGGGAAGAATTGATGACTCTTGCTATAGAAATGCAGGAAGAACGTGACGAGTTACAAGAAATAGTTGATGAAGGTATAGACAAGTACTACGAAGAAGAATTTGGTGAAAGCCGTAATCAAAGTGATGCTGATGCATACATAAGTTTATTTATGAATTTGACTGATCCTATTAATTGGGTATTCACATTGATAATTGCTACATTTATAGCAAGTTTCTATCTAGCATTTTATAGTTGTAAACTTGCTATAGAAAGACATTTTAAAGGCAACAATACTGATGAGTAGAGGTTACATAGTAATAGCACAAAACAATGATACTGTTGACTATCTAGAGCAGGCGTATGCCCTCGCACTCAATTTAAAACTTACACAGAGTACTGTAAGCAATCTAACAGTATGTGTAGATACTAAAACAAAAAAACTTATAAAAGCAAAACATAAAAAAGTATTTGATAATATAGTTGATATACCTTGGCAAGATGATGCCGCAGATGCAGAATGGAAAATTAATAACAAGTGGAAGTATTACTATATGACTCCGTATGATGAGACTGTAATACTTGATACAGACATGATATTCCCTACAGATGTAAGCAACTGGTGGGATATAATGTCACAGCAGGATGTTTGGGCAACTACTAAGGTAAGAACTTACAGGGGTGAAGTTGTAACAAGTAATTTTTATAGAAAATATTTTGCGGCAAATAAGTTACCAAATGTATATACAGCATTTTTTTATTTTAAAAAATCTAATCTAGCAAGTGAATTGTTTGCAATGATAGAAATAATTTTTCAGCATTGGCAAAGAATGTTTTACAAATATATGCCAAATGGCAAGCCTGATTGGTTAAGTGGAGATGTTGCTTTTGCACTTGCTATGCAAATATTAGGTATTGAAGCAGAATGCACAAGAGAAAATATTGACGAAGTTCCAACATTTATTCATATGAAAAGTCATGTGCAAAACATACCAGACACAAGAATAAGCGAAGTATGGACAGAAACATTACCCACATATTATAATACATATAAAGATTTTAAAATAGGAAATTTTCAACAAATATATCCATTCCACTATGTAGAAAAAGACTGGATGGGTATAAGTATGATAAAGCAAATGGAAAAGGATTATGGCATCTAAAAAAATAAAAACAAAAGAACTTAGCCAAGCAGAGTTAAGAAGACAAAGGTTTCTTGCAAATAAAGAAAAGTATGAAGGTAACTATCATGCTATGCAAAAAGCTCATTATGAAAAGGATGTTACAGTATACTTTTTAGAAGATGGCACAATTACCTGTGTAACTAAAGAAGAAGTAGACGTAAAGAAAGAATGGAAATCATATGTTTTTGCAAAAGAGCAAGTATCAATTTTAGAAGGAAAAAATTTAAATAATTTTAGAGTATCACAAAATCCTAATGACGAAAATACTTATTATATTGAGCTTAGGCCTATCGATAGTTTATATGTTAGAAGTGAAGATTCTTTTGTACATTTAATAGAATACAGCAAAAGTAGATCATTCGATATTAAAGTTGGTTTTAAGCAAGATAAATTTTATATACAAGCAAGTAATAAAATAAAGAAAAAATATAAAGATATAAAAAGTGCTACGGCAAAGGGCCATAAAGACCTAGTATTTTACTTTACAAGTGTAAACGATCCTCATTTTATGATATTCATGATAAAAACAACACTTTCTGAACTTTTAGAAGAAGGTACAATATACAAAGATGCACCAAAAGATTTGGATCGATGTAGTGTGTATTCTTTAAAATTATTTGATAAATATGTGCGTACTTAAAAAATACACAGGACACATATGGCAAAAATTGATGTTACAGAACTAGACATATTCTATATCTCATACGATGAACCTAATGCTGAAGAACATTGGGCCGATCTCTTAAACAAAGTACCATGGGCAAAACGTGTTCATGGAGTCAAAGGCTTTGATGCCGCTCATAAAGATGCGGCAAGGCAATCCGAAACAGATAGATTTATTACAGTAGATGGAGACAATATTGTAATGGACGATTTCTTTGAGCAAACATTAGAGGTTCCAGACACAGACCATGATGGAAATAACATATCTGAAAGTATTTTCAGTTGGAATGCAAAAAATATTCTCAACGGATTAGTATATGGTAATGGTGGACTAAAGTGCTGGCCTAGAGAATATGTTTTAGATATGAATACACATGAAGCGGCTGACGATGGTGAGGGAATGGAGTTTTGTTGGAAGTTAAATTACATCCAACTTAACGATACCTTTAGCGAAGTACACCAAACCGCAAGTCCATTTCAGGCTTTTAGGGCAGGATTTAGAGAAGGTGTAAAGATGAGTTTGGATCAAGGTGCCAGAGTTAAACCAGACGAATTTAAAGAAAAAATTTGGTGGCAAAACTATAACAGATTACAAACATGGTGTAACATTGGCAGTGATGTTGAGAATGGTTTATGGGCTATATATGGTGCAAGACTGGGCTGTGATATGACAGTAAACAGTACATGGGACACCAATCAGATATCAGATTATGATTGGTTTAAGGACTTTTTTGATAACAATATTATTCCACGTTTTCCAGGAGACGAAGTATGCAAGTACACAAAAGTTAAATGGAACAATGAGATGTTGGAGATAGCGATTAAAGATTTAGGAGTAAAACTAAACGAAAGTATAAATGAAATGATGTTGTTTGACCCTAATCCTCAAATGTGTAAATTTTTTAAATTAACTTATGTTAATCCTAAAAGATGGGGAGCCATGATAAGAGAAAAACAAATACAAGAATTATTAGAAAAAGGATTGATATGAAAAGATATGTTTTAGGATTCGTTGCCGCAATAGTATTACTGCTGTTTAGTTATAGTGCTTCTGCAATCGAAGTAGGATTTGGATTAGAAGAAGATGACGGCGATTTAGAATTAGATCTTAGTATAGATTGGAATAAGGAAGTTGGCCCATGGCAGTCCAATATAGAATTTGATTATGTTACAGAAGAAAGTGATGGTGAAGAAGAGGAAAATTTAACGTACTTTAATTTTAAACAAAACTATCAATTAAACGATAAAACATATATACTAGGTTTAGTACAAATAGATAACGACAAGTATAGAAGCAATTACGAAACTAGAAGTATAATAGGTGCAGGGTTTGGCTACAAAGTATATAGAGGTGAAAGACTTAAAATTAGCAACGAGTATTCCGTAGCATATTTAGAAAGCGATAGTAGTGAAGCAATTTATAGAAATAGTATGTGGGTATCATATAAACTAGCAGATAAATTTAGTGCTACAAACAAACTATTATATGAATCTGGAGACAATTCTTATACAAGAAATGAATTTGAAATAAACTATGACTTAGCAGATAATATTACAGTAGGAATCTCATGGAGACATATAGACGAAGGCTTTCAGGAAAGAGATACTAAATCTATAAACTTTGGTGTTACCTTTTAATAAATGAGTATATATGATCAAGCCGCAGATAAGGCCAAGGAACAATTAGATGCCATAAGCGAAACAATGTGTTACGCAAAATGGACGCAAGTTTCTATGCATTTAACAAACGGCAAGACACATAGTTGCTATCATCCTCCTACACATGATATAGATGTTGAGGAACTAAAAGTAAATCCATCTGCATTACACAATACAGCAGAAAAGAAAGAGCAAAGAGCTCAAATGTTAGCAGGTGAGCGACCAGAAGGTTGTAGTTACTGTTGGCGTATAGAAGATGTAGGCGGCAGAAGTGATAGAGTATATCGTAGTGGAGAATATTGGGCACAAAATGCCAGAGAGGAAATTGCAGAAGCAGGTGCTGAAGGTAATATTAATCCAAGATATGTAGAAGTTAATTTTAATCAAGCATGTAACTTTAAGTGTAGTTATTGCTCACCACATTTAAGTACAACCTGGGAAAAAGAAGTTAAAGAACACGGCCCTTATCAAATTGCTCAAGGAGAGCATAATAATTTAGACAGTTTAAGTAAACAACGATTACTACCACAAAAATTAGCACAAAATGAAAATCCATATGTTGAAGCATTTTGGAAATGGTGGCCCGAGTTATATACAAACTTAGAAGTTTTTCGTATGACTGGTGGAGAACCATTAATGGATGTGAACACATTTAAAGTTTTAGAATATGTTTACGAAAATCCTAATGCCTGGTTGGAGATGTCAATAACATCAAACATGGTACCACCTAAACCTATCTTAATGGATATGTTTATAGAGAAACTACAGAGATTAGAAGAGATACAAATTTGGGAAGACCCAGAAAAGTTTAATCCAAACTCAGGGAATAACTGGTATGTAGCACCAGCATGTAAGAACTTTGCCACGTTTGTAAGTGTAGATGGTTACGGTGAACAAGCAGAATATATGCGTAATGGTATGGATTTTTCAGTGCTACAAAAAAATGTAAAACGTATTTTAAGCGAAACAGACAACAGTACTATAACATTTATTAATACATTTAATGTGTTAAGTTTAACAAGTTTAAAAGATTACCTACAATGGATATTAGATTTGCGAGACGAGTATGCAAAAGATAGACAAGGAATAAAGTATATTCCTATTCCAGATAATGGTGACCATAAACATGATGATTATGAGATTAGACCCAAGCAGAGAATATGGTTTGATATACCACTACTAAGAGCACCGCTTTGGCAATGTATACAAATAATGCCTGACTACTACCAAAGTTATTTAGAAGAAGCGATTGCTTTTATGGAACTTAATCAAGCAGATGAAATAAATATAGACTATAGAGGATTTAAAGATTTTGAAATAGATAAAGTCAGACGTAATTTAGAATGGATGAAAGCAGGTTCTAGTATGGACAAAGAAGAACTGCTTAAAGCAAGAGCAAATTTTTATAAATTTTTTACGCAACATGACGAAAGACGTGATACAGATTTTTTATCTACTTTTCCAGAAATGGAAGACTGGTGGAATATTTGTAAAGAAGCAGAGGCAATGGTATGAACACAAAAGCAATAGTAGATGCTCTTAAAAAAGGTGTTGTAACAGTTGTATTTGAAAAAATAAACACAGGCGAAATAAGAACTATGCCGTGTACATTAAACAATGAAATATCAGGAACAAGTATGATAATAAAAGAATACAGTAGTCCTGATACTTTAGTTATGTATGGCTTAGATGTAAAGGCATGGAGAGATGTGAGAGTAAGCACAATACAAGATTGGTATGAAGGATACCCAAAGGAGAAATAATGGGAAGGAAGAAAGGCGAAAGCCACAGAGAGTTTAAAGCCAGGATGATAGATCCTGTGTCCGAGTCGTTCTGTGCGGCCAAGTGGTATAATGCCACTATATGGCTAGGACACGGTGGAACTACCAGTTGTCATCACCCTCCGGCACACCAAATCGATTTAGAAGAAATTAAAACCAACCCAAGTGCTATTCACAACACCAGGCATAAAAAGAAAATGCGTCAAATGATGATTAATGGCGATAGACCTAAAGAGTGTGAGTACTGTTGGAAGATTGAGGATATGGAAAAAGATGCTGACGGCAATGAGCCTGTGAGTGATAGAACTTTTAAAACAGTAATTTATAGTGATAATGATTTGCGTAAAATTGCTACCACACCTACATCAGATGATGTTAATTTAAAAACATTAGAAATTGCTTTTAATAGGACATGCCAACTTGCATGTAGTTATTGTAACCCTGCGTTCTCTTCAACATGGGTAAAAGACATTAGAAGTCATGGTGGATATCAAGGAATTAAAAGTGATGCTAGAGGACACTTCATAGATGATGCACCATATGCCGAACCATTTGATGATAGCTCAACTAATCCTTATGTAGATGCATTTTGGAGATGGTGGCCAGAACTTAGTGAAGAACTAGAAGAAATCAGAGTAACAGGTGGTGAGCCACTTATGACTCCAGATATCTATCAGTTGTTTGATTGGTTTAAAACTACAGACTCGCCAAATAAAGAACACATGAGGTTAGCAATCAATAGTAACTTAATGGCTAAGCCAGACTTGTTACAGAAACTTATTGATGCTACACAGCATATTAACAGATTCCATTTGTATACAAGTTGTGAAGCAATGGGGTCACAAGCAGAATATATTAGAGACGGACTAGAGTGGCAAACATGGACCCACAATTTTGAAAGAATATGTAGTGAGTCAAGGATAGAAGGCTTACATATGATGATGACTATTAATGCATTATGTTTAGACACAATTACAGAATTTTTAGATTGGTGTTTAGAAATGAAACGTAAGTATGGACATAATCGTCCTGGCATAAGTGTAAACATATTACGTTTCCCTAGTTTTCAAAGTCCACTTACATTACCAGATAGTTTGAGAAAAATGTATCACGATGAACTTAAAACTTGGTTAGACAATGTTAGAGAAAAAGATGAAAAGGATGCCAACGGAGTAACTATGTTTCAACCATGGGAACAAGATCAAGTTAGTAGACTTATTGAATATTTAGATGTTGTTAAAACACCTCATAGAAATACTGCTGATAGAAATTTATTACAACATGATTTTAAAGTGTTCTATGAACAGTATGATGCTAGAAGGGGATTTAATTTTAAAAAAACATTTCCTAGACTAGCAGAATTTTATGATAACATAAGAGTACTGGATATAGATGCAGAGGAAGATATACAAGCACCTAAAAGTGCAAGTATTAAAGATGGACTTTATGCTAAACGTATTGTAACCGAAGACGGCGAAGTCAAAGTTGTAACTGTAGAAATGCGTAAAAGGCAGACAGGCGAAAGTCAAGATAATTACGATGATGCAAAATACTCTGAAGATGATAAACAAAATAGAGTAGGAAGTAGTATAGGCTGGGATACCGATGCAGATGGACTAGGCGGAGCAGAAGATGGCTGAGTTATATGCTAACATTAGTATGGGTCATGAGAATGATTGGAATATTTTAGAAAACCGTATTATTGCGGCGGCCCAATGTCATAGTGATGCAATAGTAATTTGTAAATCTACTCCATCTATAATGATACCTGAAAATAAAAAGTATGTTAGTATTAATAGCAAATGGGGCCATATGGCTTACATTGATGTAGCAAATAAAAGTGAAATAGACCAAGAAAATGCACAAAAGATAAACGCACTAACAGAAGAGATAGGCATACCTGTAATATGGAGTGTTACTGATGATATAGCAGGAGCATGGGTAATAGAAAATACAGATTGTGAACATATAAAAATTCATTTTGATGCAAGAAATAATTGGGATCTATGGAGATTTTGCGAAGATAGATTTTCAGAAATAATTATTCCATTTGGTAGTATTTTAGAAACCCAAAAACAAAAGATATGGAAAAACAAAGAAAACATATCAGTTTACCATGCTCCATATAAATTTCCTAGTTCTATTGAGGACTTAAATTTACATGTGTTAGAGGAACTTAAAGAATATTCAAATACAGTAGGATATGAGGGAAGGAGTGCAGATATATATCCTGATTGTGCAGTAGAATTAAAAAATATTAGTTACATAGAAAAATTTTTAGGCGACGATGCTGGTGATCTTGGTGATGCAGTTTTAACACCTAAGAGATTTTATGATATGTTTATAAACTTAAACCAACTTGAGATAGCAAATGGAGGCTAAATTTTGGACTCATAAATGTAAACAAGTGGGACATACAGGAACACTTAAAGGAGAGCCTTGCAATTATTGTGACGTCACAGAAGAGGACATAGAGAAAGAAGATATGCATGATGACTTTTTATTTGATCCTGAAATAGTATGAGTAAAATTAAACCTAAATGGGAACACGGTGCTATGCACCCAGATTCAGAAAACAAAGTATTTTGTACTGCACCCTGGACGCACACCTATATTTCTCCGCAGTCAGAGAGGCGTATGTGCTGTGCATCACGTGAAGATCATATGATGCAAAAGCAATATATCGATGCCAGTAATGATGAAAGCACAGGACTATTTAGACCAGTAGGAACAATAGCAGACTACAAACCAGTAACACTAAAAGAACATTGGAACTCACCTTACATGATGGACATAAGAAAGAAACTTATGGCAGGTGAGGAAATACCACAATGTAATGTTTGTAATGATAGTGTGTTAAGCCAAAGTACATATAGGCAGTGGTTTACAGGTTACTTGTTTGAGAATAAAATAGATCAATGTTTTGAGGAGACAGACGAAAATGGATATACTACAATGGAACCTATCTCTTTTGATTATAGGGTTAGTAATTTATGCAATTTTAAATGCCGTATGTGTGGTGAACCGCTCAGTTCAGCATGGGAGGCCGAGAAGCGAAAGCATGATCAATGGTCGCCTGAGAACCAGCCGTTCATGGTTCCAGAGAATAAAAAGATAATAGATAAGTTTCAAAAGGAAGTTGTTGAAGAAGAATTTTGGGAATATATTTGTAGTGGTACAGTAGAAGAATTGTACTGGGTAGGTGGCGAACCATTAATGTATGATATACATTGGCGAGCAATGGATAGGTTAGCACAAGATGATACACTAAAACTTGTTCACTTACGTTATAACAGTAATTTAAGTCGTGTTAGATTAGGTAAGCATTACTTGTATGACTGGTTACCACAAGCAAAAGACTGGACAATGTGTGCCAGTATAGATGGTACAGGTTGGATAGGAGAGTTTATTCGTACAGGTCTTAAATGGGACGAGTGGGATAAAAATTTCAGAGAAGGTGTGGCACTACCCGGTGGTAAAGATAAAATGTTAATGGACTTAACACTTACAGGTCCTGGTATGCTAGACTTAAAAAACTTTTTTGACTATGCAATAGAACTAGATGTTAAAATAGAAACAAAAAGAATGTTTGCATTTCATAGTGATATAGTTTTTAGTCCTATGGCATGGCCAAGACATATATTAGACAGAATTATACATGAGAACTTGGATTACATACGCCCACGTGCAACACATAAACAACAAACATTAATAAACGAATTAGAAAATATGCTAACTGTTCCTACTTTTGAAGAGCAATGGCCTGATGAGCATGAGGATAACTTCTTTAGAGGTAGAAAATGGCAAAGACGTATAGCAGAGATGAGACCAGAAGAAGCAACTACTATAGAAGATGTTTATAAATTAGACAGCGAATTATACGACTGGTGGATGAGAACTGACTACAAGGACAATCAGAGATAATGCTGTTAGTTAAAAAAGATTGTAGTATGTTGGTTTATAGTGTGGGGAAAACTGGCACTACATCTATGTTAAAATCTGTATTAGGGTTTAATCCTCCTCCTTTTGGAGATGCAGGTTTGTTTGTAGATCTTGACTTTGTTGGTATAGGGGAAGGCTCTGCTAGAATAGTTCTAGAACATTTTAATTTAATAGATAAAGATGATCATGATCATATAGATCAATTTGTAGCATTACAGCGATTAATAGAAAAAGGTGCAATACCTCACTTTGTAATAAGAAATCCATGGGAGAGATATGTTAGTGGTGTAAAAGAAATCTTACTTGATTTACTAGAACCTTTGTACGCAGATGGAAATGGTATAAAATTAAATGAAATTGTATTAGATAATCCATCAAAGTGTGAAGATTTATTAAACAGATTTATTTACTTAACAGAATATGATGCGGTTAATTTATCTAAATATAATTACAAATATGTGAAATCATATGCAATAAACGACAACTATCATACAAGAAATTGGCTAAAAGAAATTAGCCATTTTAAAAACAAAGTAATAATAGATAGCAAAAATATAGATAAATTTACTGCTGAGCTAGGATACATTCCTGTAGAATATCAAAATACTACAAAAAAAGATCTGAAAAATAGTCTAGGAGAAATTATAAAAAATCTTAATTTATATTTTGTTATAGAAGAATATTTAAGTCATG
>Ga0213865_10001483_pt1 | contig 15275 bp, 12 predicted proteins | sample PICome_6_FD_160100 | JGI IMG/M metagenome (GOLD analysis project Ga0213865, IMG submission 160100) | Coastal seawater microbial communities near Pivers Island, North Carolina, United States - PICO282 | ecosystem: Environmental > Aquatic > Marine > Coastal | place: USA: North Carolina...
AATGCCGAAGTCGATCTGTCGCTCTTGCTACAGCGCGTCGTTGCTGAAACAACCCAGATGCTTAACGCCGAACGCGCGACCATCTTTTTGTATGACCAACCGACAAATACATTATTTTCGAGGGTCGCAGCCGGGCCGGAAATAACCGAAATCAGGTTTCCGTCGCATGTCGGCATTGCCGGTGCTGTATTTACGTCCGCTGAAACAATGAACATTCCGCATGCCTATGCAGACTTGCGGTTTAATCCGGCATTTGACCGGCAAACCGGTTTCTTCACAAGGTCAATTCTGTGCGTTCCGATTATCAATAAAGACGGCAATGTGATTGGAGTAACGCAAGTTCTGAACAAGAAGGGCACCGCCTTCAATGATGAAGACGAACAACGGTTAAAGGCCTTCACTGCGCAGATTGCGATCGCCTTGGAAAACTCAAAACTGTTCGATGATGTCCAGCGCATGAAGAATTACAATGAAAGCATACTGGAAAGCATGTCCAACGGGGTAATCACGCTGAACCCCGGCGGGACGATTGTGACCTGCAATGCGGCCGGCGCCCGGATATGGGAGGCTCGGGAGCAAGATTTGCTCGGAATGGCATTCAACGAGCTGCTCGGCGAAGACAGCCTCTGGGTCGCCGATCGCATTGAGAGCGTTAAAGACAACCAGCAGAATAATCATACGAGTGACACCAATCTGACCCTGTCGGGGATCACCAAATCGGTGAACCTAACGATTATGCCATTGGTCGCATCGGATGGTGAAAAGGAGCTTGGCTCCATGCTAATGGTCGAAGACATTAGCAGCGAGAAACGTATGAAGTCGACAATGTCGCGATATATGGACCCGACAATCGCAGCCCAAATGCTTGACGGCGACGCACTGGAACTGCTTGGCGGGGTCAGCGTCGAAGCGACAGTGATGTTTACCGATGTGCGGGGCTTCACGACAATTACCGAAGAGTATGGCGCCCAGGGAACCGTCAAATTCCTCAATGAATATTTCACCATGATGGTCGACAGTATTTCGCATGAAGGCGGCATGCTGGATAAGTTTATTGGCGATGCCATCATGGCCTGCTTCGGGCTACCAATGCCGCATGAAGATGATCCCGATCGCGCCGCCCGTGCCGCCATCGGCATGATAAAAAATCTTTGGGACTGGAACCAGACCCGCCAGGCGAAGGGCCTTAAAACCGTCGATATGGGTGTGGGCTTGAACACCGGTACAGTTGTGTCAGGTAATATCGGTTCCCCGAAAAGAATGGATTATACCGTTATTGGCGATGGCGTAAATTTAGCGGCGCGCCTTGAAAGCGCCTGCAAAGCCTATTCGGCGCGCATTCTCGCAAGTGAATCAACCGTATCGCAACTACGTGGCACGTACAAAATAAGAGACGTCGATCTGGTAATTGTGAAAGGCAAAACGGAACCGGTTAAAATCTATGAGATGCTCGACTATCATTCCCCGGAGAGCTTTCCCAACCTCATTGATGTTGTGAACTATTTTACAGCTGGAATCGACGCCTATCGAAACATGGACTGGCAGAACGCGATTGCTCGTTTCGAAAAGTGTCTGGAACTCAATCCAGATGACGGCTTGTCTAAAACCTATTTAGGGAGATGCCATATCATGAAAGCCTCACCACCAGCCGGAGATTGGGATGGTGTCTGGGTGATGACAGAGAAATAGTTCTGTTTATTAACTCTGCCGGAACCACAGTATACGATACGCGGACGATATTCGAGGGGAGGTAAGAAAATGCTAAAACTGAAAATTGGGTGGCTTGGCCTTTTAGTGTTAGGCTACATCGGTTTCTCCACCTGGTATGGTGGCAATGGAGCGCCGATCACCGCTGCAGAAGGCGCCAAGTTTATGGCGCGTTACGAGCGAGCCTATGGCGCGCCATCTGAACAGAATTATGATTTTGGCAGCCATGTCGCTGACCTGATAGCCGAAGACGACGGAAAAGAATTTTACGCTGTTAATCTGGAGACCCTCAAAACCGGAGCAGACGCCGCGCGGGCAGATCGCGCCTATGCCGAAGCTATCATTCCCTTACTATTGGCCCGCGGTAGCCATCCCGTCGTGCTATCCGAACGCTCTGGCCTGATGCTCGGCACTTATGGCAATGAGATCGATCGTGTCGCCATTGTGCGATATCGCTCATTGCGGGATTTACTCGATATGGTGCTGGAAGAACGCATGATAGAAGGACAGGTTCACAAGTTTGCATCACTCGAGCACACCGAGGTCTTCGTCACACGACCGGTCATCACATTCGTCCAGGTCAGGCTTATTTTCGCTATGCTACTTATCATATTGGGTATAGCTGGCCTGAAACTGATCACGGTATTTTCCAACCGCAGGTGATCATTATACGCAGCCTTGTACCAGCCAGCGCGAGCATGGTTTATATACTCGCCAGGCGACATCAATGCAGCAGCCATGATGTGGCGGCTGCCGCGCTGATCGGCATGGTCAAATCGCCGGGATTGTCGAAATTTTGATGTCTTTCGAGATCGTCGATACTATAGCACCATATGCTACTCACCGTCAGCGCCATTGTTCTTAGCGCCGCACTGATGCGGCGTTAAGGCCGACCAGGGATACAATTACACCCAAGCCAGAATGCTCCAATCCCGCGAAACTCCAGTCTGGTTCCTCAAATAATCCGCCTCACAGGCGAAAGCCGGACCAATAAAATTGATGACATGGCGAGTGCCATAATATAGTATTCACGCGAGATAAGGACGAAGCCAATGCAAGCGATATCAAAACAAGATTTTATTAATGCCAAGGGGATGAAGCTCGAACCGAGTGATTGGATCCGGCTCTCACAAGACCGAATAAACACATTTGCCGACTGCACAGAGGACCACCAATTCATTCATATCAATGAGGAAATGGCGGCACAAACACCATTTGGAGGCACAATTGCCCATGGTTTTTTAACACTCTCAATGCTGGCGAAACTTTCAGCAGATGCTCTGGTTGTGCCTGAGGGCATGATTATGGGCATGAATTATGGGTTTGATAAGGTCCGCTTTCTGACACCTGTCCGCGCCGGCAAACGCGTCCGGCTGCACAATCATATCCTCGATATTGAAGAAAAACCGGGCAATCGGTATCTGGTAAAGATGGGAATTTCGGTCGAAATCGAAGGCGAAGATAAGCCCGCTCTAATTGCGGAATGGCTTAACATGTTCGTAACGGCCTAGCCGGATCGAAACTATTGCCAAGTCGGCGTAAAATTCAGGCTGGCCGACAATGGCGTCTTCTACACTGCGAGATAATTTATGATACATAGACATATAAACCGTCATGGTCTTCTGGCTGGCTGGATTCTGCTTCCCGTCTTTGCCGGCGCCGCGCTGGCCGGGCCGCATTCGGCATCAGCCGCAATCGCGCTCGCCGACCCGGTGCAGACCTGTAGAGCTGACCTGAATGAGACTGGCAAACAGGTTTTCGATCATATCGCCCCAGATATTCAAGCGGATACAAATATTCGAGAGCTGATGAGAGCAAAAGTCCCGCCAGTCCTGCGTCCGAAGGTTTTGAGCGGCGCCATCTCACGCCAGAGCGCACGTGATAGCACACAGCGCGCAGGCCAATGTCTTGCAGTATTAAAAACCCAAAAATCTACAACTATAGGAGAAGAAAATGACATTTAACGGAAGCTGGAATACGACTATGAAAACCCCGATGGGCGACCGCTCGGGCAAGCTGACACTGGCACAAGACGGCACAACACTATCGGGTACAATGGAATCAGATGGCAACAATGCCGAAATTTCAAACGCTACTGTATCGGGCGATACAGCGACATGGGATGTCAGCGTCACGACACCAATGCCGATAACGCTAAATTTCACCGCTCAACTTGATGGCGACAATATTTCCGGCCAGGTCAAACTCGGTGCGTTCGGAAATGCTACCTTTAGCGGAACACCAGCCTGATACGTCCATCTGGCCACTGGCCGGACCATTATCTAATGCGAGGCTCCTAATCATCGCTAGAGATGATTAGGAGCCCCGTTTATATTAGACTAGAAACGATAATCCCGATTGATAATCCGGTCATAGTTTTGCTGAGTCAAAGGCTCGTAGACGTTAGTTTCCGGGCTGAGAAACCATATCGGATCATCGCTAACGCCGAGCTGGAAGCCTTGTTTAACCGCCTCGACCTTACGGAACTTGAAGGTTCCGGTCGTATCCACTTCCGATTGGACTTTTACGAATAGCGGGACCGCATAGGCAGGAAGAACCTTACGCAAACTTTCGCCAAGCGCCTTAAAGTCGATTGCCTCGGTTTCTGTAACCGACGCCATCCCCGCCCGTCCGTCCGATCCCGGCACCTCGATGCCGTAAACATTCGCCATCGCAATCCCCGGGATTTTAGACATCGCATCGGCCACTTCATTGGTCGCAACATTCTCACCCTTCCAGCGGAACGTGTCGCCGACCCGGTCGACGAAATAGATATAGCCAAGCGCATCGCGCCGGAGCAAATCCCCGGTCCGGAACCATTGATCGCCAGACTTGAAAACGTCTCTCAATATCTTCTTTTCCGTTGCGGACTCATCCTGATAGCCCTCAAACGACTCACGGCCATTATCGACAATACGGCCGATAACCTCGCCGACCTCGTCGACATCGCATTTAATGCAAAATCCGTTCTTATCGCGGACCGGCATCTCAGTCTCGAAGTCAAATTTCACAAAGGCTGCACCTAGAAGAGGGTCGAGAAAACGCGGCGCCTGACCAACCGCCCCGACTTTTCCATCAAAGTTCAGGAATAAAACATTACCTTCGGTCGAACCATACAGCTCACACATCTTCGGAACATTGAAGCGATCGACAAACTCTGACCAGACATCCCCCCTCAGCCCGTTGCCAAAACCTGTCTTGAGCGCATGGCTTCGTTCTTTTGGATGCGTATCGGAATTAACCAGATACCGACACAATTCCCCGATATAGCAGAACATTGTCGCTTTATGCTCGACAACATCATCCCAGAATTCGGATGCCGAGAATCGGCGGCGTATAACCGACGTCGCGCCCGTAAAGAGCGTGGCACCAAGCCCGAGACCACCGCCGGTAATATGATATAAAGGCAGCACATTATAGACGATATCATCTTGTGTCGCCCCTGCGAGACCGGTTGACATCCGGATCGTGCGACGGAGCCGACTGTGTGTAACCTTGGCTGCCTTTGGCAGGCCAGTCGTGCCGGATGTATAGATGAAAACACAATTTGACGAACCAATCTGTCCTGTACGATGACAAGGGTCCGGACGGTCAGCATTGCCGGATTCGAGAACAGATTTGAAACTTTCACCATGCGCGGCGTCACAATCCCAGAGCAAGGGAGCACCGTCGAGATCTGACAGGATTGCAGCGACGCGCTCGGCCTGCTGGCCATGACTTATAACCGCCTTCGACGAAACGATATTGATGCAGTGGATAAGTCCAGAGCCTTCGAGATTCGAATTCACCAATGCCGCCTGCACACCAATTTTTGAAAGGCCGTACCAGATAGCGGGATATTCCGGACAGTTTTCCATAACAAGCGCAATGGCATCGCCTTGCTTCAGATCCTGCTCGAGCCCCCAATTTGCAACTCTGTTGGCGAGTTGCTCAAATGCCGCAAAACTCAAATGACGACCTTCGAAAATAAATGCCGTTTTATCCGGGAAACGATCAACTGTATTTTCAATTTCGTCAGGGATCAGAATTGTCGACTCACTATCCAAACCTTTCATGAGCTTCAGAATGCCGTTCAATTTGCCGACGAACCTCGAATAACTACCGAGTTTCCTGAAAACTGCCATTTGCTTTACCCCAATAAATATGTCTCACCGTTATAACCGGTGTCTTTAAAACCGCGAAAAGATCCAATTCAGCGAATCTGATCTTCTAAAATGTTTATCTTGTCGTACCCCGCCGGCAGCGAAATAAGCATTCCATCTCGCCCGACTGTGATCTTGCCATCAAATATTGATCGCGACTCGCCAACAAATAAGGTCTCGAGCATAGCGACCGGCAATTGCGGCACGATATGATAATAGACAAGATGATCGGCGCCCGCTTCCTGTGCGGCTTTTGCCGCTTCGGACGGATCGGTATGATAATCTAGAATATCGTGAAAAATGGTCGCGTTATTGGTCTGGCCAGCTTCACCCAGCTTGCGACCAATCAACTGCACCATATCTTTATTCAACGCTTCATGCAGCATCAGCTCGACACCCTGCGATGCCGCGACAAAGCGGGGCTCATAAATTGTGTCGCCGCTGATCGAAATTGATCGGTCTTTATAGTCAATTCTATAACCAAAGGCCGGCTCGATCGGCGCATGTGAAACGCGGATTGCGGTAATCCTCAGGTCACCGTCATCCAGCACAACCAATTGGCCCTCAGGACCAAGCGGGATACTAATTTCGTCAGGCACGCCGCCAAACCCGCCGGGATTTGCGACATCGACACCATGATGTGCGACCCGATAGGTGCTGTCGAGCCGGTAAGCCATATTGAACCCGTCAACCACTTCAGCGGTTCCCACCGGCCCACGAACCGGGGTCGGCTCAGATCGATTGCCGGCAATCCAGGACAGCATCAGCAATTCTCCCATTCCATCAATATGATCGGAGTGCAAATGCGTCAGATAAATGCTCTCAAGTCGATCAAACGGAAACCCCATAGCCCCGAGATTGCGAGTCCCCCCGGAGCCGACGTCAAATACATATGCTCGCTGGCCAGCCAAGACCCCCATACACGGCCCAGCCCGCGTTGCATCGGGCATCGGCGAGCCTGTACCGCATAAATAAACATGAAGGCCATCCGGCAAATTCGCGCTCCGGTCGACGCCAACGGCTTGGTCAATTGCCCGGATAAACAGACGCTCAGTAATTTGGATTTTAAATAGATTGAAACCGCTGATTACGACAACCGCCGTGATCAGGCCGACTGTTGCAATACGCTTGAACCATTTCATTTATCTATCGCCTCCAATAATACCTTCATCCATGGCTTGGACTTGCCACCTTCCTGCAACACCGTTTCAATATTAAGCTGCCCCGCCAACCCGGCTGTTCGGTGTATGCTGGCGGCCTGCCATTCTTCAGATATGGACATTTTCATCATCGCCCGCCTGTCTGGATAAACGGCAATCGCGACCTCGTCCCATAATTCTTCAACCTGACCCAAAGCCAGAAAGGTTGTATCAGCGATGAAAAAGAGTTGACCCCCAAATTTTGGAAGTATCTCCGCAACGGCATGACCGTATAGCGCGTAAGCGTCCCGTCCGCTTAGATCTGTTTCCCGGCCATCCGGATATTCCGCTTTATCCTTAAACTTGAGCAAGTTTACCATGAATATCGGCCCGTCGGGCCCGGGCTGCATCATCTCTTTAATCCGCTCAGGATCAGACGGCACCACTTCATTTTTATAATCCATATCATACGTCCTATTGTCGGTTTTCGCGCAGTCTATCTTCAATTACCCATAGCCGGTCTTGGCCCCAAGTAGCAGTATCACCGACCCGAAAACTTGGGACGCCCCAGAGACCAAAATCAAGCAATTCCTGTTGATTTACCGCCTCCACCGCGCGCCAGTCTTCCGATCCGATGGCTCGCTTCATCTCGGCCCAGTCGAGACCGGCCCGTTCGGTAATACGCTTCAGGCCTTTATTTGTTCCGGCATTGATACCCTCCGCCCAGACGCCACTCAGGAATGACTGCGCGAACGCATATCCACGCCCGCAGGCGATTGCCCGGTGCAAAATTGCATAGCCACGTTCAACCGGGGCACCGACCGGGTCCGAAATATTTCCGAACGGAATACCGAGGCGCTCAGCCTCACGAGCAACATCTTTTAAGATGTAGAAACCCTTTTTAGCGGGGACCTCGAGCCCCCGCATAATCATTGGCAATACAAATCTTATCTTAAGCTCGGCATCATAGGCATCCGCCAGTGCCTTAACCCTGGCGCCAACGATACCGGTATATGGACTACGAAACGACAAATACCAATGCAGCTCTTGGCGCACTGTCGTGCCCGGTCCGGCCTCCGGCGTTTCTGATGATCCAAGATACGGCTGCGTCGTCACCGACGGGGTCATGGGGGGAGAAACGATTGGCTGCTCGGCTTGGTCACGACGACTAGCCCCCAATTCATTCAACCGCGCCTCCAGGTAATGCAGCCGATCGGGGCCCCAATACCATTCCCCCGCATAATGCAACGTCCCACCGAGATAGTGACCGAGCTTCTCGCGGTACGCATCCCCCGGCAAAGTGAAGTTATGGCTCTCGACCGGTTCGTCAGTTACACCGGAACGATCGCGTGCCCAGAGCTGGCTCTCAATGTCCGGCGCGCGTTGCATAAACGCGGCACGGTCAATGGCCATTTTGAAGGCACTAATGGCCTCCGCCACCTTCGTGATCGACGGCTGCCGACCTGCATCCTCAAAAGCTAAACCATATTTCGTCGCCAGCCGTGCAGCATCTTCCCGGCTGTAGGCAATTAAGCGTGACCGCTCCGGCGCCGCATTGTCTGAAGGCGGCGAGACGAGATGAACCTTAAGTTCGATCTCATAGCGTTCACAGAAAACTGGAAGCAATTGTACCATCAGACATGAATATGGATCGCCAGCCTCATGGAAATACTCGACAATATGCGGGGCTTTGCGACGCTGACGCTCTCGTTCGGCCTTGCGCCGAAGACGATCACGCCGCGCCGGCCCGAACATGTGATTCATCACTTTTCGTTTAAGGGCAGCGCGAATTGACATCATGCCTCCGATACCTCTGACAGAAATTTCAATACTGCCGGCGCATATGCCTCAGGAATATCTTCCAGCAGGAAATGGCTACCGCCTTCCAGGATAATCTCCTCGCGATCTGCCGCACCGGGAATATGGGGACGAACAGAGCGATAGCCTGTCGGCGCAACCGTATCCTTATCGGAGTAAATACACTGAAATGGCTTATGAAAACTCTTTAATTTTTCCATTGCCCGCCAATTATCTTCGAGCATCGGATTATCATTACGGGTCGGTAAATTTAGCGCAAAGGCGCGATTTCCAACCACAAAGGCCGGCTCCGGATACGGCGCAGCAAATCCGGCTTTTGCTCCCTCTGACAGATCGGCTAGTGCGATTTGCGCCAGCATCTCCCAGTGCGGCCAATCTTCGGTAGCACGTATCATGTCCTGAAACGATCTTAACATGTCTGTCCCGGGGCGGTTCATGGTGGTAATTTCTTTGCCCGGCTCCCAGGTCGGGAATCCGGTATTTGAATAAATCACGCTTGCAACGCGGTCCTGATTATTCGCAACGACCCGCAAGCCGGTAATGCCGCCCCAATCATGCAGGATAAAATGTGCATTCCGCAGATCCAGCTGATCAATCAAACATGACTCCAGCCATTTCTCGTGGCGCGCAATGGAATAATCGTCAATCGCGGCGGGCTTGTCCGACCTTCCCATGCCGATCATATCGACTGCTATCGCGCGATAGCCAGCATTTGCAAGCACCGGAATCAATTTTCGCCACATATATGACCAGGTCGGATTACCATGAATCATTACGACTGGCTGGCCATTGCGCGGCCCCTCATCGACATAATGCATGCGTAAATAGCCGCCCTCATTATCCGGAACATCGACATAATTGGGCACATATGGATAATCCTCCAAAGCCCTAAACCGACGATCAGGTGTTCTTAGAACATCCATACTAATTTACCTTCCCTACGATTGAGCGCCGCTCGAAACCGCCACTCGTAAATTATCGGCTGAACTTTATGGCCGGCCTGTTTCGTTCCGCTTCTATATCCGGGCTTGTTGCTTACATCGAATTTTCAAATCAACTTGCGCTAAGGTCTATTTAATGGCAATTCAAATGCCATTACAACAGAAAATGAATGGAAAGACGGTTATCAATGACTAGCCTCTTAAAGCGATTGTTTCCGATGCCAGCCGACAATGTGTTCCGCGGTCAAAAAATAGCGCTCTACGTTTTCATCCCGATTACACTGATGCTACTTTTCCGAAGCAACATGCATCTTCTCGCACCGGATGGTGGCGCACAAACCATCGCAACTATCCCGCTGGACCAGTATTCTGACGGCGCCGCTGCTAACATCATTGCCATTTTTAGCCAGTGGGGACTTTCACAGCTTCTTCTTGCCGGTTTGTTTGTCCTGGTAATGTTGCGCTACCGGTCCCTAATACCGTTATTCTATCTAATATTTTCGCTCGAAATGACCGGGCGGATGCTTGTCGGTCTATCCAAACCGATCGAGACTGTTGCAACGGCGCCCGGCGCCGCCAGCAACCTGCCATTACTAATCATTGCAATGGCAATGCTGGTATTAAGCCTTATTCCCTCGAAACGCGCAAAGACCGGATAATATGCCGAATTCAAATTCCGAGCTTGACCGAATGCTGGCCAATAGCCTGTCAGAGGCAGGCCAGATTATTCAGGGGACCGGTCGCTATATGGAAGCGATGGACCCGCTCACCCGCGAGACCTGGATGTGCATTAGTCCTGTCACTCAGAATGAGTTTGACACCTGGACGCCCGAGGCACCCAAGCAGAAGACGTTCACTGGCATCGCCGCAATGGATGTGGCTGGCTTCAGACACGACCCCGCGGGTCCGGAACATTCCGCTCAGCTTAAACCTATCGGGGGACGAACTTGCCTGAAAGTCGCCGTGCCGAACAGTGTAAATGCGCCTGAAGCGCGGGGCCATGCCATTCAGATCAGTGTTACGAAGGCCCACACAATTGGTTTCCGGTCTGGCCGAAACGTTAAAATCATGACCCTCAACAATCAGCATTTTGTCGAGGTCGTTGGGAACACCGAAGTCGACGAACAGATTTGTTTCCCAACCGACGCCGTATGCCACGAAATCGAACTTCGACAGCCCTGGCTCGTCGAATTACCCAATCCAACCCAAGCCTATTTTTGGTTCCATAAAAATGGCCCACGAAGCTTTCAGGGGCCCATCAGTCTGCCAATTTAAAAGAAAAAGAGATGAAACATCACAAACTCTACGGCATGGCCGCGTCCCTCTACACTGGAAAAGTGCGCGCTTATATGCGCCGCAACCACGTGCCCTTCATAGAAGAGAAAGCCGGCGGCGAACGCTTCAACACGGTGGTAAAAGAGGCGGTCGGACGCTGGATCATCCCGGTTATCGAAACTCCAGATGGCGAATTTGTGCAGGACGGTACCGACATTCTCGATTATTTCGAATCCAAGGGCTATTCAGCGCAGTCGATCTACCCGACCGACCCGGTCCTCAACATCATTTCCCATCTATTCGAACTTTTCGGAGGCGAAGGCATGCTACGCGCAGCGATGCATTATCGCTGGAACTTCGACGACACAAATCTGAACTTCTTGCGGCACACTTTCGAAGATGTGTTACCAAACGGGCTGACCAAAGAAGAAAGAGAGCCTGTTTTCCTGCACGCCAGTGGCCGTATGCGGAGGGCGAGCGTAGCCTTTGGTGTCACACCGGATACCTATCAGACCATTGAGGAGAGCTATTCGGAATTCCTGACTCTGTTCAACACTCACCTTGAAGACAGACCCTTTTTGTTGGGCGGCTACCCGACGCTAGGCGATTATGGCCTGTTCAGCCCGCTCTATGCGCACCTCGCCCGAGACCCGAAACCATTGCAATTAATGCAGATGACGGCGCCAATCGTATTTCGGTGGACCGAACGCATGAACATACCCGAATACGTCATTGACGAGCGCCAGCTTAAATCCGGCGACGGGCTGTTTGACGGCGCCAATATTCCGGACACACTCAAAGCGCTAATGCGATTTATTGCCGAAGATTACCTGCCCGAAATCAGCGCCCATGTCGCTTTCACAAATGACTGGCTGGCCAGCCAAACCGATGCAACGCTGGCACCGACTTCGCTTGGACGGGGCATTGGCATGGCCGAATTTAACTGGCGAGGACACACAGTAAAAACCGCGGTAATGCCCTATCGGACCTATCTTCTCCAACGGCTTCAAGATGCCTTCGACGGTCTGACCGCAAACGATCAGGCATCGGTTCGCGGGCTATTGTCGGAAACCAACCTCGCTGCTCTTCTGGAGCTTCGCAGTTCGCGCCGGATCAGCCGGAAGGAACATCTCGAAGTATGGGATGTATGACGCAAATATGACCGTCGCCAGGCGTGATAGTGCCATCGCTTGATATCCGATGGGCCTGGTACAGTAACAATTACAAACCAGCCCGCGCAGATACCTGATGCGGCCTGCGCGGTCGCCACGTGCAAATCGGGCGCCACGAAACGAGGCAGTTCATCAAGATTGCTGGTTAAAATGCAAGAATTTCATAGCTTAAGACCGTGCTCATAGCTGTTATCCGCAAAAAGCGGTTACGTTGATTGGGTTCGGACATTAAAGAACGAGTAAAATGAGCTCAAACCTCGGTGAAATTCTTTGATGACACACACGCATATGGCCACCTCTGCCGATCACAAAAAACTTCAGGACATGCTGCGCGCGTTTGCCGATAACGGCAAATCAGACCCGCAGACCAACTCCGTTTTTTCGCTCGCACGGCAAATTTTCGATCAGATCAATATGTCGGGAGAGCCGGATTATAACGGCCTGACCAACGTCATAGACGACATCCACCTGGTAACAGCGAGTAACCGGGCCGCATCGATTGCGCGGCAGCATGGCATTGACGACACAGCAAACCAATCATGGCCGACGCTTCTGGCGAAGCTGGATGAGCTGTCAGACGAAAGCTTCGAGGTATTCCGCGACTTTGTTGACGCGCCTAAGGGCGGCATTGTCTTTACCGCTCATCCGACTTTTTCTCACCCGGCGAATTTGCGTTTCGCCATTGCCGGTCTTGCAACAAATAATGATGAGGCCGCGCAACAGAGCCTGAAAGACGCGCTCCAGCATGACAGTCGTCTCTGGGAAGACCAGATCACGCTTTACAGCGAGCATGACGAGGCGCAGAGTGCGATACGGCGCGGCAATGAGGGGTTACGTGATTTCGTGCAGGCCATGCTCGATGTCGCCCGGATCAAATTTCCTGATCGCTGGACGCAATTGCGGCCGAAAATTCCGACGCTGGCATCCTGGACGGGCTATGATCTCGATGGACGGACTGACATCCACTGGTCCCAGTCAGTTGCCCTTCGACTCAGCGAAAAAGCAAGCCAGTTATCTTTATATTGCGCCCGTCTCGACGCTGATATTTTTAACGGCATCGATGCGGCCAGAGCACTACGAAGCGATTTACAACGGGCTGCAGATCTAACCCGAAAAGAGGCAGACGCTTTCAATTGTGACAGCGAAAATCAGGACCAGTTCACCGCTGCAGTTGGACTACTGACCGAAACTAATCCCGACAGAATTCTGTGTCTAGAATCAACCATTGCGCGCGTTGACGCGCTCGTGGAGGCGACAGATCTGGCTGATGATGCCAGAGCAGCGGCACTCTGTCTGCGGACCGAAATGTCGACATTCCAGCTAGGAACAGCCCATATTCACCTGCGGGTAAATGCGGCGCAGGTTCGGGCCGTGATCAAACGGGATATGGGCTTTGAAATGAATGATGCCTCGCTCGGACGCGAGGTACTGAACTCACTGGCAGAAAAAGCCGCCGAGCCGGTCAAAAAACAGCCCAGCTTTATTGACCTGATGCGGGAACAGGCAACGGCGCGCCGACAAGTCATCCTTTGCTACCAGATTCTGAATCACATTGATAAAGGCGCACCGATCCGGTTCCTGATTGCGGAAAGCGAAAACCCCGCAATCGTGATGGGCGTACTCTCACTTGCGCGGGAATATGGTATTGATGCCTCGCTTGATATCTCTCCGCTGTTTGAAACACCGGATGCTCTGGAAAGCGGCGGTCGCTTCATGCAGCGCCTGCTGCGGGAGGCCGAGTTTCAGGCCTATGTGAAGCAACGCGGTCGCCTGTCAGTGCAGTTGGGTTTCTCCGATGCGGGCCGTTTTATCGGCCAGCTGGCCGCCGACATTGCGATCGAGCGTATTCATAATCTGATCCTACGTGAATTGAATGCGTTTGATGACGATATTGATTTCCTGATTTTCAATACACACGGCGAATCCATGGGACGCGGCGCATGGCCGGAATCCTTTCAGGACCGCTTCAACCACCTTCTGACCCCATGGATACGTAACAATGCGCGCGAGAGCGGCCGGCGTATCCTGCATGAAGTGAGCTTTCAGGGCGGCGACGGGTACCTGCACTTCGCGAATGAAGTACTGGCACGGTCAACTTGCGCCCACTTCATTCTCAGCAATATTCCCGACAGCGCCCCTGAGGACACTGACGATTTCTATACACGACAGGATTTCATCTGGGATTTCTATCGCGGTCTCAGACGCTGGCACGAAGATCTTTTTGAAAATCAGGATTATGGCCGGCTACTCAGCGGTTTCCCGGCCTCCTTTCTGGTCAAGGCGGGCTCACGCCCCCGTCGGCGCGCGGCCGCGAGCTTCAGTCTACGGAATATTCGGGCGATCTCGCACAATGCGACGCTTCAACAATTGGGCATACCAATTAATACCGCCGGTGGCGTAAGCGCTGCCGCCGGACGCGAGCTTGAAACCCTGGTCGAGCTGGTTAACTCCTCTCACCGTCTGCGGAAGCTCATCGAGCTGGCCGTCAAAGCCCGGCTTAAAACCAGTATCCCGGTGCTGCGGGCTTATGGAACGCTTTACAGCCCCGACTTCTGGGTAGCGCTAAGCCGTCATACAACGGACGAAAACGAATATGAATGCCACCGGGTCTGGGAAAGTCTGAGCGATGGGTCGACCTCGCTGGCCGTCAGCCGGGTTGCTAATATTCTGTCCATAGACCTACGAAAATTCGATCATCTGCTGGCGCGGCTCGACAATGCGCCATCAGTCGAAAGCCGGCATGAAAACCGTCTCGACATGCACGCGTTGCATGCCATCCGTATCGCCGCCCTGATGACGGCATTCCGGTTGCTTGGGAAAATCCCCCCCATATCCGAGCGACATATGCTGACAGTCAGTCAGATCCGCGAAATGGGTCTGTCGGGTGATTTGTCAGGCGCTATCGAAGCGCTGGAAACTGTTTTCCCAATCAAAAGCGTCAATCAGAGCGATCAGCCTGCGGATGCAGGATCAGAACCGTCTGAAGATTATGGTTATGGCCAGATACATAGGGAAATCATCCTGCCATTGCGGGCAACACAGGAGGTTCTCCGCAACATCACCCTGACGGTTAGCCATCTA
>Ga0213865_10001484_pt1 | contig 15271 bp, 12 predicted proteins | sample PICome_6_FD_160100 | JGI IMG/M metagenome (GOLD analysis project Ga0213865, IMG submission 160100) | Coastal seawater microbial communities near Pivers Island, North Carolina, United States - PICO282 | ecosystem: Environmental > Aquatic > Marine > Coastal | place: USA: North Carolina...
GAAGTAGAGTTACATCTGCATCTTCTTTACAAGCCTCTGATTTTAGTGCTTTAGTTGTAGAAACTTTTGATGGCTCAGTAATTGTAGATGGCACTTTATCGGCAAATAAATTATCAGCAAATACAACTTTAACAAATAATTTAAGTGTTGGCAGTAATATGATTCTTGCTAGCGGTGGAAAGTTTTATTCACAAAATAAAACCTCATTTGCAGATACAGACGGTGGTCTTTATATGGATGGCACTGGAGATTTTCATGTAGGAGACTCAAATAGTTTTATTAAATTTGATGTCTCTGGACAAAGTCTTGCAATTAAAGCAGACACAATTCAATTTAGCTCAGGTGTGAATGTTTCAACTTTTGACGGACTTTATTCAAGTTTAACAGGTACACCTACTTTATTTAGTGGATCTTGGAATGATTTAACTGATACTCCATCTTTTGTAAATTTAACCTTAAATGGAAGTACATATAGCCCCATAGGAACTTCAGTATCTTTAACAACAGAAGAATTAGGGGTAACAAGTGCTTACTTAGCAGGAAAAGATGCTCTAGTATTTGGACAAACAAGTATACAAGGTGGAAGAATCAAATTACTTTCTAGTGGTAAGTTAGATGCAGATACCACTTCTAGTTCTACTACTTTAGATACTAGTGCGATAGAAATTAATGCACATACTCAACAAATAATTATTTCGGATAGTTCATAATGGCAAGGAGAGTATTATTAGGAAAAGAAGGTAGCAACTACGTTCTGAAAGTTTCCAAACCCACAGTTGATGTAATTGATGATACAATTAATGACAGAGATTATCTATTTAACTCTGAAGTTTACCGTGCTGGAGTAATTCGCACGAACTCAACTTATACTGCTATGACAACTTTAGGTGTCGATCTCCCTACTACTTTCGATTCTAATAGCAATGCATACATACCTGCTTATATTATTTCAGAAAAGGGAGCATTTTATCCACAAGCAAGTTTTGACGAATTTTATGGTGGTGCAACTTCAGGGGGCGGGAGAGCAGCAACATTTATAAACTGTTTAAGTACTGCAGCAGGTGGTGGATTATTTCAGTTTTCTTTAAATTCAAGTGGAACAACAAAAAATAAAGTTATCCCATATGAAGCAGATGCAGAATTTATGACAGATCCACGTCCTGGAGAAGGAGACGGTACTTATCCTTTTTTAGCAGCACGATCTCGTGAATCAAGTGACGGAGACGTAAAAATACAAATACTTGGAATACCTTGTCAATTTGGAAAAATGACAAGCGATGCAACTCTTTTTGGAACTTCTGTTTTAACAGGTAGTGCCGTATCTGGAGGCGGCGGAAGTAGTGGAGGAGGTGGAGTAGTGTCAGCCCCTACAATTAGTAGTATTTCAAGAACGGCAAGGAATAATACTAATGATACTGTCTATGTTAATGCTTCTTCAGGTACAAATAACTCAGGTACAATTACTTATGCACAAAGCACAGTAGACTCTGCTTCAGGAGTAACATTTGTTAGTTCTGCTAGTTTTACTCAGCCTAGAAATTCAACAAGATACTACTTTGCAAAACAAGGAAACCTTATTTCAGATACAAGTGGAGGAGGAAACACAAGTCATATTTATGTTTCAACTGCAGTAGACAGCACTCCTAATGCTTTTAGTTTTACACCCGTATTAAATGCAAGTCTAAATAGTACGAATACATCTAATACAATTACTATTGCTGGTTTAGGAGATGGAGACACAGCAACAGTATCTTTAAGTGGAACTGCAGGAAGCAAGCAATATAGTAAAAATGGTGGAAGCTATACTTCATCGTCAGGAACAGCTCAAAATGGAGATACTTTTGCAGTACGAGGAACAGCAAGTGGAAGCTATGCTAGTACTGTAACTGTAATTCTTACTGTAGGAGGAGTTTCTGGAACCTATTCAATTTCAACTCAAGGAGTACCTGCTGATACAACTCCAGATGCTTTTAATTTTACAGATCAAAGTAATCTTAATCTAAACACTCTTATTTATTCAAATACTGTAACAATTTCAGGAATAAATCAAGCTGTTTCTGTTTCTGCAACAAACGGAGCAGAGTTCAGTATAAATGCAGGTAGTTACGTAACTTCAGGTTCTATATCGAATGGACAAACTCTTCGAGTAAGACTAACAACAAGTGGTAGTTATAGTACAAGTGTAAGCACTACTGTAACAGTAGGGGGAACAAGTGATGTTTGGTCAATAACAACAAGAGGACAAGCTCAAGCAACTACTCCAAGTTTTCCTACTGCAACTCTACAAACAAATACCAGTTCTTCTACTCAAACAGTTAGAGCAGCAGCTGTTGTACAAAGTGGAGATACTCTACAAATAAGAGTAGGAACTGGAGGAACATGGACAAATGCAACAACTAGTAATGCTTATTCAGATTTAAGTCAAAGCAGAAATTCGACTGTGACTTATTATTTTAGAGCTGTAAGTCCTGATAATGATATTAGTAGTGAAGTTTCTGCAAGTTTATTTATACCGCCACTTCATACAGTACAAGCAATAGGAGATTTTAATTTTAATGATGGAAGTCATGATAATACTTATAGTGTTACAAGTAGTTTAAATGGTGCTGCTGCTGGAACATATACAGGTAAAAGTTTTTCTGTTACAGAAAGTGTAAGTTGGATTACAGCAACAATTGCAAATAATACAACAGGAACAATGAGACTTCAAATTTCTGCAAATACAGGCAGTGCAAGAAGTGCTACTGTTACATATACGATTTCTTCAACAAATGGAGGTCCAGATGTATCTGAAAGTTTTACAGTAAATCAAGCTGTCGGAGTCACTGCAATATGGGAAGTAAATATTACTCAAGGAGCTTATAGTCCTGTTGCTTCTTTTGTTCAACAGGGAATACATCCTTTTACAGGTGGTGGATATGGAAGTTTTTCAAATTCAACAAACACGGTAGCGTCAATAAATTCTAATGCTACCAATTTTGCATTTTTTGATACAGAAAGTTCAAATACAAATACTACATTAACAATTTATACTAGTTCTCCTGCAAATAGTGGATGGACTACTTTAAAAGTATATGACGGAACTAGTACAGCAGGCACTTTATTAGGAACTTTTACAAGAACCTCTCTCAGTTATAGTCAAATAACTCAAGGTACTAGTGCATCAAACTGGGATATGGGCACGGATGTAACTACTAGTACTGGAAATAGATTTTTACAATTCTCATGATATTATTCAATAACAGTGGTGTACCTTTTGCAAGAAAAATACAAGACTCTATAACAATAGAAGTACCTGCGATATATAATGAAGATGGAACTTTAAATGAAACAAGTACTGCTACAGCTTTGCAAACTGCTTTAGATAACTTTGTAGAACAGGAGGAATTAAATGAAGCTCATAGATAAAAATGCATATCTTTCAACTCCGTATAGAATGAGATGCTTAGTAAAAAATGTAATAGCAGATACAGAGTTGCACTCATTTAACACAGAAACTCTTGAGGATTACACAGGTGAAATTACAGCAATTACTGAAGATCAAACTGAATCAAAATATTACAAAATTAATAACTTAAAAGTTTCTGGAGAGGTTGAAGTTTATATATGGAGAGATAATTTTATGTGGGAAACAGCAGATAAAGTATTACCAACTGACTATTTATTCACAGATAGAGGAACCGCTGAGCCAATAAAAATAATAGAAGTTATAAATGCAGAATTAGTAGGAAGAAAAATAGATACAAATGATAATATTTTTGTAGAGGGGTACTTAGTAAGATGAGTAGACGAGTATTATTAGGAAAAGCTGGATCAGATTATGGACTTTTTATTTCTAAACTAGGGGTGGATGTTATAAATGATTCTGGAACTTTATGTAATAAAGATTTAATGATTTTTGACAGTAGAGAAAAAGGATATGCACAAGTCATTGCAAAAGGAACAGTTAATGTATCAAGAGGAAGTAGTAGTGCTCAAACCATAACATTTTCAAGCATTGCCATTCCGAATCCTGTAGTTATTATTTATGCGGATGGAGAATATATAGAATTAACAAGTGTAAGTACAACATCTTTTATATTAACAGTTCCAGATACTTATCCAACTCTTTCAAGTTTTGGATATACCCTATTTGGACAAACTACTACAGGAGAACAAACTCCAGCAACTACTACAGTAAATTATATAGTTTTAAGAGGATTCGCATAATGGCAAGACGAGTATTATTAGGAAAAGCAGGTTCAGACTATGGATTATTTGTATCTAAATCAGGAACAAATGTTATAAATGACTCTGGTACACTAACAAGTTCAGAAAACCTACTTTTTGATAGTAGAGTTGGAATTGGAAGTTTGCCTCTTAAGTTTCATGGACAAGGCACTCTTACTGCTCCTGCAACAGTAGGTATACCTTCCTCGACTACTATAACTCACTCTTTAAATTATAAACCTTTTGTAATTGTACAGTGGTGTTTTTCAACAGATGTAAGTAATGGAGTTGCTACAAAAATGTACCCTGCAATGCGTTATGAATTTTTCGAAGACGATTATAACTCAGATTATGGTATTAGTGAAGAAGAATATGAATCAAGGATTTATGGAGGAGTTACCTTTCAAGTAACAACAACAACATTAGTAATTAAAAACCATTTTTCAGGAGGTATAAAAGAGTATACTGTTACAGGGCAAGGAGCCTCACAAGAAGTAGAAAACATATCCCCATTAGAAATAAAATACGCATTTTTAATATTTGACGTAGAAGGAGTAGATACAGAATGATAACAAAATTAATAAAAGAAATTGGAACAACAGAACAAATAGTCTATACTTGTCCAACAGATAAAGTAAGCACTATTTCACGCTTTAGTATAACAAATAATTCAGAAGAAGAAATAACTTTTGATTTAAGATATTATAATGCTACAGCAAATCAAACCATATATTTAGCAAAAAACGGAGTATTAACCGCTGGCGGACAACATGCAAGTATTAGTAATATAAATACTTTAGTATTAAATGTAAACGACTACATAACAGTTCTAAGCACCGTGGATTCTTCTATAGATGCTATTGTAACGTATGAGGAAAGTGACGTCTAATGATTTCACATTGGAAAAATAATCCTTGACATCAGGTGTTATTTTTTGGTATAATTAACAGATTGGAGGTATAAATAAATGGCAGCTGGGACTTACAATTTTACATTGGAACAAGGATCGACATTCAGTCGCCGTTTAACTGTGCAAGAAAATAATTCAGCACTTGATTTAACTGGGTATTCAGGACGGATGCAAATGCGTTCAACCCACGACTCAGACACCATTATTCTTTCTTTTACAGTCACAGTCTCTAACGCCTCTTCTGGACAGTTAACCACTACTGCTAGTGCTACAACAACAGCTAGTATTACTCCAGGAATTTATGTATATGATTTAGAAATTGAATCAAGTGCAGGCACTGTAACTCGACTTATGCAGGGAAATATAACAGTTACACCTGAAGTTACAAGATAATGGCAATAACAATAACAGTTGAAGAAATCAACAACAATGTGGTACTGGAGCAATCAGACAACCCAATAACAGTATCAACAACCCTAGACTTAGTAACAATTGGAGGACTAGCTTCTGATATAACAGTAGAAGCACATAATACAGTTCCTTCAGGAAGTCTACAAAATGCTATAAATATATTAGCAGACCAGTTTTTTAGAGGAGCAAGTGCTCCTTCAGGAAGTAATTTAGAGGAAGGAGATCTTTGGTACGACACTGATGATGATCAGCTTAAAGTATATAGAGAAACCTCCACTAATGTTTTTGAATTCGTACCCCTTGCAGCAGCAACGGATACAATGGACAACCTAGATGGAGGACAATTCTAGGAGTCAAATAGGAAGAAATTATGGCACAAACAATAAAAATTAAAAGAAGTACCACGGCCGCCGCTCCTTCCAGCGCTCTTGGTGCAGGTGAGTTAGCTTATTCGTTTAATTCGGATAAGTTATTCATCGGTCCTGCTACAGGTTCTACTAATGCGATTATAGGTGGAGCCACTTATGTTAATCTATTAGATCACACAGCAGGTACACTAACCGCAAGTTCTGCAATTATAGTTGACTCTGATAGTAAAATAGATCAATTAAAAACTGCTAACTTAACAATAGGAGCAAACTCAATAACATCTTCATCAGGAGATGTCGACATTGTAGCAGCAGCCAATTTAGACTTAGATCTAACTGGCGGAACTATAGACTTAACTTCACAAGCTACAGAATTGAGTATTATTGATAACTCTGGAACATCTTTTGTAATCACAGAAGGTGCCAATGCTTATTTAACTTTTGATACTACAAACTCAGCAGAGAAAATTACACTAGGTAAAAAATTAGAAGCTGGTTCAGTAGAAATAGAAGGTTCTGCTTTTGATATTAATGGTGGATCAATTGATGGTGCTGATATTGGTGCCAACGATGCTGCCTTTAACATTACTTCAACAGGAACAATTAACTTTAACTCTGCTACAGTATCAGATTTAGGTACTGTTACAACTGTAGATATTAATGGTGGTACAATTGATGGTGTTACTATTGGAGGTAGTTCTGCAGGAGCTATTACTGGTACAACTATTGAAGGTACAAGTTTAACAGATGGTACAGTAACAATTACAAGTGGTGGAATAAACGGCATTACTCAACTAGATGTTGATAATGTAAGAACAGATGGAAATACAATTTCTACTACAAACTCAAATGGTAACTTAACATTAAGTCCAAATGGTACAGGCACAGTTGTCGTACCGAGTGGTTATAAAGATAGAGCAGGCTTTGGAGCAACTTCTCTTGTAACAAAAGAATATGTTGATGCAGTTAAAGTAGGATTAGACGTAAAAGATTCCGCAAGAGTTGCTACAACAGGATCAAACATTGATCTTTCTAGCGCTCCAGCAGCAATTGATGGTGTTACTCTAACTTCTGGTGACAGAGTTCTTGTAAAAGATCAATCAACAGCTTCTGCAAATGGTATTTATACATATGCAGGTAGCGGAAATTCAATGACACGAGCAACTGATTTTGATGCAGATGCTGAAGTTACAAGTGGTGCTTTTGTATTTATTGAAGAAGGTACTGCAAATGGTGATAATGGATTTGTATTAACTACAGATGGCTCTATTACTGTTGGAACAACTAACTTAGCTTTTGCTCAGTTCTCAGGTGCAGGATCAATTACAGCAGGAGATGCTTTATCAAAATCTGGTAATACATTAGATGTTAATGTAGATGACCAGACAATCGAAATATCTGGTGATAATCTTAGATTAAAAGGAATTACGCAAACTGCAACTGGTGACTTAATATTTGGTAACACAAATGGAGCAAATACAGGATATCAAAGACTAGCAATTGGAACATATGATTCTACAAATAGTGTTGGTCAGATATTACAAGTTGGAGCAAATAGCACAGTAACTTGGTCAAATACCATTGATGGAGGAACATTCTCCTAAATAATTTTTCAGCGTATATACGCATAGACAAGGAATACCATAAATATGGCGCAGACAATTAAATTAAAAAGGTCTAATACTTCAGGATCTAAACCAACGACAAGTAATCTTGCATTAGGAGAAATAGCTCTTAATACAAAAGATGGTTTATTTTTCTTAAGAAGATATGTAGATGGCACAGATGGAAATGATACTATCACTGCCTATACACCTGAGTATATAAACGAATATAGTTCACAAATTGATGTCACAGTTACTGTAGACACAAAAACTGCTGCGCACCCAGAATATAACAACGGTTCTTCAAACGGCTATCTTCTTGATGGCATTGAAGGACCTTTCCTTGCTCTAACACCTGGAAATACTTATAGATTTGACCAATCTGATTCTTCAAACTCAGGTCATCCTTTTCGTTTCTACCTAGAAGCCGACAAAACAACATCATACACAACAGGAGTTACTACAAATGGAACCGCAGGTTCTTCGGGCGCATATACTGAAATAGCAGTATCAACAAGTACTCCTCAAGTTTTATACTATCAATGCTCTGCTCATAGTTATATGGGTTCAGGCTCTTATACAGAAGCAGGTACTATAAGTACATCACAACTTCAAGCAGATTCAGTAACAACTGCAAAAATAGCTCCAAACGCTATAACTTCAACTGAAATAGCTCAAAACAATGTAGGAAGCAGTGAGATAGCAGAAAATTCAATTACTTCAGTTCACATAGCAACTGGAGTTGTTATAGAAACAGATGTAGCAAATAACTCTATAACCTCTTCAAAAATAGCAACAAATGCAGTAGGTTCTACAGAAATAGCACAGAATTCTATACTAACAAAACATATTGATGATAACCAAATAGGTATCGATCAATTAAATGTTACAGACGGTACAAGTGGACAAGCACTTACAACAGATGGGGCGGGAACTCTAAGTTTCTCTACAGTAGCATCAAGTTTATCAGGTGCTTCTGATACAGATATAACTTCACCTTCTAGTGGACAAATACTAGTTCATGACGGAACAGATAGTTTTGACAATGTATCTATTAGTGGAGATGCAACTTTAGCTTCAGACGGAAGTTTAACAATCGCAACAAATGCAATCGAAAGTACAATGATTGCACAAAACTCTATTCTAACAAAGCATATAGACGATAACCAAATAGGAATAGATCAACTAAATGTAACAGATGGAACAAGTGGACAAGTACTTACAACAGATGGTGCAGGATCACTTTCATTTAGTACAGTAAGTGGTGGTGGTGGATCACAAAATCTATTCTCCACTTTTGCAGTATCAGGTCAATCAGACATAGTTGCAGACTCAACAACAGACACACTTACAGTTGCAGCAGGAAGTGGGATATCACTAACAACAAATGCTTCAACAGACACACTTACAATTACAGCAACAGGAAGTGGATTATCAGCAAATGCAGTAACTAGTGCTTATTTAGCAAGTAATGCTGTACTAGCAAGACATATAGCCACAGACGCAGTAGGCTCGAGTGAATTAGCAGCGACAGGAGTAAGTGCAGGAACATATGGTTCTTCAACAGCAACTCCACAATTTACAGTAGATACAGACGGTCGTATAACAAGTGTTGGAAATGTTACAATTTCTTCAAGCGGAGGAGGTAGTTCAGCAGGTTTAAATCAAGTTGTAACTACTTATGAAAGCACTGGAGACGGTTCTACAGTTGATTTTGATACTGGAACAACTATTACAACTGAAGATTTAACTTGGGTATTTATAGACGGCGTTTATCAAGAAAAAGGTGCATATAGCACAAGCGGATCAACCGTAACTTTTAGTGCAGCTCCACCAAACGGAACAAGTATTGAAGTACTAAACTTATCAAGTATCACAACTGGTGGTGCTTTTGATCATAATTCTTTTAGTGGAGACGGTTCAACAACAGATTTTACACTTGCAAATACTCCAGATTCAGAAACAGATCTTATTGTATTTATAGATGGTGTTTATCAAAATAACAATGCTTTTAATGTAAGCGGCACAACTTTATCTTTTGATACAGCACCCGCAAATGGAACAACAGTAATTGCATATAGTATTGGTGGTGTTGTAACTGGAAAAGCGAATCTTGTAAATACTTTTAATGGCGATAGTTCAACAACAGATTTTACTTTATCAATTGATCCAAAAGATGAAAAGAACACAATAGTTTTTGTAGGCGGTGTATACCAGCCAAAAGCTACATATAGTATAAGTGGAACAACTTTAACTTTTTCAGAAGCTCCTCCTACAGGAACAGGAAATATTGAAGTTTCTATTTCCCAAATTACAACAACAACTCAACTCGCAGCAGATATTTTAGATGGAAATACTTTTACAGGAAGTACAGAACTTACAGGAGAGTTAACAGCAGGTGAATTTATTGGTGATTTACGAGGTGCAACATTATTTAAAGCGCAAGCTGGTGAAGCTTTATCAAAAGGTGAAGTTGTTTATATATCAGGTATCTCTGGAAATACAACAATTGTTTCAAAAGCAGATGCAGATGATGCAGCTAAAATGCCGGCCTTTGGTATTATTTCAGAAGATGCAAATAATAATGCTTCTGCTACAGTTTATACATTTGGTAGGTTAACTGGATTAGATACATCAAGTTTTTCAGAAGGTGATGAACTATTTGTTTCAACTACAGCAGGTACATTAACAAGTACTGCACCAACTGGCGAATCATCAAAATTACAAAAAATAGCAAAAGTTACAAGATCAGATAACTCAGCTGGCTCTATATTTATTATGGGTGCAGGAAGAAGTAATGCAGTACCTAATTTAGATGACGGTGATATATTTATTGGAAATGGATCAAATCAAGCAGTTACTTCTGCTCTTAGTACAGAAGTAGAAAGTTATTTAGATGGTGGTACATCAACTCCTTCTTTTGCATCTTTAAATGTTACTACTACTACAACAGATGATTCTGTCACAATTACAACAACAGAAGATTCATCATCAGCAGCTCCAGTAGTTACTTTAAAAAGAAATTCTTCTTCACCAGCAGACGCAGATTATTTAGGACAGATTAAGTTTAAAGGAGAAAATGATGGTGACCAAGAAGTAGTATATGCAAAGATTACAGGTAAAATTAGCGACAATACAGATACTACAGAAGATGGTATTATTGAATTTGCAAATATAAAAGACGGTTCACAAACAATTACAGTAAGACTTAAGTCTGATGAAATGCAGCTTATAAATAGTACTGGACTTAATGTTGGAGGTACAAGTGTTCTTTCAGGATTGACTTACCCAACATCAGATGGTTCAGCAGGACAATATTTACAAACAGATGGATCTGGTAATTTATCTTTTACTACAGTAAGTGCAGCGAGTTCAATCAATGATTTAACAGATGCTAAAACTTTTGGCACTGGTTCAATCATGCTTGGAGATACAACCACAGGCACTATTAATGCTGCAAACTATAACACTGGTTTGGGTGTTGATGTCTTTGCAGCACTTACTAGTGGTGATAATAATATAGCTATAGGCTTTGAAGCAGTAGATGCTTTGACTACAGGTGGTAATAATGTTGGAATTGGTTATAAAGCATTATCTGCAAGTAATGGTTCTTGGAGTGTTGCAATAGGTTCTGAAGCTTTAAAAACAGAAGCTACGTCTGGTTCTAATGTAGCCATTGGTGGTTTATCAATGCAGACATCTAATGGTGCTTCTAATAATGTCGCAGTAGGAAAGCAAACAGGTTATCTTCATACAACTGGGGATTACAATGTTTGGGTTGGTTCTAATGCAGGATTCAATTCAACAACAGGCTCAGGAAATTGTTATTTAGGATATACAGCAGGTTATAGTTGTGTTACTGGCAATAATAATGTTGCAATAGGAAAAGAAGCACTATATGCCAATACAGGAACAGAAAATACTTCTATAGGTTTATTAGCAGGTCGTTATCAAACTGGGAATAATTACAATACTTTCTCTGGGTCAAGAGCAGGTTATGCAGCCACATCAAGTGAAAATGTCTGTATTGGTGCTTATGGCGGAAGTTCATTCACTAGTAGTTACCATAATACAATTATTGGCTATAATGCACAAACAAACCATCCAAATAATGGGAATACTGAAAATGTTATAGGGCATGGAGTAACAGGAATAGGCACTGGCTACAATACACTTGGTGGCAATTCTAATAGAACTTATAACCAACAAGGAAGTTCTTCTTGGTCAGGAACTTCAGACGAAAGACTTAAAACAGATGTCGTAAATGAGCCTTTGGGTTTATCGTTTATTAACGATTTAAGACCAGTTAAATTTAAGTGGAAGAAAAAGAAAGATGTTGATTCTTCTACATTTCCTACTATTTATGAAGAAGGCTCAGAAGAAAGAGTACAACCTACAGAACATGGTGTAGACAAACATGGATTTTTGGCACAAGAGTTAGAATCAACCATTGCAAACTATGCTGATGCTGGTGATGCAGGACACGAAATATTTAAACAAACAACGGATGGAGTATATACAGCTTCACCATCAGCACTTATACCAATGCTAGTAAAAGCATTACAAGAAGCAGATGACAAGATAGACACCTTAACAGCAAGAATAGAAGCTTTAGAAACCTAGGAAATTGAAATGACACAAACAGCAACAGAAGTATTAACAGCAGCAACTTATAGCGTTAACATTATTAATGAGATTAATAATGGTACATATTCTATTATTGGACTCACCCAAGAAGAAAAAAATCAAATAGTTCAAAACAATGTAGACCATCTTGAACTTATCTTGGCTTATACAGAGCCTGACGTAGTAGGCGACTCATCAGATAAAACACAATATACAACAGCAATAACAACAGGCAAAGCATACATAGAAGAGAATAGCTAATGGCATTAACAAAAATATCAGCATCAGTAATTGCAGCAAATGCAATCGTTGCCGCAGGAGTCGCAGAGAACTCTATATCTACGAGTGAAATTGCCACAGATGGAGTAGGCACTTTACAAATTAGTGATGGAGCAGTAACTTCTGGCAAACTAGATACAAATGTTGACATAGCGGGTACTCTCGATGTTACGGGTGTATTAACTGCTGATAGTAATGTTGTAATTGCAGGAAACTTAACAGTAAATGGAGCAACTGTAACAAATTCATCTACAAACACAACAATTGCAGATGCTCTTATAGAATTAGGAACAGGAACAACAGGAAGTCCTGCAAATGACGCAGGTATCGTAATAGAACGAGGGGATTCAGATAATGCATTTATCGGGTGGGATGAAAGCGCAGATACCTTTATACTTGGAACAGGAAGTTTTACAGGGGCAAGCACTGGTAATTTAACAATTTCAACTGCACCTTTATCTGTGGGCGCATTGACAGCTTCTGGTATAGCTTATCCAACAAGTGATGGTTCAAGTGGACAAGTACTGAAAACAGACGGAAGTGGAAATCTAACTTTTGACGCTCAAACAGCAGTTGTAGATAATTTTACAGCAACAGGAGATGGTTCAACAACAGATTTTGATACAGGCATCAATCCAGGAGATGAAGTAAATACATGGGTATTTATAGATGGTGTCTATCAGCAGAAAGGAGAATACAGTTACAGTGGCTCTACAATTTCGTTTAGCACTGCGCCCGATAGTGGCGCGACTATAGACGTCACCACAGGAACAGTCGGAGGCTTTGCAAGTGCAGACTCTGTACTTGGAGTATACGAAACAACTACAACAAACACGGATACATATACTACTGGTATTAGTGCATCAAACGAGAACAATACTTGGGTATTTGTAGGTGGTGTATATCAACCAAAAGATAGTTATACTTTTTCAAGTGGTACATTAACTTTTGATGCCAATACTCCTACAGGACAAAAATTATCAGTAACTGCTACAAAATCATTGTCTGCAGGAAGCGTAGAAACAAACACAATAACAGCAAATGCTGTTACGTCAGCAAAAATTGCATCAAATTCTATACTTTCTCGACACATAGCAAACAATAGTATTGTTGGAGCAGACATAAGTGCTACTACACAAATAACTGCAAGTACCTTTACAGGAGCACTTACAGGTGACGTAACAGGTAATGTTGTAGGAAACTTGACAGGTACAGTACAAACTGCAGCACAGACAAATATAACAAGTGTTGGAACTTTATCAGCTTTGACAGTTTCAGGACAATTAACAGCAGGTGGATTATCATATCCAACTTCTGATGGAACAAACGAACAAGTATTACGAACAGATGGAAGTGGAAATCTTTCTTTTGGAACAGTTAGTGGTACAACAATCAATAACAATACAAATAATTATGTAATGACTGGTACAGGTACTGCGAATACATTAAATGGTGAAAGTGGTCTTACTTATGATGGCTCAACTTTAAATATAACTGGCAAAGTACATATAGGTAATACTTTTACAGCAGATGGTTCTTACGATAATTTGGTTGTTGGTACAGGCTCAGGTAACGAAGGCATAACAATTTATGGTGCAGCAAATGGTGCATCAAGCATAGCTTTTGCAGATCCAAACGATAGTGATGTTGGAAATATTATGTATGACCATTCATCTAACTTTATGAAGTTCGTTACCAATGCAGGCGAACGCATGAGGATTACGAGTGCTGGTAATGTTGGAATTGGAACGACTTCACCTGATAGCTTATTAGAAGTTTCACATGATTTAACCGCACACACGCCAGTTTTAAGACTTACAGGAACATCTACCAGTGCTTATGCAGCAGGATTAGAATGGTATACTGGCTATGGTCCTAAACAAACTACAACCATGTATAGTACTGCTAGTGGCTCACAAGGTGCAGAATTTTGGATGGAAAATAGAAACCAAGATTCAAATACCTTAAAAAGAGTTTGGCACATTAGTAACACAGCAAGGCATACTTTTCACGGTCAACATAATGGAGATTCGACAGGGCATTTCTTATTTACTAATTCCGTTTATGATACATCAAGTACAAATTGTACTTTAGCAGTTCAAAATGGTGGAACCTTTATTCAAATTATGGGTTGGACAACTCTTGGTGCAAGAATAGGAACAAGAACGGGTGGTTGGAACTCTAATTCTGGAGGTGATGTATATTTTACAAGAAATGATGCTACATCAATAAAATTAGCTAGCTCAGGTCCACAGCTTTCAAATGGTACAGCAATTAGTTCAGATGAAAGGTTAAAGGAAAATATTACCAATATTTCTGATGGTCAACTAGCTAAAATTAATGCTCTTACTCCGAGAAACTTTACTTGGAAAGACCCAAGAAAAACAGGAACACATGAAGGGTTTATTGCACAGGAAGTAGAAGCAGTAATACCAGAAGCAGTATATGAAGATAATTGGGCTCCAGACCCTGATGATGATTCAAGGGATTTTGAAGGCGATATAAAATTAATTAGACACGAAGTTATAAATGCAAGATTAATCAAAGCTGTACAAGAATTAAGCGCAGAATTAGAAGCAGCAAAAGAAAGAATTACAGCCCTAGAAGGCTAAGCACATTAGAGGAATAAATAATGGCACTACAAAAAATAAACACAGACTTAATATCAGCAGATGCAGTCACAGCCGCAAAGATAGCTGACGGTGCTATTACAGCTGACGATATTGGAGCAAATAATATTACAGGAGCAAAAATTGCTTCGAACAGTATTCTGACTCGACACATTGATGATGACCAAGTAACTGGAGATCAATTAGCGAATGCAATTACAATCGGCACGAGTGCACAAATTTCTCAAGTTGCTT
>Ga0213865_10001486_pt1 | contig 15264 bp, 7 predicted proteins | sample PICome_6_FD_160100 | JGI IMG/M metagenome (GOLD analysis project Ga0213865, IMG submission 160100) | Coastal seawater microbial communities near Pivers Island, North Carolina, United States - PICO282 | ecosystem: Environmental > Aquatic > Marine > Coastal | place: USA: North Carolina | collected...
TCCAAGTCCTACAGGTACCTTGCATATTGGTGGAGTAAGAACAGCTTTATTTAATTATGTTTACGCTAAAAAACATTCTGGAAAATTTTTAGTTCGTATTGAAGATACTGATAGAGAACGATCTACCAAAGAATTTGAAAAGAATATTCTTGATAGTTTAGATTCTATTGGGCTGTCACCAGATAAAAAACCTATTAATCAATCTGAAAGAGGAGATATATATCAGGCTGCTGCACAAAAAATTATAGATAGCGGTCAGGCCTACTATTGCAATTGCTCTGTTGAAAGATTGGAAAAAATGAGGTCTGAACAACAAGCTAATGGGCAAAAACCACAATATGACGGAAAATGTAGAAATCTAAATCTACAAAAATCTAGCGATACAGTGCTTAGACTTAAGACACCTCTTGTTGGGGAAATAGTAGTAAAAGATCATGTTCGTGGCGATATTGTTTTTAACAATGCAGAGCTTGATGATTTAATTATTTTAAGAAGTGACGGAAGTCCAACTTATCATTTATGTAATGTAGTTGATGATTATGAGCAGGGCATAACAACAGTTATAAGAGGTGAAGACCATATCAGTAATACACCCAGGCAAATACATATACAAAATGCTCTTGAATATCCAAAGCTTGAATATGCACATTTACCATTAGTATTAGGACCTGATAAAAAAAGACTTTCAAAAAGACATGCTGCTACTAGCCTTGAGGAATACAAAAATGAAGGATATCTTGATTCTGCTATTTTGAATACTTTAGCAAGATTGGGATGGTCTAGAGGGGACAAAGAGGTTTTTTATCTTGATGATTTAATTAAAGATTTTGATATTACTGAGGTGCAAAAGGCAGGAGCAATTTTTGATGTAACTAAGTTAGATTTTCTCAATTCCCAACATCTATCAAATTTGTCGCATGAAGATTTTATAAAACACCTTAATCCCTTTCTTGTTAATCATGATATAGATACTAAGATTCATCCAAAATTCGATATGCTGATAGATTCTATGAGGTCGTCAGCCAATACTCTAAAAGATATAGCATCAAATTTAGTTTGTTATTTTAGAGATATTGAAGAATATGATGAAAAAGCTATAGATAAATTTATTGGTAATTCACCTGAAATATTAATAGATATTAAAGATAGGTTAATAAAGCTAAAGGATTGGAATGAACCGTCATTAGATAACATTCTTGCAGAATATAGAGCTGAAAAAGAAGTGTCTGTTCCAAAAGTAAATCAACCAATTAGAATTGCTTTGACTGGATCTACAAATTCTCCTTCATTAGGTATGACATTGTATTTGTTTAATAAGGAAGAGGTTGTTAGCAGGATAGACAAATTAATCAAACATATTTGTAAAGGAAATTAAAAAAGTCATTACACTCACTTCTTGTAACCTCTTTTTTTACCATAGCATTAATTCTATAAGTAAAATCGGTATCAAGGATATTAGATTTATTTACTAAAGCCTTGTTTGCCTTATTTGCTGTATATTCGTCAACTATCGACACTCCATAACCCCCCGACACAATTGAAAGAGCGGAGCTATAAGAATCTGATTTTAATTGAAAATTAACTTCTATATTATTATCAATAAAGTAGCTAATGATACTAGAACCAGAATATATAGATAATAGATTAGTAATTTCAATGTAAGGATATTGTGCAATATCATTTAAAAAAATATTTTTATCTAAATTATACTTTTTTGGGGAGATTAGATAATGTTTTCCTTTAGCAATAATAATATTTCTAGAGTCAGAAATTGGTTGGGCGTTATAACATATAGTCATATCAATATCAGGTTTATATCTATCTTCAATTAAATCTATACTATTTAAGTTTATTAAATTAAATCTTGATTCTGGTTTAATTTTCGAATACTCAATAATTAAATCTGGTACTAGCGTCTCACCAAGCGATGGTGTTGTACCAATATTTATATAATCTAAGGACTTAGATCTAAAGGTGTTTGCTATGTAATTAAAGTTTTTAAGCTGATTTGTTACTATAGATGCATACTCATATAACTCTTTACCCTCATCTGTTGGAGTAATTTTTTTACCTTGCCTTATAAATAGCTTAAAACCTAAATTACTTTCTATTGATTTCAGGGTTTTACTTATAGATGGTTGTGATATTTGTAACTTGTTTGCTGCAGCTGTCATCGATGAGTTTTTATAAACTTCATAAAAAATTTCTATTTGCTTTGATGATAACATATATAACCTCAGGTTATGTTTATATTATTATAATAATACAATTTCATTAGACATAAAATCTTTATTAATGTTATATTTTGAATTGTATAGACATAAATTTGAGGGGATTATCATATGTTTAAAAAATTACTACTAGTATTTCCATTAGTTATATCTTTCCATTTAATTACTCAAGAAGCATCAGCCGATAATGAGGTTGAGGAAGTAATAACTGTTGGATCTCAAATCAAAGGTGCAAGCATAACTGGAGCACTTCCGGTTACGGTATTGGATGCAGATGATATTGATGCTATCGCTACAAGTGATGGTGATGAATTAATTAACAATCTTGTAGAGCAAGGTTTTAATTATTTTAATGAAGCAGAGCAAATCTCAGGTGGAGTTAATGCTGCTAGAGGAGATGTTGGAGCATACAACCTTAGAAGTATGGGTGTTGGTAATACGCTGGTTTTATTAAATGGCAGAAGAATGGTTAATAATGCTGGTTATCAAACTGAAAAAATTGGTGATGATTTCGTACCAACGATGACAGTTAACTCAAATTTGATTCCTACCAATGCATTATCAAGACTTGAAGTTCTAAAAGATGGAGCCTCAGCTATTTATGGAGCTGACGCTGTTGCTGGTGTTGTAAATAATGTTCTTCAAACTGATTATGAGGGTTTGAGACTTTCTGCAAAAGTAAGTGGTTATGATCATTTTGCTGCACAAGATACAGATCTAAAACTTAAGTATGGAACATTTTTAAATAATGGAAGAACAAATATTAACGTTTCTTTGTCATACAGAGATAGAGAAAAAATAGATTTAACTGAAGATGAGAAGTGGGCAAACGCTGATTACAGAAGATTTATTCCTGAAGATTCTCCATGGGCAGGAGACTCATCTTTTAATAATAGATATACATTTGGAATGCCCCAAATAGACTTTAGTGGTAAATTTGGCTGGACTGATGGTTCTGGTGAATCACAGTTATTTCCAACAGGCTCACCTGAGTGTTCTAATGCAGGAGCTATTGATACAGGTATGGGCTCATGTTTAGTTCCAGACACAAACTATTATTATTCACCATCTGAGGCAGGTAGACAGTACAGAGGTGACATGGAAAGAACAAATTTATTCATTTTTATCAATCATGAAATGAATAATGGAAATGAAATGTTTGCTGAAATTGGTAGATATGAATCAGATAGTATTAAAAGAGATAACAATGGCAGCTTTACTGCTGGAATTATAAGCATACCTGCTGATTATTATTGGTTCTCTCAGTTACCAGAATCTAGTGGTATTTCTGCTAATACTAAGTCAGTTCGTATTGATGGTTGGAGACCGTTAACAATGGGAAGAACTACAAGAGTTAATAAAGATGATTATAGATTCCTTCTTGGTTTTAGAGGCATAACACAATCTAATTGGTCATGGGAAACTGCAGTTTTATTTTCAAAAGCTAAGGCTATGGATGTAACAAGCGGAAGAATCTCTTTTCCTTTATTTAGAGATTCTTTAAATAATCCTTCATCTGCAGCATTTAATATATTTGATCCAAATCCTACTACCAATAACTCTGCTTCAGTAATGCCAGATGTTTATAGAAAAGATACATCAAGACTTGCTTCAATAGATTATAAAATAAGTAATCCTGAAGTGTTTGAGCTTCCCGCAGGTCCAGTTGGAATGTTGGTTGGTTTTGAATACAGAAAAGAATCTTATAGTGATGATAGAGACCCATTACTAGATGGAACTATCTTGTTATCAGGAACAAGTACGACAAATACATATCCTTTTAGATCTGCTGTCATGGGATCAAGTGCTACAGGTGATACTACCGGTAATAAAAGAGTAAGATCTGCATTTGTAGAATTCCAAGTTCCAATAACAGATAAACTAAATGCACAAGTTGCTCAACGTATTGAACAATTTTCAGACTCTGATTCTGCTAATGTTGGTAAAATAGCATTAGGGTACGACGCTAATGATTGGTTAAAACTTAGAGCATCAGCCTCAACTGCATTCAGGGCTCCTAATTTAGTTCAAGTAAACCAAAAAGAAGTTGCTAGAACAGGTACAAGAAATGATGCTTTAATGGAATACATTCATGTTGAGAATGGTCTATCTGTTCCTACTTCTGGAGATGTAGATGGAAGATATACCGTTTTGAGATATGCACAAGGAGCAAAAGATTTAAAACCTGAAGAGTCAACAAACACTTCATGGGGATTTGTTCTAACTCCAACAAATATTGAGGGTTTAACAATTACAGTTGATGCTTGGTCAATTGAAAAAGAAAACACTATTGCTCTATTTGGTAGAAATAACCATATTATTGCTGATTTGTTAGCAAGAATTAAAGGTGGATCAGACTGCAGTGCTGGTAATCCTGCTGTAATTAGAAATGATGCATCTAATTTAAACGCTGATGAGACAGCTTTATTTACTAATCTGGGCTTATGTCCTGTAGGTAAAGTTGATTACGTAAATGATGAGTATCTTAATTTAGCTACTAGAGAAGTAGAGGGAACTGATATTGCTATTTACTATGATTTTGAAACAAGAATAGGAGATTTTGAAATTACTTTAGTTAGCTCTCTTACAGATGTTTTTTATCAAACCCCAACTGGTGAATTTAGTGCACTTGCGGAGGCTGTTGCTTCTGGCGAACTTCCAGCGTATGCATCTCCAGTAGGTTTTGGTGATATTAATGGAACTGATGTTGGTGCTATTGAACAAAAAGATAGACTAAAAATCAGTTACAGAAGAGGCGATTACAGAGCTTCTTTATCTGCCCTAAGAATAGGTGATTTTAGAGATTCTGGTGAGACTTCTGCTGGTTTTATGTATCATATTCCTTCAATGACTACAGCTGATCTTTCAATATCAAAAAATATTGAATTGGGCGGCAATAAAGCTAGAGTTAAATTTGTTGTCAAAAATATTGCTGATGAGAGAGCTCCATTAGCTGATGGTTACAACGGTTACTTCTCAGATGCTCATTCAGATATGGGTAGAAATTATTATTTAGATTTAAGAGTAGATTTCTAATAATTATTATTATTGAAAAAGGGGGCATACTGCTCCCTTTTTTCATTTAAAGCATTAATATATAAGTATGCACGTTTATCAAAAGAAAGGTTTTATACTAGGTCTAGTCTTATTTTTTTTATTTCTTATTTTTCCATCACCTGATGGATTAAATGATACTGCATGGAAAGTTGCTGGAGTTGTTGTATTAATGGCAGTATGGTGGGCAACAGAAACAATACCTGTCGCTGTAACTGCTTTGCTGCCTTTAGCGTTATTTCCAATACTAGGAGTAACTTCATTTAAAGAAGCTGCATTGCCATATGCTAATCCAAATATTTATCTTTTTTTAGGTGGATTTATGCTTGCCTTAGCAATTGAGAGGTCAGGGCTTCATAAAAGAATGGCATTGCAAATGATTATCGCTGCTGGCTCTAGCGGACCTAAACTTATTGGTGGCTTTATGACAGTTGCTGCATTAATAAGCATGTTTGTAATGAATACCTCTACAACATTAATGCTTTTACCTATAGGTCTAGCTGTCTGCTCAGTTGTAGCTAATACAATCCCTGGTCTTACTGAAAAAGAAAAGAAATTTTTTGATACCTCTTTAATGTTAGGTATTGCATATGCAGCAACCATTGGTGGTATGTCTACTCTTGTTGGCACTGCTCCAAATATTGTTTTTAGTGCATTCATGCAAGAAACGTATGGTATAGAAATTTCTATGATTCAATGGATGACTCTTGGGGTACCCTTAGCAATTGTCATGCTTTATTCGGCTTGGGTGATCTTGACCAAGTTTGTTTTTCCTACATCTTTCATAACTTCTGATGAAACTAAATTATATTTAAGAAACATGCTCACAGATCAAGGCCCATTATCAAAAGATGAAAAGAAAATCTCGATAATTTTTGGCCTAACCGCTCTGGCTTGGATGTTTAGAACTCTTTTAGATAATTATGAAATGTTTTCTGGCCTTACCGATGCAGGGATAGCAATAATTTCAGCAATTTTATTATTTATGATTCCCTCAAGCTCAAACAAGGGCGAGCTTCTTGATTGGAGTCAATCTGATAAATTACCTTGGGGTTTATTGATTCTCTTTGGAGGTGGGTTATCAATTGCATCTCAAATAAATTCAAGCGGCCTTGGTATTTGGATCGGTGAAGGATTAAGTATATTGAGTTCTGTTCCACCAATTTTCTTAATACTTGCAGTTGCAACCTTAATTATTTTCTTAACAGAAGTCACTTCTAATGTAGCAACGACTTCAACATTTTTACCAGTATTCGGTGCAGTAGCTATTGGTATAGGGGTACTTCCAGTATCTCTTACAGTTCCTGTTTGTTTGGCTGCGAGCTGTGCTTTTATGCTACCTGTTGCAACACCCCCAAATGCTATAGTTTATGGCTCTGGTAAATTTACAATAGCTACAATGATGAAAGCGGGCTTTGCTCTTAATATCATTGGTATATTTGTTGTAACTATATTTGCTTATTTCTTAGCGCCTAAAATTTTTTAAAGATGCAAAAAATTCTTGTAATTTTTGTAATTCTATTTTCTAGCCTAATAAATTCTAGGAGTTATATAGATTATGAGTCCCCATATCATCCTGTTGTGGGTAATTATGGAATGGTTGTTAGTCAAAATTATTTGTCCTCGGATATTGGAATAGAGATTTTAAATAAAGGGGGAAATGCTATTGATGCAGCTGTTGCTGTTGGATTTTCTTTAGCAGTTACTTTGCCCAGAGCGGGAAATCTTGGTGGCGGTGGATTCATGCTGGTTTACTTGAAAGAAAAAGATGAAATTTTTTATATAGACTATAGAAGTAAATCACCTCTTAATTCTAACTTAGAGAATATATTCAATATTTCTAGTAGCAATGGTACAAAATATGAAGTTGTTCCTAAAAATTTTGATACTAATAAATTTAATGTTCTAGATATAGGATATAAGGCATCAGCAGTTCCAGGAACAGTGGCTGGTTTACTAGATGCTCATGCATACTTTGGTAGATTAAAGTTGAGTGAAGTACTTGCTCCAGTTATTGCTCAAGCCACAAACGGTATTGTGGTCAGCTATGACCTTCATAAGGCAATTGAAAGCACTCCAAGACTTTACGATGATTTAGAATCTAGACGCCTATATTTTAAAAATGATACTGTTATAGAAGAAAACTCTATCCTTAAGTTACCAGATCTTGCAAATACTTTAAGTCTAATATCAAAAAATGGGAAAGATGGTTTCTATAAAGGAGAGACGGCTAAAAAGATCATAGAAGCAATGAATAATAATGGTGGTTTAATGAAATTAGAAGACTTTGACAAGTATAAGGCTGAAATTAGATCGCCAATATCAACAGAGTATAGAGGAAATAAAGTTTTTACAGCTGGTCCTCCATCTGGAGGCGGAATTACATTATTAACTGCATTAAATATTTTAAGTTTTTTTGAATTAGAAAAATATAAAAGCAATTCAATTGCGACATATCATTTATTTTCAGAAGCTCTAAGAAGAGGACACAATAATCGATCTTCAGAAGTTGGTGATCCTGATCACTATGATGTACCGTTAGATAAGCTTCTTTCAAAAGAGAGAGCAAAAGAGTTAGTTAAATCAATAAAATATAATAAAGCAAGTAAAGCTTCATCAATAAAGCCTTTATCTATAATTAACGAGAGTAGAGATACAACGCATTACTCAATAATTGATTCAGATGGAAATGCTGTCTCAAATACTTATACACTAGGTGCATCTTTTGGTTCGGGAGTAACGATTCCTGGCACAGGCATTTTGATGAATAATCAGATGAATAATTTAATGTATAGGGAAGGCAATGTTGCTGTTGAAGGGAGAGGGGTGAGTATTGGTAATCGTTTTAAACCGGGAAAGAGACCAATGAGTACTATGGCCCCAGTTATGGTATTTAATAATAATAATGAGTTGACCTTAATAACAGGCTCTCCTGGAGGTTCATATATTCCTGGAGCAATATTAAGAGTTCTTACAGGTGTAATTGATTTTGATTTATCTATTGGAGATGCAACCATGCTTCCAAGAGTTCATAAAGATTGGCCTTATGCGGGAATTGATTATGAAAAAACTTTAAGCTCAGACATCGTAAAAGGTCTTAACAAACTTGGACATAAAACCTCAATAAACAAAACCATGGGAAGCACTCAAAGCATACATATTGTCGATGGCATAAGATATGGTTATGCAGACCTTAGAAGGCCTAACGCATCTGTTGCAGTTCAAAAAAATTAATTAACTCTGTAATCTAATGGTGGTTTTCTATCACCAAGAAGCGGTTCGTATATAAAATCTGGACCTATACGTTGTGCGTATTCCTTCTTTGCCATATCTATAATATTTCGATTCATATAAAGCTCAATTGCAGATGATGACAATACTTTTGCTGCAAGTTCAGCTCCTTTTAAGCCAATTGAGGTTCCACCAGAAGCAACTGCTTGCCACGAATGGGCTGCAGTTCCCGGAACCCATGATGCCGCTCTGAATCCAGCAGTTGGAACATTCCAGCTCACATCACCCACATCAGTGGAGCCATATGAATGAGAAGCTTTAAATGGCATCACGTTTTCTTGCTCACCAATTAGTGTTTTTCCAGCAGGAAGAGTATTAGCAAGATCTTCCGCATAAATTTGCTCCTGCTCACTATATTTAATACCTCCAAATGATGCTAATTTGCTATGGACTAATTCTTGCAATATTTTATTTGGAAGCAATGAGTAGTTTCCGTGCATAACTTCATATGTCATTGTAGTTTCTGTTCCAAGTGCAGCACCCTCAGCTGCCTTAACCACTCTAGAGAAGAGATCTTCTACTGATTTCATTTCTGGATGCCTAACATAGTAATAAACTTCTGCCTCTTCAGGAACAACATTCGGGGCTAAACCACCTTTTGTAATTACATAATGAATTCTTGATTCTTGTGGTATATGTTCCCTCATCATATTTACCATCATATTCATTGACTCAACGCCATCTAAAGCAGATCTCCCCAGATCAGGAGCACCTGCTGCATGGGTTGAAATACCTTTAAATAAAAACTTAGCAGACTTATTTGAATTATTTGTTGCGATATTTGCAGAGTTTTGATCATCAGGATGCCAATGAAAAACTATGTCTACATCTTTGAATAATCCAGCTCGAACCATGTAAACTTTTCCAGAACCACCTTCCTCTGCGGGTGTTCCATAGAATCTAATAGTTCCTTCAATATTATTTTCTTGTAACCAATCTTTAATACTAACTGCCGCCCATGCTGATGCAGCTCCAAATAAATGATGACCACATGCTTGACCAGCACCTGTTGAGTTATTTTCAACTTCTCTAAATGTTGCCCGCGTTTGTGCAAGGCCGGGCAGAGCATCAAACTCTCCTAAAATTGCAATAACAGGACCGCCGTTCCCATATTCAGCTATAAATGCAGTGGGTATATTTGCAACATTTTTTTTAACAATAAAACCTTCATCCTCCAAAATATTAGTTATAGCATTTACGCTTTGAGTTTCTTGGTAACCTAATTCTGAATAATCCCACAAATCCATTGCAAGCTTATTGAATTTTGTTTTATGAAGGTCAACTAATTTTTCATCAAAAGATGCATAGATCGGCAGTATAATAACAAGACCTAATAAACCAAAGATCCATTTCTGAATTTTATTTTTTTTCCTATCCATTCCATATTCTCCATACTCTCTATAGCTTCTAGATTTTTTGAATTTAAGATTAATCTTTTCTTATCGTTTAATTCGGCGTAAATCACAGCTTTTTTATTTTTATTTTCATCTAACAAAATAGTATATCCAACTATTGTGGCTGTTCCAGATTTTTTGTTTGATTGAGACAAAGGCTTATCAAATTCTTTTGCTTTAGAAGTAACATCAACATAAGAAAAATTGTCAAAATACTTATCTGACCATAAAGCATAAGATTGCTTAGTCATTAGTCCAGATACCCCCGTAATTAGACCAACCTTGTTTGAACTTTCTCTTAGTTTGTCTATTAATTGGGTGGTTGAGCTTAAAACATAATGATTCAAGGGGCCACCTGCAAATGACATACCACCTGTTATAGTTAGTGGCGATGATTGATTAAGCTTAAGAGAATCACAAAACATTTGTACTGCAATGGGAAAACAGCTATAAAGATCACAGTAATCAATATCTCTTTTAAGCGATGATAAGATGTCTTTAATATATTTTGCTGCTAATTTCATTCCGGTAGGTTTAATAAGATTTTCTCTTTGAATCAAAGCTAACATATGATTATTTTCAGAGGATGCTAAGGGATAAATCCTTTTCTTGTAAGGAATATTTAATTTATTTGCAATATCTTCACTGCATAAAATTAATGCGGATGCTTGATTAACATTCCAGCTAGTACAATGGAGTTTATTGTAGGGGAATGCCTGGTATGAGTTTTTTGATCCAGTTTGCATAATGTCTTGGGCAGAATAATTTTGATTAGACCAGCTGTTTTTATTTGTACTAGCTATTCTAGAAAACTCCTCATAAAGTTTTGCTAGCCTTATTTTATGTTTGGATATTTCCTCATCTTTTGAGTACCTATATGCGTTTTCCATAATCCCATAGTAACCAACAGCCATCATAGATAACTCATTAATTTCTTCATCAAAAAAAAGATCAGTATCTGCTTTTTGATAATAATTAGGATTTGTATTTAAGGGTGTTTCTTTGTATTCTATATTCTCTTTTAATGCTTGAATCATTTTGTATCTTGATTCACCTCCAACAATTAAGGATGCATTTATTTCTCCGTTTTGAATTTTTTGAATTGCTTGATTTATTAAATTTTGTTGCAAAATACCAATCTTAGATACGTAGGTAGTTGGATTATTTTTAAATTTATTATTATGCGCGATCCATTGTCCTGGATCTTTATATTGCCAAAATCCTTCTGGTATTCTAATTTCATCAATAAAGTTAATAATATTTTTTGAAGAATCTAGAATTGCTTTTTTAGTTGCTTTATCCATTAAGATTAAAGCCTCATCCAAATCTTCGTAGGTACCATGTTGTTGAATATTCCCAACACCTATAGCAACAACTTTATTTGTCATATACTGAATTTTTTTGCTTGAGAATGATTTTGCTTTAGCATTTAATTCAATGAGAGAGTAAAAATTTTATTACTCTGAATTTTCAATTAATGGCATTGCTGCAGTATTAAAGCCCGCATCTACGTATGTAATTTCACCAGTTATACCGCTTGCATAATCTGAGCATAAAAATGCAGCTGCATTACCAACCTCTTCAGTTGTTACGGTTCTTCCAAGTGGTGCTCTTGATGAATGTTGAGAAAGCATTTTTCTAAAGTTTTTTACTCCAGAAGCAGCAAGAGTTTTAATAGGTCCTGCTGATATAGCATTCACTCGAATATTATCACCACCCATCGATGCTGCAAGAAATCTAGTATTTGCCTCAAGACTTGCTTTGGCTAAACCCATAACGTTGTAATTAGGAATTGTTTGTATGGCTCCTAAGTAGGTTAGGGTAAGTAACGCAGAACCATTATTTAACATTGGCTTGGCTGCTTTAGCCAGAGCTGTAAAGCTATAAGAACTAATGTCATGAGCAACCTTAAAGCCTTCACGAGTTGTAACATCTACAAAATTTCCTTCTAACTGATCTGCAGGTGCAAAACCAATTGAATGAACAAAGCCATCAAAATTTTCCCATCTCTTTGAAAGTTCTTTAAATGAGCTTTCAATAGAATCATCACTTGCAACATCACACTCGATTAATATATCTGAGTTGAATTCATCTGCTAGTGGTTTAACGTTTTTTAATAATCTTTCATTTTGGTATGTAAACGCCAGCTCAGCTCCTTCTCTATACATTGCTGAAGCTATCCCAGCAGCAATAGAATATTTATTTGCAAGACCAGTTATTAGAATTTTCTTATTTTTTAACAACATTTTTATAACTCGTGATTATTTCAATAATATATTGTAAAAGAAATTTAATAATAGTGTTATCAGTACAATGTTTTATTAATTAAAGCAAACATCACTATTATTTATATATGAATATAAAGCATTAAAAAAAGTTCACATATTTGTAGCTTTATTGGCAAAAACCCTTCACAATACTCAAAATTATGTAAAATATACATTTTATATTTATATATATATTTAATTAAATAAAAATAACTACAGGGGAATTGTATGTTAAATAATAAAAGCTATTTATATTCTATCTTAGCTCTTTCGTTTGTATTTTTTAATACTGATGTTATTGCTCAGGATAAAACTGAAGATAATGTTGAAGAAGTTGTTGTTACAGGTTCTAAGATTAAGAAAGATGAATTTGCATCTTCTAGTCCATTAGATATTGTATCAGCCGAAGAAATCCTTGAAAGTGGTGCTGCAAGTATTGATGAGTATTTAAAATTTACTCCTGCTTTTACCGGTTATCAGTTAGGGACAACTACAAACAATGGTGGTAATGGTTCAAGAGAGCTATCTCTAAGAGGTCTTGGTGCCACAGCTACTCTTGTTCTCATTAATGGAAGAAGAACAATTGGTGATGTGTCTGGTTCGGGTGCTGTCGATGTAGGTATGATCCCAGAAAATCTAGTAAAGAATGTTGATGTTCTATTAGATGGTGCATCAACTGTATATGGATCTGATGCTATTGCTGGTGTTGTTAACTTTATATTAGACAAAGAATTTGAAGGTTTAAAATTTAACGCTTCTCGTGGAGAGGGTATGGAAGACGGTCAAGCAGCTAACTATGACTTTGGTTTCGTTGCTGGGCTTCAAGGTGAAAAAGGAGGAGTTGTTTTTGCTACTAACGTGGAATCACAAAAAGAGATGAAACAGGCAGAGCAACCATGGGCATATGATGCTCTATATCCTCAGCTTCAAAGCGATGGAACATTTAAAGCTGTTGGAAGTGGATCTTCTAATAGTAGAAAAATAACTACTGATGCTCCTAAGTGTATTGACCCTAAAGAAACAACTACTGGTTGTCCTGTTTCTGGAGCAAATCCTTCTTATTTGGATGGTTCATGGATTTATGATACTTCTGCTGGTAAAGCAAGAAAATTTGCAGCATCTGATGTATATAATTATGCTCCAGTTAATGCATTAGTAACTCCAAATGAAAGAAAGCAATTTGCAGTACTTGGTGAATTTGAGGTTGCAGAAGGAGTAACATTCTTTTTTGATGCCATATACAACAAAAGAGATTCAATGCAGAGACTTGCTCCTGATGCTTCTTTCACAGTATCTAGTTCCGTTGAGACTCCTAATAATGGTATAAAATATAATACATTTGTACCTGCTAACAACCCATATAACCCATTTGGTAGCGTTGCTTGTGCAAATGATGCTGGTTTGTGTGATATTGATGTAAGAATTAACAGAAGATTTGAAGAATCAGGTGGTAGATTATTTGTTCAATCTATGGATCAATACACTGTTACGCAAGGTCTTGACTTTTCTGTTGGTGACATAGACATGCAAGTGTTCATGACCTATGGAGAAACTAATGAAGTAGATGAAACAAGAAACTATGGTAGATTTGATAGATGGGCTATTGCTGTAGATCCGGTAGCTTGTGCTGCTAATTCATCATGTCCAGGAGTTCTAAATCCATTTGGTGATTTTGGTTCAATTACAGCTGAGCAAATGGCTTTCTTATCAACAAATTCATTAAAAGATCAAAGTACTAATGATTTAGAGATTTATGGTTTTAACGCTTCTGGTTCTATGAATGAATCAACTCAATATTATGTTGGTTATGAAAAAAGATCAGAAAGTGGTGAATATAAGCCTGATGAATTCTTATCTGAAGGGTTGACTACAGGTGGTGCTGGAGGACCTTTATCAGGTGGCTTCAGTGTTCAAGAAATATTTGGTGAGATATATTCTCAAGTTTCTGAAGATCTTTCTGTTGATGCATCTGTCAGATACTCTGACTATGATACAGTTGGCTCCTCAACTACATACAAAGTTGGTGCAGATTATATTCTCAGTGATACTTTAAGATTGAGAGGTACCTATGGTACTGGTTTTAGAGCTCCCACTGTTGGAGAATTAAACACAACTACAAGTGCAACCTTTCCAGTTGTTGATTTACCTTGCGAATTTGGACAAAGAAGACTTGATGCTGGTGAAATTAGCCAAGCAACTTATGACGGATGTATTGCAGCTGGTTTTGATGTTTCAGATGAGGGTGAGTATGGCTTTGCATGGCAGTCATATGTTGAATACTCTGCAACTGGCGATCTAAAACCAGAAGAGTCAACAAATATGAATTTGGGATTAGTATATCAAAATGGTCCATGGTCTCTTTCAGCAGATTATTGGTCTATCGAAATTGAAAATCTTATTGGTTATCCAGATATTAACGTCTTAATAAGACAGTGTTTAGGATCAGGTTCAACTTTAAACAGTCCATCCTGTAATCTATTCAATCCATTAGGATATGACATCTATCCTGGCGATGCATATCTAGAATATGGTAACCTAGGCGACACAGAATCATCTGGTTGGGATTTTAATGTTGGATATGCACAAGATATATCACTGGGAATGTTTACGGAGCTTGCTGTTGACTGGAATGCAATGTTACATGATGAATATGTATCTGGGTTTGGTGGTGCTGCTGCAGATCGAGTAGGAACTGCAAAAGATGGTGGAGTTTATCCAGAAATGAGATATTGGTTAACAACAACAATTTCAAGTAATAATCTTTCTCTTTCATGGAATGTAAGACACTTGGATGAAACAATTGACTTGTTTAGAACACCTTCATCTAGTGCTGATGTGGTAGCTGAAGCTATAACTTACCATGATATTACAGGTGTATGGAATACGAATGATCAATTGACTGTTCGTTTTGGTATAAATAATATTACTGAAGAAAACCCTCCATATTTTCATAGTAATTTCAATGCTAATACTGAACCAGGAGTTTGGGACGTTATTGGTAGAAGAATGTTTGTAGGTCTTCAATAC
>Ga0213865_10001490_pt1 | contig 15243 bp, 14 predicted proteins | sample PICome_6_FD_160100 | JGI IMG/M metagenome (GOLD analysis project Ga0213865, IMG submission 160100) | Coastal seawater microbial communities near Pivers Island, North Carolina, United States - PICO282 | ecosystem: Environmental > Aquatic > Marine > Coastal | place: USA: North Carolina...
TGGTCAAGGATGAGGTTCTGGTAGGCATGGGGGCGTGTATTCTCGATGGGGCGGTCATTGGTGAGCGTTGCATCATCGGTGCCCATGCTTTGGTGACCGGAGGAACCGAAATCCCACCCGGTTCACTGGTTTTGGGGAGCCCTGCCAAAGTAGTGAAGACTCTGGACAAGGACCAGCAGGAGGGGATCAAGTATTGGGCAGAGAAATATGTCAAAGTATCACGCAAGTATCTGGATCGTCCCAATGGCGGCAAGCTGTCATAGCTTCATTCTTTCATTCGTGCCCAAACATCATACCTTAACAGATATCAAACGATGAGTGATCAGATTAGAGTTGAACCGGTCGCATTAATGCCTACCTCAGCCGGCTGTGCTGTTTTTTTGGGGGACGGTGACAAAGTCATTGTGTTTTATGTGGAGCCAGCCATTGGCGCATCTATTAATGCAGTGATGGCCGGGGTGAAACCACCTCGACCACTGACACATGATCTCTTTTCACAAATGTTGGACGCATTCGGGGCAAGGGTTGATAAGGCAGTGATTGTTAAAGTAGACGGTGATGTGTTTTATGCCCGGCTCTTTATTACTGCTGAAAATGAGATCATGGAACGCAAGGTGGTTGAAATTGATGCCCGCCCCAGTGATTGCCTGGCTCTTGCTGTGCGTCAGGATGCTCCCATTTACGTCCGTGAAAATGTTTGGGAGGAACTACGCGACATGTCTGAGGTTCTTGCGGAACTCAAAGAAAAGGGGGGTGAGATGGCCGGCTACAGCCATGACGATGAGGATGACCGGGAAGAGAATACAGAACAGGATCCGGAACAAGAAATCGATTAGTCCGCGCAGTATTCTTTGCGTACAAAAGCGATTGCTTCATCTCTACTGTTGATAATTCCTTCTAATTGCTCTGTCTGCACCCTTGTGAGGACTTCACTAAATTCGGGCCCTGGATGCATGCCCATTTCAATGAGATCCTTACCGTTGATCAGTGGCTGGGGAATGAGTGGCTCAGCAGCAAATTCTTGTTCTTTGAATCTCAGAAAATCATAATTTTCGGTAAACCCGTTACTACTCGCACAATCGACCCGGTGCAGTTCCATCTCTTGCTCATAAGTGGGGCGGGCCATGAATCGTTTCAGCTTGGACGTGCGCATATTCTGAACGTTCATGAAATTCATATGGTTGGCTACCATGGCACATACATCGTGCGTGGTTTGATTGGAGCATCTAAGCCGCTGCAATATTTCCTCGCTCATTTCGGCCCCCACCCGGTCGTGCCCGTTGAAGCGGATCCGATCTTCTGACTCATCGTAGCTATAGGTAGGAGGTTTGCCGATGTCATGAAGTAAAACTGCCAAGGCAAGCTCCGGGGATGGTTTGTTTGCCAACATATCGAGCATGATCCGTGTGTGAGTGTAAACGTCACCCTCCGGATGCCATTGAGGCGGTTGTTTGCAATCGATAAGATCGTAAACCTCGGGAACAATGTGGTGCATCAATCCACTCTCAACGAGCAGGTCAAGACCATGAGCCCGCTGCTTTGAGGTCAGGATCATGATGAATTCGTCACGGATGCGTTCCTTGCTGATATTAGCCAGCAGGTCGGCATGAGTGCAGATAGCGGACCAGGTGTCAGGCTCTATATCGAACTTGAGTATGGTGGCAAAGCGGACTGCCCGCACCAGCCGCAAAGCGTCTTCTTGAAATCGCAGCGTTGGCTTGCCAATAGCTCGAACAAGTCCGGAATGGATGTCTTGTTGGCCATGGACGAAATCAATGACTTCTTCACTTTCGGGGTTTTGGAATAGTCCGTTGATGGTGAAGTCACGTCTGGAGGCATCCTCCTCGGGAGTGGTGAAGCTGACGCTTTCCGGCCGCCTTCCGTCTTTGTAGGAGCCATCGTTGCGAAAAGTGGCGATCTCAAAAGCAAAGCCGTCTTGATTGACGAGAATGACCCCAAAGTGAGCTCCAATTGCATTGGAATCGGGAAAAAGCTCCAGGACCTCATCCGGGGTCGCGGAGGTAGCAATGTCATAGTCCTTGGGCTCGTTGCCCAGGAGGATGTCTCGCACGCAGCCACCGGCAAAATAGGTGGTATACCCGGCGTCAGTAAGGCGCTTGGCGGTAGCGATGGCTGCTGTTTTGAGGTCAGGCACGTTGTTATTTAGGCAGAATTATAAGTATTTTGTAGTGTTATTATGCGCTTCTTATTCCTTCAAATAGGCTTGCAAGCCACATAGCTACAAGGTAAGAGCCTTGCCCCGCGTCTCCAAGGTGCAGACGGTCGATTTACTGCGTGATGAAACTATCCAGCTTGTTGTGTCCCAAACAGGTCATTCTAGATTTGAAGGGTGAGATTTGTGCCGATGCGCTGAGCAATATGGTCGATCATCTCGTGTCCCGCGGTGTTCTGGAAGCCAGCTTGCGGCAAGAAGTTCTGCAGCTGCTTGAAGAGAGGGAGAGACAGGTGAGCACCGGTATTGGATCCGGTGTTGCCATACCTCATGCTTTTTCAAGCTCCATTGATGAAGTGGTAGCTGCTTTTGGCCGTTCCGAAGAGGGCATTGATTTTGAAGCCATTGACAATGCACCGGTTCATTTGGTGATGCTTCTCATCGTGCCAGAGAAAGAGCGCAGCATGCATTTGCAGACACTGGCAGCCATTGCCAAAATGTTCCATAATTGTTCGATTCGCCAGCAACTTCAGGATGCCGGGAGTTCAGGCGACATATTGGATATTTTCGATGCTGAATCATCAAGTGTCCGCGCCGGGGGTGAGAACTAGTTCCTCGCTGAGTAATCCAGAACAAACCACATATATTAACCATGTTGATCCAAGAATTAAAGCAGGTGTTGTCTCAAGCACTAGGTGAAATAGGTGTGGATTTGCCGGATGGTTTTGAAGTACAGGTGGAATCATCTGCAGATTTACGTTTTGGTGATTACCAGAGTAATGCTGCCATGGTTCTGGCCAAGCAGCTCCGAACCAATCCCCGTGAGCTTGCCTCGAAGCTACTTGAGGTGATGAAACTTGATGGTCTCGCAGTGGCCGATATCGCGGGTCCTGGCTTTATCAATTTCAGAGTAAGCAATGATGCATGGAGTAAGAGAATGTCGTCATTGCTCGGTGATGACCGGCTCGGTGTGCCTGTTGCGAGTCCGTCACAGACGGTGGTGATTGACTTTTCAGCACCTAATGTCGCCAAGCCGATGCATGTCGGTCATATCCGCTCAACGATTATCGGGGATAGTTTGTCACGTATTGCCCGTTTTCTTGGGCACAAGGTAATCACGGATAATCATATTGGTGACTGGGGAACCCAATTCGGGATGATCATTCACGGATGGAAAACCATCATGAATGAGGCTGAGCTCGAAAAAGACCCGGTTGCCGAGCTGCTGCGAGTCTATCGCAGTGTCAATGCAGAGTGTAGCGAGGATGAAGCGGTGCGTGATACTTGCAAACACGAGCTGGTCAAGTTGCAGGGTGGCGATGAGGAAAATCTGAAGATTTGGGAAAAGTGTGTTGAGCTTTCCAAGCAAGGTTTACAGGGAATTTATGACCGTCTTGATGTAGGTTTCGATCATTGGTATGGTGAGAGTTTTTATAACGACAGGCTGGCACCACTTGTAGATGATATGCTGGAGAAGGGGGTGGCTCGTGAAAGTGAGGGTGCTATCTGCGTCTTCTTTGATGGCGATGAAAAACTTGAGGACAAGCCGGCCATTGTCCGGAAAGCGGACGGGGGTTTTCTCTACGCGACCACAGATCTTGCTACCATCGACTTTCGAGTCCAGCAGTGGCAAGCGGATCAAATATGGTATGTAGTGGGAGCACCACAGCAGCTGCACTTCCAGCAGATTTTCGAGGCCACGCGCAAACGTGGTCAGAATCCGGAGATGCATCACATCGCATTTGGCTCCATCTTGGGAGAGGATCGTAAACTGATGAAGACCCGCAGTGGTGACAACGTGCAACTCGTGGATGTTCTCGATGAGGCGGTGGAGAGAGCGGACCGTGTGATTGGCGAAAAAAATCCCGATATGGATCCTGACGAGAGAGCCCAAGTTGCTGCAACCGTCGGCATCGGGTCAGTGAAGTTCGCAGAGTTATCCCAGCACCGGATGACCGATTATGTTTTCAGCTGGGATAGGATGCTGGCACTTCAGGGTGATACCGCTCCCTATTTGCAATACAGCTATGTGCGTGTCCGCTCCATTTTCCGCAAATTGGACGATGGTTTCCAATTAGACCCGGCGTTACTTTCCATCGAGGCGGATGCGGAAGTTCATCTGGCGCGTATGTTGGTGCGCTTCGGTGAGATCGTTCCCATACTGCTGGATGACTTCAGACCCAATCTGCTGGCCACCTACCTCCTTGAGCTGGCAAAGGCATTCCACTCGTTTTTTGAAGCCTGTCCGGTCCTAAGATCAGAGGGTGAGACCCAAAACACCCGGCTCGTATTATGTGAGTTAACAAGCAGGGTGCTGCAAAAGGGCTTGGGCTTGTTGGGCATTGATGTGCCGGAAAGAATGTAAGCTCAGCGGTTCTTTTTATTTTTGGAAGACTGCTTTGATCTGGAAGATTTCATCGATTTTTTCGGCGGATGCGTGCTCTTTTGACGGGCTTTGTGCTGCGCTTTTTTACTGCTCGAAGATGTCTTGAGAGTTTTGCCGGGTTGTTTGGTAAGAGATACCGGATAACTGGTTTTTTTTACCGGGGAATCTGACTTGGAAGCATGATTGCCCGGTTGTTTTTGCTTATGCTTGACGAGTTGAGTGCACTTGTCCCCGTCTTTTTGATGGTCGCCATTATGGGTTTTGGTTTTGTGTTTTTTCTTGTCGCCATGGGCTTTGTGCTCGTGGCCTTGATGCTTTGACGAAGCATGGTACTTTTGGTGTTTGTGTTTACTATCGCCTTTGGGTTTGGAGCACGCTACATAGCCGCTGCCGCTTTTACGATACCACTTGTCACCGTGGTTGTAATAGCGGTGACCACCCACATAAGTGGTGCGACAGCCGTAAGGCAAACGTGAAATACTGTAATGGTGATAAGGTCTTCCTAAGTGACCATAGTAACCATAGGGGCGTGAGCAGACGATATAATGACTGCCACTGCGGCGATACCATCTGCTACCGCAATAATAATAGGGAATGCCGCTGACATAAACGGTTTGGTAGCCATGTGGTAAAGTGGTGTAGCTGGCACTGGCCGAGAAAGTAGTGCTGTCGTCATAGTAATAGGGGTCAACACAGGAGCTCACGCACAAAGCAAGCAGAGCGGTCAATATGGGGAGGAGGATTCTATGTTTCATACTACCGTAAGACGTGACTTCAGATGGAATATTCAATGTTTTTCAGGCATGTTGTATATGCCAGTCTTGCAATTCTTCGACAATATGGCGCAATAGTCTCTGTGAACACGGAGGATTGGATTTCAGCGGATCAGCAGTATTGCTGGCATCCTTTTACCCGGCAAGATGATTGGGTCAAAGGGGAACCCGCCGATCCACTCGTCCTGGTCGAGGGAGAAGGGTCGTGGCTGGTTGACTCGGAGGGAAGAAGATATATTGATGGCAACGCATCGATATGGACGAATGTTCATGGCCACTGTCATCCAGTGATTAATGCGGCGATTGTGGATCAATTAAGCAAAGTGGCGCACACCAGTTATTTGGGCTTCGCCAATCCGCGTGCGAGTGAACTTGCCAGGAATTTGTGTGCCATGTTTCCTCCGAAGACCTTGGAACGGGTCTTTTTTTCTGATGACGGCTCCACGGCGGTAGAGTGCGCTCTTAAAATGGAGATCCAATACCGCATCCAACAAGGGCAGCCCGAGCGTGTTCATTTTATCGCTTTTGATCAGGCTTATCATGGCGACACCATGGGCGCGGCATCCTTGGGGGGAGTAGGGGCTTTTTTTGATCCATTCCGCAAGTTTGGTTACCCGGTGACCCACTTGCAGGGAATGGCCGATCTGGATTCCTTAACTCCCGAAATGATTGCCAAGACGGCCGCGGTGATCATCGAACCGCTGGTCCAAGGGGTAAATCAGATCCGCCCATGGCCGGAGGGAATGCTTGCCCAACTCAGAACGTGGTGTGACCGACACGGTATCCACCTTATTCTTGACGAGGTGATGACCGGCTTTGGCCGGACAGGTACTATGTTTGCCTGTCAGCAGGAAGAAGTGATCCCGGACTACCTCTGCCTGGCAAAGGGGCTGAGTGGGGGATACTTACCATTGGCAGCAACCATGGTACGCGGTGAAATTTACGAGGCTTTTTTGGGGGGTGCGGACAGGGCATTTTATTATGGGCACAGTTACACGGCGAACCAGCTTGGCTGTGCTGCTGCACTGGCTAGCTTGCGGGTTTTTGAGCAAGAGCAAACGCTTGAGCAGTTAAAAGGGAAAATCGAATTTCTAGCTACGAAACTTGCCGAGATCGCTGATAGCGAACCACTGGTTTATGAGGTGAGACAGTGTGGAATGATAGCCGGTATCGAGCTTCGCAAGAACGATGGTAAGTCTTTTGACAGGCACCTGCGAGTAGGTGAAAAGGTGTCCGTGATGGCCCGTGACCACCAAGTCTTGACCAGGCCTGTGCTGGACACACTGGTTGTCATGCCGCCTCTATCGGTCTCCATGGATGAGATCGAAATACTTTGCAGTGGGCTGGCAGCAGCGATCAGGGATTACGCAGCCTGTGACGATGGCCTGGACGAAACCTGATTATGTCAAGCCGATGGGTAACAAGCCAGGGGATTACCAGATAAGCTCAACTTTGTTTACAGAATGAATCGAATTGCCATTGTTGGATCCGGTGCAGTTGGAGGTTACTATGGTGCCCGCCTGGCTGAGTCAGGGCTCAATGTGCATTTTCTTCTAAAATCCGACTATGAGCATATTCAAAAGCATGGTTGGAGCATCAAAAGTGTGCATGGTGACATCGAGTTACCCTCGGTCCAGTGTGCCAGAAGGGCTGGGGAAATCGGCCCGGTGGATCTGGTAATCGTGGCATGGAAAACCACGGCCAACCAACATTACAGGGAGGTGATCGGACCCCTCATTGACAAAAACACATTGATTTTGAGTTTGCAGAACGGTCTTGGTAGCACGGAGGAACTGGCACGTATTTTTGGAGCTTGGCGTATCTTCGGGGGCTTGTGTTTTGTATGTATCAATAGAACCGCGCCAGGTCAGCTGTGTCACAGCGCTTCCGGACTGGTGAGGGTGGGGCAATTAGAGCCGGATTCGGCAAGGATTCCTCAAAGATTGGCGGCATTGGTTGACTTGCTAAAGGGTGCCAACATTCATGCTCAAGCTGTCTCCGATTTGGAGAAAGCCCAATGGATGAAGCTGATTTGGAATATCCCTTTCAATGGTCTGGCAATTGCCGAAGGGGGTGTTAATACAGGGGAATTATTGCGCCGGCCCGGCATGGAGGAGCGTATTCGCAGGTTGATGAAAGAGGTGCAGGCAGCAGCAAATGCCATGGGGCACCACATTGAAGATGATTTTCTAGACCAGCAGATTGAGGTCACAAGACCCATGAAGGCATACCGCCCATCAAGCATGATCGATTACCTGGAAGGTCGAGAGGTAGAGGTAGACTCAATATGGCGGGAGCCCCTCTCTCGTGCTCGTATTTTGGGTGTGGAAATGCCTGAATTGGAACGATTGCTCACCGAAATTGATGAGAGGATTCTCTGCAGGGGAAATTAGTCACATTTTGTGCGAGACAAACACTTCATAGTATGGTTTTCCAGTGTCCGCATATCTTGCGTGTCTTCTTCTAACTGGTCTTTGGCACGTATTTTCAATTCATAAATACCCTACATATCTATAAAAATGGAAACAGTAACAAAACGTGATCTCGTTATCAAATTGAGTAATAAAACCGGCATTGGTCAGGCTGAGGTTCTTAAGGTGATCGAGACGATGATGGAGACGGTCACCAGCGAGCTGGCCAGCGGTAACACAGTGGTGATGCGTAATTTTGGATCTTTTCAAGTTCGTGAGATGAAAGGCAAGGTGGGACGCAATCCTAAGAATCCAGGCCATGACATGAAGATCCCACCCCGGGCCATTGTCAAGTTCAAGCCCGGCAAGGAAATGAAGGAGAGGGTGGCTCGCATCCTGCCCCTCATCCAAGAACATCAATAGTGCTGATGAGCATCGAGTCCAAAAAACAGGAGCTGCTCGAGGAATTGGGCTTTTTCCAGGATTGGACTGAGCGCTACGAGTATGTCATTGGCTTGGGTAAAAAACTCGAGCCATTTCCTGAAGATAAGCATACCGAGGACAGGTTGATCAAAGGATGCCAGTCCCAGGTGTGGCTGGATGCTTCAAGCGAAGACGGGGTCATGCACTACCTCGCCGATTCGGATTCCCTGATTACCAAGGGAATGATTGCGCTTTTTGTTCGGGTGCTTGATGGTGAAACGCCAGATGCTGTTTTACAGGCTGATATGAGTTTTATCGATCAAACAGGCCTCAAGGAGCATCTCGCGCCAACACGGGCAAACGCTCTCAATCTGATGGCTACCCAGATGAAACAGCGTGCACTGGAGTTCGCCAGCTAGTTATCCCGTCTTACCAGGGGGTATGGGCTTAGCGCTGCTCCTTGAGCCAGGAGTGTATTTCTTGAGCGGATTTTTTGCCAATGCCGGGCACAGATTCCAACTCCTTGGCATCTGCCTTGCGGATGCGCTTCACAGAACCAAAGCGACGCAGCAGTGCTTCTTTGCGTTTGGGAGAAATCGACGGGCAATCATCCAGCAAGCTCTCCCGAATGCGCCTGCGTAGAAGCAATTCATTGTAATTGTTGGCAAAACGGTGAGCTTCATCTCGAATACGCTGCATGAGCTTGAGTGCTCCGGAATCGTGAGAGAGGAGTAGGGGGTCGCTAATGCCCGGCCTGAAAATTTCCTCTCGCTGTTTGGCGAGACCAATCACAGGCAGCTCATGTAAGCCGAGACGTTGGAGCTCTCTGACGGCCATACCCAGTTGCCCTTTGCCACCGTCAACGATAACCAGATCGGGAATGTGAAGTCGGGACTTGCCCTCACGTGCCAGTCTTCGGAGTGCCTCGAGCGGCTGCTCTTGAGAGTGTTCTGTGTCTGGAATGTTGTTTTCCTGTAGGATTCTTGAGTAACGTCTGCGCACGACCTCTGCCATACTGGCAAAGTCATCCTGCCCTTCGACGGTTCTGATGCGGTAGCGCCGATATCCTTTATTTTCCGGACTGCCGTCCACGAAGCGAACCATCGAGGCTACGATGTGATTGCTGGATACATTGGAAATATCAAAGCACTCCATGATGCTCAATTTGTCCGGCAAGCCGAGGGCTTGCTGAAGTTCTTCCAGGTCCTCGCTGGGTTTTACCGTACTGGGCACTGTACCGCCGCCACGGGCAAAACTGCGTGCGGGGCTGAGGGTTTTTTCCAAGTTGTCGATGATATCACGCAGCCGTGCTGCTTTCTCATACTGGAGTTTTTCTGATGCCTGCTGCATTTTTTCCCGCAATCCCTGAAGGCGATCCCTTCTGCCCTTGCCCTCGAGCAGCTCAACAACCTCCATGACACGTGCGCGGTAATCCTCCTCGGAAATTTTGCCCACGCATGGCGCACTGCATGAGCGGATGATATCAGCATGGCAGTGACGATATTCATTGTCACCGGGGTTGCGAGGCCGGCAGGTGCGGAGGCCAAATTCACGGTTGATCCATTCAAGGGTGGCCTTGATGGCAACGGAGTGAACAAAGGGGCCGAAGTAGCGGGCACCGTCGTCTTTCTTCAACCGGGTGAGCATGAAACGGGGTAGGGGGTCCTTGAGTTGGACTTTGACCATGTAAAAGCGCTTATCGTCACGCAGGCTGACATTGTATCGCGGGCGATATTGTTTGATCAGTTTGCTCTCCAGGATGAGTGCTTCTTGCTCATTGCGCACGATCTGCATGTCAAAGTCCTCAATGCTGTCAATGAGAGCCCGTGTTTTGATATCAGCGCGCATCTTGCGGGAGGGCATGAAGTAGCTACTGACGCGTTTTTTGAGGTCACGTGCCTTACCCACGTAGATGATGCCACCCAAGCGATCCTTCATCAGGTAAACCCCCGGTTTGTGCGGGGTTTGACTGAGTTTTTGCTGGATGTCGGGCATGGCCTTTTTAGGGGAAAATGTGTGTCAAAAGTAGATACTCGTGGGCGATACGATATGACCTATTTGCTACAGCACTTAGCTTACTCTCAATGTCCCTGCTGGCAAGTGTGCGATTGGTCCATGGTGCAGGCTGTCACTTAAACTTCCCCGTGCTTGCGCCTACGATAAAACAGGCTACAATGACGCCAACACTATTTTATGAAATCCAATTTAGTTACCTTTGGCTCGATTCTGGCAATGATTCTAGCATCTGCATCTCATGTAATGGCCGCTGACCCCGCTGTGGTCGATTTTCCTGATTCCGGAGAGAATAAGGATATTATGGAAATCCTTTGGATGGGAGGGTTCATGATGTATCCTCTGGCGCTTTTATCAGTGATCTGCGTGGTTTTGATCCTCGTGTATTTTTTCACTATCCGCCGCAATTCCGTAGTGAGTGACAAATTCATGAGTACGGCTGAAGCTCTCATCAGAAAGCGTGACTACCTTGGTCTGGTGGCACAATGCCACCGACAGAATCAGAGTGTCGCCCGTATCACCGAGAAAACGCTCGATTTCATGACCAAGAATACGGGCACGACTTTCAAGGAGGTGCGTGAGGTTGCTCAGGCTGAGGGATCCCGGCAGGCTGGTATTTTGACCCACCGTATCAGCTATCTCAACGATGTTGGCACCATAGCACCCATGGCCGGCTTGCTTGGCACGGTCATTGGGATGATCCGGGCGTTTATGGAAATTGCCAGCGGCAATTACGAGGGTGTCCATGCCAACAAACTGGCTGAGGGTGTTTACCAGGCACTTGTGACTACGGCTAGTGGCCTCGTCATCGGTATCACCGCTGTTATTTTCTATTCTGTTTTTCGTGGCAGAGTGCAAAAGTATATCGCTGAACTGGAAGCAGCCGCCACACATTTGATGGCATTGCTGGCAGCACAGTACAACCGCCGTGGTGGTGTGGCGCCCAAACCGGTTTATTCGAATGATCCCGAGGACGAGGATTATGACTCATATGACTCGCAAGGGCGTCAACCTGCAGACCAAGGCAGGGCTGATGGTGGGGACAGGCGCCGGTCCTCAAACTCGGGGCCAAGTCCATCCAATGATAGCCCCGAGATTCACGGAATCTGACAATCAGGCCCTCTTTTCTTTGATGCTATGAAATTTCAAACCAGAGAACCTGACTCTGCCGCTTTTCCTCTGGCGCCGATGATCGATGTGGTCTTTCTGCTTTTGATATTTTTCATTGCGACCATGCAGTTTTCTCAAAGTGAGCGTGAGCTCAATGTATCTGTTCCTGTTGCAGAAGAGGGGGCAGATGCCAAGCAGACGGTCGGTGAAATCATCGTTAATGTCCGTGAGGACGGGGGTGTAGTGGTCGACAATGCTGAAATGACCCAGGACCAGTTGTTTGCCAAACTCACGCGCATTGCTGCAGTGCACAAGAATCAGGCGATACGTATTCGAGGCGATGGCAAAGTCGAGTATCAGAAGATTGTCGAGGTCATTGATGTGTGTCAGAAAGCCGGCATCCCCAATATTTCATTTGCTACTCAGGTGCAGAAAAGGCGGCAATGACCCTCAATTTCCAAGCGAGCTCAAGGCATTCAAATTTTTAGATTCAATCGATCTCCTCTATGAAAATCAGCATGCAGACATTTTCCTTGGCACTTTGCCTGTTTCTGGGGCTGGGCTTGTCTCATTCTGAGATCAGTGCTCAGGAAGCCCCGCTCATTGTAGATCCGGCTGAGGATCAATTTGAATTCTGTAGGCAACTCTATCAGCAAGCCAACAATACGGAGGACAAGTCTCTGAGGGTGGCAGCCTATCAGCGAGTCATTCCCAAGTTAATGGCATACATGGAGCGTTTCCCCAATCATGTAAATAATCAGGCGGCCGGTTATTACCTGGGTGAGTGCTATTATCAATCAGGGGACATTGATCAGGGTAAAAGAGTGCTGCATGGTGTGGTAAATCGATACAGAGAGGGTCGCTATGTGGCTTTCGCATCAAATAGGCTCGGATGGATTGCAGCAGGTGAGAAAAAGTATGATCAGGCAGCCATTCACTTTGGCAGGCTAGCGGATATGGCACCCACGCCACTTGATCGTTACCGGGGCAGATTTCAAGAGGCATCCTGTTTGCGATATGCGGGCAATATTGACGGAGCGATACAATCATTTGCACTGGTCGAAAGTGCTGACGAAGCGCCGACCAATTACCGAGAGAGTGCCAGGCTTTTACTGGGGCTTCTCTACCTAGATAAAAAAGAAGACGATAAGGCCCGGGCAAAATTTGAAGCACTATTGCAGCCTGATGTTGAAGAGAAGCTACGCATTGAGGCTCATTTAAATTTGGGCTTACTGGCACTGAAGCAAAAAGACCTGGTTACTGCGGGCAAATGCTTCAACGCGGTGCTGCTCTCAGGACAGGACAAGCTTAAGCCAAGGGCCCAAGCAGCCTTGATGAATAGTATGTATGCTGCAAAAAATTATCAAGGGGTCTTGGATACCCTCAACAAGGGTGGGTATCCCGGAACTCCCTCTACCGAGGCCGTCAAATATGCCGTTGCAGGGCGAAGTGCTTATCAATTGATGTCATACAATGAGGCGATCCAGTTATTTTCCCTTGCTGAAAGACAGGTGCCCGGTTCTGCGGAAGCTTTTGAAGCGAGCTACTTTCGCTTGCTCTGTTTTTATAATATCAAGGGGGCAAATATACCGGAGCAAGTCGATGCTTTTCTGGAGATCTATCAGGTCCAATATCCGAAGCACGAGCGGATTCACAAGGCCCTTCTAATGAAGGCAGAAACCTTATTTGATGATGAAAAATTTCGTGAATCTGCCTCTGCGTATAATCAGATAGATTCGGAAATCATCGGAGTGAAAAATCAAGCTAACCTCTATTTCAAGAGGGGTTGGTGCTTATCCTTGTCTGGGGATCACAATGGAGCGGTCCGTGATTTCACCTCTTTTCTTGCCCGGCATGCCGATGATAAGCGTGCGCCTGATGTGATTGCCATGCGTGGTAAATCATTTCTCGCACTCGGTGACCGTGTTTCCGCACTCAAGGATTTTGATTTGCTCATTCAGCGTTTTCCAAAAGACAAACTGGCGGCGCTGGCATGGCAAAATAGTGCAAGAATCAGGAAGGAGGATAAGGATTTTGTCGATATGATACGTCGCTATGAAGCCTTATTGAAAGGGTTTCCTGATCTCAGTGATGAAACCAAGGCAAACGCTAATTACTGGATTGGCTGGGGTAATTATCAAATCAAAAAATATGCCGATGCTATCACCGGATTGGAAAACTCAAGTCGCTTGGACAAGCAAAAATATGGTCTGAACAGTGGCATGCTCATCATTTACAGCGCTTACTCGCTGAAGGATAAAAGCAGGCTTCAGAAGGAAGTTGATACCCTTGGTGATTTGGGTTTCGAAGACAAAATACCGGCTCCTATTTACCGTTGGCTTGGGGTTCAATGCTTTAACGCCGGTGAAATGAAAAGCAGTCAGTACTACCTGACCAAAGGGGTCACGATGGACGACCCGCGCGCAACTCCCCAAAGTTTCTGGAAGATGCTGGGTAAGGCATGCGTTGCCTCCGGTAAGTATGAGCAAGCACTGGTAGCAACTACCAATTTTCTCGATGTTGTTGAACAGCCGTTTTGGAAAGCTGAAGCTCTTTTGGATCAAGCCGAGGCATACCTTGGTTTGGAAAATCTCGAAGAGGCAAAAAAGAGTGCTGAGGAGGGCCTTGAATTAAGACCCAAGGGCATGGTCAACGCAGAGTTGCGTATGATTCTGGGTGATATTGCCTACAACAATGGTGATTTTGCCGGGGCCGCTGCATATTACGTGGTCGTCGTGCAGCTCTTCGTTGACGACAAGGAGTTGAGAGCAGATGCTCTCTATAAATCTTACGACGCCCTGTTAAAAAAAGGGGATAAGGAGGAAGCAGATCATTACCTCAACACGCTCAATGAGGAATTCCCAACATATCTGAACAGGGGTCAACCTGAAGATCTTGAGGGGCTCTAGGCCTTGTCAGCAAAAGTCATCCGGCTTGGAGCCTTGTTTATCCCAAAGACAAACCTGATGACGCATGAAGTGGGAAACTAACGAAGCGGCCGCGCGTTAGGGTTATTAGGTCTGTTTTTCTTTGCCCATGGGTCGGCATGAGAAGATCCTTCTTTGCCGAAGAGCTCCTCTGCCGTTTTGCCTGCCGGCAAGCAAATGACAATGGGTTTCATTTGTCTCCCTTGAGCATCGTATCTGTATCTCAGATATCTCACCGGGTATTCTTTCTCGAAGGGTTTCTTGGTGACCGGATCGGTAAGAGTCTTGGTCCTCTTGACTCTCGCATCATACATATCCTCGGCAACCAGATTGCCGTCACTTTTGTGATAGCCATATACAATACGATATAACTTGTTTCCTGCCCCATCATAAACGATGCCACTGCGTAATTTGCCGTGGATATCCTTGCGGTAAACTATGAGCATACGCAGAACCCGGTCACCACCACCGCCAGGACGGTCACCATAAGTACGCCGCTCGATAACGCGCTCATCGGGGCTACGACGGAACTCCGTGTAGGTGCCATCTTCATTTTGCATGATGCGTACGCTGTTTTTGTCGGCAGGATCAACAGCGTAGGCCTTCGGAGCGATCACAATGAGAAGTGATGGCAGCAAAAGAATGATAGCCATGGCTCGCGCAGTTACAGACATGGTCTCTTTTTTAAAGATTGTATTCATGCGTAGCTGGTAAGAATCTACCCTCGTAAGCAAATATTCCAAGCTATAAGATCATGATCTGGAAAACACGATATCAATTATTGGATTTGACCCAAGGGGCGGTGGTGATGGGTATCTTGAACGCGACTCCTGATTCGTTTTCAGACGGGGGTAAATATGCTTCAACGCGGGTGGCACTCGATCGCGCAATGGAAATGGTCAGGGAGGGGGCTCGGATTATCGACATAGGTGGGGAGTCAACCAGGCCGGGAGCCGATGCTGTCGATGCTGATGAGGAAATTAAAAGAACCGCGCCTCTTATCAAAGCGCTGAAAAATGAATCGGAT
>Ga0213865_10001491_pt1 | contig 15236 bp, 12 predicted proteins | sample PICome_6_FD_160100 | JGI IMG/M metagenome (GOLD analysis project Ga0213865, IMG submission 160100) | Coastal seawater microbial communities near Pivers Island, North Carolina, United States - PICO282 | ecosystem: Environmental > Aquatic > Marine > Coastal | place: USA: North Carolina...
TCATGAACCTACCTTTAAACCAAAATCCTGCTGGAATTACTGAGTTAGATTTACGAGAAACAGGTGGATTTATTCCTCCAGTTGGTGTAAAAGAAAAGGCAGATGACATTCCTGCAATGTTATCAAACAACGAATTTGTATTTACAGCAGATGCTGTAAGAGGAATGGGTGACGGTAATGTCAACAAAGGAGCACAACGTATGTATGACATGATGAAAAAATTAGAAAAAGGCGGGAGAGTATAATGGCAGTTTCAGAAACAAGAGTATTACCACCGGAGTTTATAGAAGCAGCGGGTAAAACTTATTTAGAAGATTTATCTACAGCAGTAGGTGATTATAAAGGTGCAGATCTTTCAAAAGTATATGGTCCACAATTTGTAGCTGGACAAGATCCTTTACAACAAGAAGCGATAAAAAAATTACAAGCTGGTATTGGTTCTTATCAACCTTATATTCAAGCAGCAGAAGCAGCAACAGGACCACAAGCTTATAAAGCTTATATGTCTCCTTATCAACAAGATGTTATTGATGCAACTTTACAAGAATATGATATTCAAGCACAAAAAGGAATACCTGGAATAGCAGATAGAGCTATTCAAGCGGGAGCTTTTGGTGGTGCAAGACAGGGAGTTAGAGAAGCAGAATATGGAGCAGCATCTGCAAGAAATAGAGCTGCATTACAAGCACAGTTATTACAACAAGGTTTTGGTCAAGCACAACAACAAGCAGCACAACAATTTGGTCAACAAATGAATTTAGCTGGACAAGTTCCTGCATTACAAGGAGCAGACATTGGCGCATTAAGCACAATGGGCGGTGCATTACAAGCACAAAAACAAGCTGAACTTGCTGCTCAACAACAATTAAATATACAAAATTTAAATCAACCATTAACAGCCGCACAACAATACGGTTCAGGAGTTACAAGTTTAATAGCTGGTTATCCTGGTAAAAATATTCAAGAAGTTACTCCTAGTCCAAGTGGATTATCATCTTTATTAGGAGCAGGTTCTACATTAGCTGGTATCTACGGAGCATTAAAATAATGAGTAAAGTATTTAGAAGACCAATGTTTAGAGGTGGTTCTACTAACATGAATGGTATTATGTCTGGTATTGAAGATAGAGAAAATTTTCAAGACGGTACACCATCAGCTAGAGAACAATTAGAAAAAGCATATTCAGAGTATCCTGATACAGGAATTAGTCCACTAAATCAATTTTTAATCCAAGGTGGATTATCATTAATGTCTCAACCGTCTACAGGTAGTTTATTAGGAGATATAGCAACAGCCGCAAAAGATCCCACGTCTCAATTATTAAAATCATTATCTGAAAAAGGTAGGATAAAAAGAGAATTAGCTTTACAAGGTACAGCTTTAGATATTGAACAAGCTGGTAAAGAAAGATTATTAAAACAAAGAATAGATGCAGAAGCCGCTAAACAAACTGATGGAATTCAAGAAGCAATATATACAGAACAATTAACTGAAAATTTAAAAAATTATCCAGGTATGCCTGAAGTTGCTAAAAATGCTACGGATTTTCAAACAAAAAAATCAGGTGAATTATATAAAAAAGTAGGTCCTAAAGCACAAGGTGTTATTACATTCGATATAAATGATCCAGCTCAAGTTAGAAACCAGATAAAAGAAGTAAAAAAATTAGATGGAAAAATTGTATATGATCCATATCAAAATAATTATAAATATATAAAAATTAATAAAACAACTAAACAACCAGAAGTAAAAACCTATGGTAGTATTGAAGAAATACCATCTGGAGAAGAGATAGATGCAACAGAAACTACGGAAATAATTAAAGAAGATCAACCAACTCCAGGTCTATTTGGTCAAAAAACAAAACCCAGACAAGAAATAAAACCAGCAGGTCAATTAGATCCTTTTTTACAAAATACATAGGAGATTAAATGGCTGAAGTAAAATTTACTCCACTATTACCGGCGGAAGAAGGTAATGAAGCCTCTTGGTACACAGCAGGTCTTTCAGGTATTGCATCAGGTTTAATTAAAGTTCCAGAAGGTGTATTTTCATTAGGTGCAGAATTAATTGATCTAGGTTTTGATACTAACACTGCAGCAGATGTTGAAATATTTTTTGATAAACTTAATCCATTTGAAGAAATTGCAGAACAAAAAGGTATAGGTAAATTAACCGAAGCTTTAATTTCAATTGGAATACCTGGAACTGTTGGTTTTAAAGCAGGTACAAAATTAGCAGATAAATATTTTAAAGCTAAAAAATTAGGTAAAGCTGTAAGCTCAGGTGATAAAAAAATAGTAAAAGGAGCTGAAAAAGCATTTAAGTTAAACGAGAAAGAAGGTATTCAAAGATTTGCGGTTGGAACTATGGGTGGGGCAGCAGGTGAGTTTTTTGTAGCTGATGTTGAACAAATAGGTACATTTGGTGACTTATTTGATGCGGGTCCTACTCAGTTAGATACTTATGATGTAAATGGTGGTAGAGAAGATGCTACTAGAAAACTATTGAATAGATTAAAATTTAGCAGTGAATCATTATTATTTACACCTATTGTAGGGGCTGCAGGTAAAAGTGCAAAAGCTTTAGCTCAAAAAGGGAAAGCATTAGCATACAGCAATAATAGATTTGAAAGATATTTAAATAAATTTGCAGAAGCATTTACTCCCGAAGGACCATTAACCAAAGCTTTATTTGGTTCTCAAAAAGTAATGGAAGGATTTAGAGCTGCAGATATGAATAAAGCTACAGAATTAGTTAAACGTTTAGATAGAACTGTATCTAAAGCTTTTCCTGAAATGCAGAAAGTTTTAGATAGATCTTTAAGTAAAGAAGAAAAAGAATTATTCTACAAAGAAATAAATGATTTAATATTAGATGGCGATCTAACTAAACCTTTATCAGATTTTTCTAATCCTAAAAAACTACAAGAATTTGTAGATAATTTAAAGAAGAAAGGAGTTAGTGAAGAAACAACAGGTGCTTTAATGAGCACTATAGATGATGCAAGAGCCACTTTTAAAAATTTAATTCAAACAACTAATAAATATAATGCACCTGAGCTAAAAAATATTTTACAAGAAAGAATAAAAGAGTCTGTAAAAAATACATATAAAATTTTTGAAGATTCTCCAGTTTTAGGAATTTTTGGTAGATATAGACCTACAGATGAAGTAAAAGAAGAAGCTATAAAATTTTTTCAAAAACAATTATCGGATGCAGGTGGTAAAAAAGATCTTGATTTATATTACCAAGAAGCAAGAGACATTGTGGATAAAATTTTAGAAGATGGAGTTAAAGCAAAAAAATCTACTAAAGCATTGGCTGATCCAACTTATATTAAAAAAACTTTAGAGGGGTTTAATAAAGATGATAAATTTATTGCAAAAGTTATTGATGATAATAAAGGAGCAACAAAAGAAATAAGAAAACTATTGGGAGAAATGAAAGATCCTAGATATTCTATATTTAATGCAATAACACAATTGTCTGGTATGGCTAGAAATAGTGCGATGTTGAAACAAATGGTTGATGAAAATGATTTAATTCAATCTCAAGGAGGTGTTGGAAGTTTTTGGAAAACAAGAGCAGAAGCTAGAGCTGCAACTAATAATACAGTAGAAATAATAGAAATAGGTAAAAAAGATAAACTTAGAGGTCTTTCTGAATTTAAAACTGAACAGATAGCAAATCCATTAATAGGTAAATTTACAACAAAACCAATTGCAGAAGCATTAGAAAAAGCAAATAATTTAACCGAAGGTTATTTTACAGCTGCAGTTAGAGGTAAGGAAGGAGCATCAGCTGCTGAAAAAGGTGCAAGTTTTTTATATAGAAATTTATTGTTGTTTCCAAAAGCTGCGTCACAATTAGCAAAAACTGTATTTTCTATTCCTACACACTTACGTAATATTATTAGTGCCGGTGCATTTGCATCAGCAAATGGAATATTATTTCAAGGTTTTAGAAATCCTAAAATGTTAGGAGATGCGTTTAGAAGAGGTTGGGAAATATCTGGTGTAGGTAATTTAAAAAATACTAGATTTAAAGATTTAGATTTTGAAAATGCATATAGAGAATTATTAGAATTAGGAGTTGTAAACTCACAAGTTCAAATAGGAGATCTTAGAGCCTTAATGAAAGACGTTAATTTTGGAGATAAGATAGGTGATTTAGATGCAGTGTTAAATCCAATGCTTTCTAAATTAAAAAAAATTCCTGAATATTTACAAGGTAAATACACAGCTGAAGATGATTTTTGGAAAATTACTAATTACTTTGTTGAAATGGATAGGAGAAGAAATGCATACATAAAAGATGCAGCTAGAAAAAATATAAAATTAGATATCAATAATCCTGAATTTATAAAAAAATTAAAACAAGAAGCAGCAGCTATAGTTAGAAATACAGTTCCTAACTATGCGTATGTTGGTGATGTAGTTAGAACTGCAAGACTATTACCGGTTGGTAACTTTATGTCTTTTCCTTCTGAAATGATTAGAACAACAGTTAATATTGGTCAACAAGCAATAAAAGAATTAAAGCATATCCCTAGTCCAGGAGTAACCATTAAAGGTTCGGATATAACTCCTATGGTCACAGAAGTATTGGAAGATGGTACCACTAGAATAGTTAAAAATAATAATCCAATGTATAGTATTGGTATGACAAGAGCTGCTGGTATGGCATTTACTTTAAATGCTGTTCCAGCGATGGCCGTAGAAGGTGCTAAAGCTTTATATAATGTAACAGAAGATGAAATACAAGCGTTAAGACAATTCGTTCCTGAGTGGTCAAGAAATTCTACACTAATTCCAATTAGAGATGAAGATACAGGTAAATTAAAGTACGTAGATTTTAGTCATTCGAATGCATATGATTTAATTGGTCGACCATTTAGAACAATGGCTAATGAAATCATGAATGCTACTAAAGATGGAGATACAATACTTAAAGGATTTATTACTGGGGCAGATGAAGCAGTTACAGAGATAGCTGCACCATTTATAGATGAATCTATATGGACTCAAGCTGCAGCGGACATAGATTTATTTCCTTTACTTCCTGGAAGAGGAGGTAGAACAAGAGATGGTAGAATTTTATATACTGATCAAACACCTTTAGGTGATAGAATGTCTATTAAGTTTAGACATTTAATGGAAGCTCTTGCTCCTTCATACAAACAAGGTGTTAGAATTTATCAAGCAGCCACGGAAACACCTACAAAAACAGGTAAGATATTAGAATTGGATGATCAAATGGCTGGATTTATTGGATTTAGACCAGTTGAAGTTGATCCAGAAAGATCTATGGGATTTAAAATTGCTGAATATCAAAGAGGTATTAGAAATTCTAGAAGAGAATTTACTGGAGGTGTATTTGGACTATTAAAAGGTGGGCCAATAGAACCAAATGATATTATTAAAAGATTTTATCAATCTAATAAAGCACGATTTGATGTACAAAAAGAAATGCATAAAAATATTAATGCAGCAGAAATATTAGGTATGTCAAGAAGAAATTTAGAAAAAGAATTTTCTGATAGACAACTTTCTTCTTCTAACTTTAATAATCTTAGAACAGGAAAATTTAATTCTTATTATCCTTCAGAAGATATTCAAGATAGATTTAGAGAAATTGCAAGAAACCTTGGAACTTATGATGTTTTTAATATAGCAAGACCTGTACTAAGAAGAATGGAGTTAGATATGAATAGATTAAGATTAGATGGATCATTTCAAAAAAACATAGAACCTCAAAGATTTGCACAAGGTGGATTGGCATATAAACCTAATTTAGAAGAAATAGATCAAGAAGGAATAGATATAAATGATTATTTAATTGAAGAATTACAAACACCTCCATTACCACAAACACCTATGCCTAGCGCCCAGATACTACAACCACAGCCTCAGGCTCCAGGAGCCATTACTCAAAATGGATTGACGCCAACAGAAAATGCTTTATTATCTGAAGAAGAAAAACAAATAAGATTAAGACAACGAGGATTGGCATAATGCCTAGAAAAGATTTAGCACTAGATAAGATAGAATCACACGAAAAACTTTGTCGTATTATGCAAAAACAAACTCATCAAAAAATTTCAGGAATAGAAAACGATATTAAAGAAATTAAAAATCATGTGCGTTATGCAATGACTGCTTTAGTAGCAGGTATGTTTACTATTATAATAATACTATTCGAAAAACTGTAGTTATTTTGGGAGGTTGGGCACTCAGCTGCCGGGATTGATTATAGTGGGGACTATAATCGCTATATCCATTCTCTAAAATCTTCATCCATAATTGTATTAGCAATATTAACTTTTTCACGCAAAGCTTTTACAATTCTTTCATCAATAGTGTCTTGACTCATGATGTCTATGTATGTCATTTTTTGAGTTTGACCTATACGATCAATACGTGCTTCTGATTGTTGACGTTTTTCAAGATCATAACCATTTGAAAAATAAATCATATTACTTCCAGCAGTTAATGTAATACCATAACCACCTGTATGAGTAGTGCCAACAAAGAACCTGCATTTATCATCGTTTTGAAATTTTTTAATATTAGCTGATCTTGCATCAGTGTCTGTTGCACCATAATAATCTACAACAGAGTCATCACCATATACTTTTTTAATCTCAGAAATAATTCTTCTTACATCATGAGTATAATGAGACCATATAATAGTTTTACCCTCAACATTTTCTAGAATGTTCATTAGTTCACCTAACCTACTACATGGTAAATTTTTTACTGTGCCATCATCCGCAGTAAAATGACCACAAGTAATTTGATGTAGTCTCATTAACTGAGTCATGACAGTTGCTGAAGATTGCATTTTACCATCCAAAAATGCAATAGCTTCTTTTTTCATCTGAGTATAAACTTTTTTCTGTTCTGCAGTTAATTCAACATAATGTTTAACATAAGTTTTTTCAGGTAAATCTAAACAATCTTCTTTTAATATTCTTTTTGAAAAAGGTTTTATTTTATCTGATAACTCACCTAAATTCATATAGCCTACTACAATTTCTACTCTTCTACCATTAACTTCAATTTTTCTCATTTTTGCGTATCTAGATCTAAAAGTCCAGTAAGAATCATGACCTAAAAGCCACGGGTCAAGAAAAGCACATTGAGAAAATAAATCTAATGGTGATTTAGTCACAGGAGAACCTGTTAGTATTCTTCTATATTTAGCATGTTCTCTCAAAGCTAAAATATTTTTAGTTCTATTAGATGTTGGAGTTTTAATAGTTGTTGCTTCATCAATTGCAATCATTGCTTTATGACAAGATAAAAACTTTTGTGCAAAATCAGCGCCATCACCTGATGAAAAAGATTCAACATTCATAATTAAAATATGAAAGTCTGTGCCAGGTTCAAATAAAGTATTTAATATTTGTTTTTGTTTTTTAGATTTATCAGATGTTTTCCATAACACCATTTTTTTATAGATATGATCAGGTAAGTGTATTGGAACTTCCTGATCATACCAGTTCTTATAAACACCTTTAGGTGCAATAAGAAGGAGGCCATTTATTTGGCCTTTATCATATAACATAGCGGCATTATCTAAAAGTACTTTAGATTTGCCTGTACCCATTTCCATGAAGTACGCAAAATTTTCTTTATCCCAAGATGCTTTTAACGCATCTAATTGATGTGCGTATGGTTTAGTTTTAAATTTATAATTCATATATTTGCTTTACTTTTCTTTCTAATTATAATAATACTTTAAAAAAAGGAAGAAGTCAAATGAAATTTTTAAAAAAGATACAATCATGAATAGTAAAGTTTATTTATTACAAGATATACCTATTGATCATAAAACTGGTCAACCTAAATACAATATTATAGGTGCGACAAAATATGGCAATATAGAAATAATGTTTAGAGCATTAGAACAGATAATGTTTTCACCGGGACCTTTTATATTTAGTATAAGACAAAAATTAAAAGATTTTACAAAAGATGATTATCTATTGTTAAATGGTGATCCAGCTATTATTGGTGTAACTTGTGCAATTGCCTCAGAAATGACAAACGGAAAATTTAAGTTATTAAAATGGGACAGACAAGAAAAAACTTATTATCCTATAGAAATAAATATATTTCAAAAATAAACTTGACAAATAGTTTTTTAACTATTATTATTCCGGCCATGAAAGTTAAAAAGAAAATAATAGGAGTTACAATATGTTAATAGATTTAAGAAAAGATGCTCCAGATCAAACAGATGTTTTGGATCCGGAAAAATTATCAACGGAAGTTGAGAAATTAAAATCTCTTCAAAAAGAGATTAAGTCTTTAGAAAATCGTGCAAAAGATTTAAAGGAAGATGAAAAACATTTCAGTTGTGTAGTCATTCCAAAATTAATGGAAGATATGAATTTAAAATCTCTTAAACTAAGAGATGGTTCAGAATTAACTGTTAAAGATATTTATGGTGCCACTATAAAAGCAGACAAAAAAGCTGAGGCACATCAATGGCTTCGAGATAATGGCTTAGGTGATATAGTAAAAAATAATATTATTGTGTCATTTGGTCAAGGCGAAGATAACAAGGCAATGGCTTATGCTACCCTTGCGAGGTCTGAAGGGTATGAACCTATCCAAGAGGAGAAAGTTCACCCTCAGACACTCAAAGTAGTTATGAAGGAATGGAAAGACAAAGGTAATGAAGTTCCTACAGAACTATTCTGGACGTTTGATGGAAATCAAACTTCTATAAAAAATAAAAAATAAATAATAACCTAATAAGGAGATATAATATGGCTGATACAAATGCTATAACTAAGAAAGATAATGCAGGTGCATTATCAACTATCAATCTAAGAGGAGACTCTGGAAGAGGTAGTGAAGAAATCAAATCGGATGATATGTCAACACCGATCTTGAAAATCCTACATCAACTATCCCCTGAATGTAATCAAACTAATGCTAAATATGTAGAAGGTTCTAAACCTGGTATGATTTATGCTAAAGGTTTGGGTACATTACTAGATGGTGAAAAAGGTGTGGATATAATTGTTGCACACGTGCAAACAAGATATCCAGAATGGCAAGAAATGGGAGACACAGCGGCTCCGCCTGTAACAACACATCTATCTATTCCAGAAGATGCTCAGGAAGAAAGAAACGGTAAGTGGAGATTATCAAATGGTAACTACTTAGAAAAAACTGCGTACTTTTATGTAATAGTTTTAGGTGATGAACCTAGACCTGCAGTAATTACCATGAGATCATCTAACTTAACACCGGCGAGAGAATTAAATCAGTTGATTAAAAATCTTAGATTTAAGGATGACAAAGGTGTTTACAATCCAGCAGCATATTCTTCAGTTTATAATTTAAAAACTGTAGGTAAAGTTGCAGGAAGTAAAAGCTGGCACGTCTACAAACCTTCTATGTCTAGAGCGTTAGATGTAGCTAAGAAAGAGGATGCTGACTTATATTTAATGGCACAAGAGTTACAAAAATCTGTATCCAAAGGTGCTGCTAAACCTGAATATGAGAAAAGCAATAAACCTCAAACTGAGGATATTGTATAATTCACTAAGTGAATACTTCGAAGGCTGGGTGGACACGGGAGACTGTGTTCACCTATTTAAAAAATAGAGAATAAGGAATAGAAATGCAAGAATTTATAAAATATTTTAAAGGCTTAGAAAGAGACTTTGGATTTTGTAATATAACTAAAGGTTATAAAGATCCAGAAACAGGAAAGATAAAATTTAATTCAGGTGATTATGGTTGGGCAGGTAAACCAATTAAAGATTCAGATTATCAAGAACATTTAGAAGGTAAAAAATCTATAGGTATACAACCTTGTGATGATAATAGTTATGCAAGATTTGGTGCAATAGATATAGATCCTAAAGTATATAAAAATTTCGATATAAAATTTTACTTAGATGTAATTCAACAAAAACAATTACCTATTATTCCAATTAAATCAAAAAGTAATGGATTACATTTATATGTATTTACCGAACAACCTGTGAAAGCTTTAGAAATAAAAGAATTTTTAGAACAAGTATTATTTTTATTTAATCTTACGATTAAGACAGAGATATTTCCTAAACAAACTAAGTTGGGTTCCAATACTGAAGGTCAAAAAATGAATGGGAACTTCATTAATCTTCCATATTTTAATAAAGTAGAAAGAGTTGCATTAAAACCAGATGGGACTGAAATGTCGTTAGATACATTTTTACAATGTGTTGAATTAAATAAAGTTAACGTAGAACAATTAAGAAATATAAAAGACAAAATTATTAAAGATGAATTAACTGGTGGTGCAGATGAATTTAAAGATGGTCCACCATGTTTAGGTATTTTAACAAAAGAAATAATGACAGATAATAGGGATAGATTCTTATTTAACTACATGGTGTTTGCTAAGAAAAAATATTCAGATGATTGGAAAACTAAAGTATTAGAAGCTGCTAGAAATTATTTTAAATTTGATCAAAACTGGACCGATGATCATGTAAAACAAAAAATAAAAAGTTGGGATAAACCAACAGCAGGTCATACTTGTCATCAAGATCCGATCAATACAGTCTGTGTTAAATCTGAATGTGTTAAAAGAAAATATGGTATAGCAAGTGAAGTTAAAGCAAGTTGGCCTGTATTAGGTAACTTGCAAAAGATAGATTTTAAACCAGATCCTGAATATTATTTTACTGTAGAGAGAGAAGATGGTGAAACGGTTCCTGTTCATGCGAAAGATATTAATAAAATAAAAGAACAAAAAGAAATGACTGGTATAATTATGGCTCAAGCGGATATACCTGTTCCTCCTATTAAAAGAATGGAATTTTTTGAAATAATTAGAACACTATTTGATAATCTAGATACGGTGCAACCGGCTCCAGGAACCAGGCCTCATGAGATATTACATAAACATTTAACTAATTTTGTTAATGAAACAAAAGCAACTAACTACCATTCATTTAAAAGTGGAAACGTTTATAAGGATGAAGTGTATGCATATTTTGTTTATGATGAATTCTATAGTTATTTAAAAGACAGAGAATGGAAAAAAGATTCTTCTAGGACTTCTCATATGATTGAAAAGTTATTTGATAAACCAGAATATAAAGATGATCCTAAACCAGAATTTAATAAAAAGAAAAGGTATCCTGGTAAAGATAAGAAAACAGGTAAACCATTTCCAGGAGTTAATGGCTGTGCAATGATCCCATTATATATTTTTAAAGATGAAGACGAAGATGTTGAAGAGATCGTAGATATAGAAGATGAAAAGGATATTGTATAATGATATATAAATATTATGGACCACCTGGCACAGGTAAGACTTATAAACTTATATCTAGAGCTAAAGCTTATGTTAAAATTGGTACACCATTACATAAAATAGGTTACTTTGCTTTTACTAAAAAAGCAGCGATAGAAGCTAGAACTAGAATGCCGGCAGAAGATAAGAAACTTCCTTATTTTCAAACACTTCATTCTTTTGCATATCACCAATTAACTTTAAATGAAGAGGATGTAATGCAACCATTTCATTACGAAGAGTTAGGAAAACTTTTAAATATAAAAGTTAAGTATCACGATAAATATAATAAAGAAGAAATATCTTATTTAAATTGTGATAGTCCATATTTTCAAATGATTGGTAAAGCAATGAATAGAGATACATCTATTAGAGAAGAGTTTGATAGAAGTGAGCATAATAATAAAGAAATAAAATGGCATCTACTTAAATACATAGATGACAATTTAAAAATATATAAACAAAAAAGAAAACTACTAGATTTTAACGATATGATTAAGAATCTAATAAATAAACAAAATTTACCTAAGTTTAAAGTTATATTTATAGATGAAGCTCAAGACTTGTCTCCACTTCAATGGCAGCTATATGATAAATTAAAAGAATGTGCAGATGATATATATCTTGCGGGAGATGATGATCAAGCTATTTATGCTTGGGCTGGAGCTAATGTAGAAAGATTTATAGAAGAACCTGCAAAAGAAAAAGTTTTAAAATATTCAAAAAGAATATCTAGAGTCATACAAGAAGAATCTGATATACCTATCAGCAAGATTAAGGGACCTAGAAAAGATAAAAATTATTATCCAAGAAAATTTGAAGGCACTAGTGAAAGAATAAATAATTTAGATCAAATAGATTTAACTTCAGGTAAATGGTTAATACTTACGAGAACACTTTCTAGATTAAGCTCTATCAAAGAAGAGTTAATAAAAAGAAACTTATATTTTAAAGTTAAAAAAGAAAAAAGTTTTAAGGTTAGATTATATAAATCTGCAATGAATTATACTTATTGGTGTATGGGTAAGATATTAGAAGAAAAAGACATTAAAGATATAAATGAATTTACTGGAAAGGAAAAATGGAATCATGAAGTTGAATGGTTCGATGCATTTGAAGAAGCAGATGAAAAAGAAAAATTATATATAAAAAATATGTTAGATAATGGTGAAAATTTGAATGAGGAAGCTAGAATATCTATATCAACCATACATGCTAGTAAAGGTGGTGAAGAAGATAATGTAATTTTGTGTCTAGACATAGGCAATAAAATAAAAAAAGCTATGCTAAAAAGCATAGACAAACATGATGAAGAACATCGTGTATGGTATGTTGGGATAACACGTGCCAGAAATAATTTATATAAACTAAAAGCTAACCTAAAAAGAAATGAGTACAAACTATGACAAATAAAGATATATTTAAAGATGCATTTCCACAAGATAAGCAGATAGGTGGGAGTCACTACAAAGACTTTCACATTCAACCATATGAATTTATTTCTAAGAATGACCTTTCTTTTTTCCAGGGAAACGTTATAAAATATGTATGTCGTTACATGAATAAAAATGGCATACAAGATTTAGAAAAAGTAATTCATTATTGTGAATTAGAAATTAAAAAACTGAAAGATACAAAAGGTAAAAAATAATGTTGATGCCGACTACAGAATGGGTACAACCCACAGAGTTTCCTGATTTAAGAAAAGCGGAAGAAATTGCAATTGACTTAGAAACCAGAGATCCTGATTTAAAGAAACTAGGTTCAGGGGCCATTATAGGTAATGGTGAAGTTGTTGGTATAGCTGTAGCTGTAGATGGTTGGAAAGGTTATTTTCCAATAGCACATGGTGAAGGACCTAACATGAACCGTAAAAAAGTTTTAGATTGGTTTACAGATATTTGTGCATCAGATGCCATTAAATTATTTCACAATGCTATGTATGATGTATGTTGGATACGTAATTTAGGTATAAAAATTAATGGTTTAATATTAGACACAATGATTGCAGCCAGTCTTATAGATGAAAATAGATTTCAATATTCATTAAATTCTTTATCTTGGATATATTTAAATCAAGGTAAGAATGAAGCTTTACTAAACAAAGCAGCTAAGGAAAGAGGATTAGATCCTAAAGCTGATATGTGGAAACTACCAGCGCAAGAAGTCGGATCATATGCTGAAAAAGATGCTGAACTTACTTTAAAACTTTGGCAACACCTTAAAAAAATAATTATTGAGGACGATCTTCAGGATATATTTAATCTTGAGACAGATCTGTTTCCTTGTCTGGTTGATATGCGTCACCTAGGGGTGCGGGTAGATGTTGAAAAAGCCAATCTATTGAAAACAGAATTGGCAGAAAAAGAAGAAAACCTAGTACAACAAATAAAAAAAGACACAGGAGTAGAAACTCAAATATGGGCAGCAAGATCAATTGAAAAAGTTTTTCAAAAATTGAACCTACCTTATGACCGTACTGAAAAAACTGACTCTCCTTCATTTACTAAAAATTTTATTTCTAAACATGAACATCCTACAGTTCGTATGATAGCAGAAGCTAGAAAAATAAACAAGGTTAGAACAACTTTTATTGATACTATTTTAAGTCATGAGCATAAAGGTAGAATTCATGCAGATATAAATCAAATTAGATCTGACGATGGCGGAACAGTAACTGGACGTTTTTCATATGCTAATCCAAACCTACAACAAATTCCAGCAAGAGATCCGGAAACAGGTCCACTAATTAGAAGTTTATTTATACCTGAAGAAGACTGTAAGTGGGGTACGTTTGACTACTCTCAACAGGAACCAAGATTAGTTGCACATTATGCATTAAGATTTGGATTACCTTCAGCTCAAATAATTGCTGATTCTTATTTAGAAGACCCAACTACAGACTTTCATCAAATTGTTGCAGACATGGCTCAGATAGATCGTAAAGAAGCTAAGACAATTAATTTAGGTTTATTTTATGGAATGGGTAAAGCTAAGTTACAAAATGAATTAAATGTAACAAAAGAAAAATCAGATGAATTATTTTTAACTTATCATAATAAAGTTCCATTTGTTAAACAGTTAATGAATAAAATTATGAATGCTTCACAAGCTAAGGGACAAATAAAAACATTACTTGGTAGACGTTGTAGATTTCCTAAATATGAACCAGTGTTGAGAGGTTCTGATTGGGGTACATTTGTTCCAGCAGAAGATCACGAGAGAATGGAAGAACTAAAAGCTATGGGTCCATTTTTAAAAGATAATGAAGATAAAATTATTACTGATAAAGACGGTAATAAAAAGAAAAACTACTGGCATAACAATCCAACACGTAGAGCTTTTACATACAAAGCATTAAATAAATTAATTCAAGGTAGTGCAGCTGATATGACTAAAAAAGCTATGGTTAATTTATATAAAGAAGGTATTATAGGTCATATACAAATTCATGATGAATTAGACTTTTCTATTGAATCAGAGAGTCAAGCAAAAAAAATAAAAGATATTATGGAAAATGCAGTTGACTTAAAAGTACCAAATAAAGTAGACTATGAGTCTGGTCCTAATTGGGGAGAAATAAAATAATGTACTATGTCTTATTTAAATGCTAACATACCGCCGATTTATTGTAAAATACGGAAGGAGTATCTTTATGATCTTAAAGAACATCATGGCGAAAGTGAAGACTGTGTGGTCTTCGGTTTGGTCTCTATTTCAGGGCGTGCCCTCTTATTTAACATCATGTTACCTAATGGTGCGTGCTTTTGGCGTTTGCCTATCTCAGCGTTTTTCCAAAAACATTATGATCGAGCCGATGTGCCGGATATGCAGGCGAACGAGCTTCAATTGTGGAATTGTTTTAGCTATTGGCCTAGTGTGCATTGCTTTGATTGGTTGGCTGGTATAGACGGTAAGTATCT
>Ga0213865_10001494_pt1 | contig 15227 bp, 20 predicted proteins | sample PICome_6_FD_160100 | JGI IMG/M metagenome (GOLD analysis project Ga0213865, IMG submission 160100) | Coastal seawater microbial communities near Pivers Island, North Carolina, United States - PICO282 | ecosystem: Environmental > Aquatic > Marine > Coastal | place: USA: North Carolina...
CTTCTTGTAATAATGTAGCTAATTTTTCAGTCATTTTTATAGATAGTTAATTATTTACATTAAGTCTATCAAAAAAACTTTCACTACATACATGCGTATAGTAGTTAATGGATGTTAAAAAATGATAAAACGAATTTTTAAAGCACTGGAAGTGCTGACTTTTTTGGGAATAAGTTTAGTTTCACTTTACATGGTTAATAATTTTCAGGGCGCTTCGCTTGGAACTGTAGAAAATAATTTCTAACCCACAATAAATCTTCTTCATTGTTTCCAGACGGTTTATAAAACCTATCTAAAAGAATTCTTTTATTTCCAAAATCAAAAGCTCCAAGAAAAATTTGGCCTTCTACTGCCCTGGCGATTCTTAAGAATCCTGACTTTAACTTCTCAGTCTTAGCTCTTGTTCCCTCAGGAGACATTGCGATTAAAGAACCATTAAGTTTTTTCATATTTTGTATTGCTACTTCTGTAAGACCAGAGCCTGGTTTAGTCTTATCAACTGGTATGCCGCCCATATATTTTAGAAATGTTCCAAGTATTGGTTTAGTAAAAAGGCTATGTTTTCCAAAAAAAGTTATTTTTGCATCCAATCCTAATATTGCAGCAAAACCAAATATCCCATCCCAGTTTGATGTATGTGGGCCAGCAATAATTATTAAATTTTCATTGCCTTTAAGCGGAGGGATAAAACCATCTACCTTCCATCCAAAAAGTCTCAAAAACCATCTTGCTATCCATTGCACAATTTTTGGTCTAGAGGCTCTATATTTATGAGGAATCTGCTTTCTAGATACGATTTTGCTGCTTTTTTTTTCCATAAATCTATCTTAAATTTCTGTCTTTAAAGTAGAAAGGTAAATACATTAAGCAACAAACCAACAATGCAACAAAATAAAGATCTATTATATGGAATGGCTCTGGTTGCATAAAAGCAGTTATGTTATTTCCTATAGGTTTCTCAGCTAGAAACCAATAATTGGTTCCTAACAAATAATTCATCAGGTAAGTGAATACCAACAACACAGTTGCGTACATAAATACTTTTGGAATATCTTTTAAAAATGGTCTTTGATTATCAATCACCATTGCATAAGTTACTCCCATAAGAATCATAGTGTGGCCAATTTGGCTCTGAATATATCCAATATAAGGAAAACCATAAACAGTATCTGGAGTCAGAATGGACATGCCTCCACCTGCAATGCCAAAGAAAAAGGCAAAAACAAAGAAATCTCTATGACGCGTAATAAAATATAAAATTATTGACATTGTAGAGAAATCACATAAATGAAGTGGCAATCCTTCTTGCCACCTTTCACTCATTATTCCTTCTCTATAGAAATCCATTACTTGATTTACCAATAGCAAAAAAATTATTAAATATGCAAGAAGTTTTTTTACGTTATCAGATGAGTCCCTAAAAAACCTTGGTATGAATATTATTGCTGCAAGACTTAGGCAAACAGTAATAACGTGAGAGGGGCTGAGTAAAACTAATTGATTCATATATATAATTATTATATTTAAATAAATGGATATTCTAACTTTACTTAGTATCAATATACTAATATTTTCATAAAAATAATGTCAAGTAAACTTGACACATATATTTCATACATATATATTTATATGACTAATCAACTTGAGGAATTTAAATGGCAAAAATTACACACAGAGGTTCGTGGATTCAAATAAGCTCTCTAAATAAAGAGGATAAAAAAAATTATTTAACTTCAATAACATTATTTATTGTTGGCGCCTTTTTTTGGGGTATTCATTTAACATCTGTAGATGGCATCTTAGGGCCTAAATTAGAAGAAGATGCTACAAATTCACCTATGTATCATGCGGCAAGAGCTTTGGTCATTATTTTGTGGGCGGCTGCAGCTTTTTATCAAAATAAATTTATTAAAAAACAAGATGAGTTTATGCAAAGATATTATCTTTATCTGGGTGCATGGGGCGGAATTGGTTTCATAAGCTTTGGTATGCTTCTTTCAATTTTGTCTCCATATGTAGGATTTACAGTTGGATTTTATGAATGTTTTATAGCATGGGGCATTGGAACAGCTATTGGGGGGTATCTTTTTGATAAAAAATACATAAGACATGGATAATAATTTAAAAGATCTTCGAAAACTTAAAAACGTAAGTCAAAATGATCTTGCTGAAGCTTTATCTGTTAGTAGACAAACTATCAACTCTATTGAAAATGGAAAATTTGATCCATCTTTAACACTCGCAATGAAGTTAACAAAATACTTTGAAGCATCATTAGAAGATATTTTTATTTATAAAGATTAATTAGGTGTAAACTTTTCCAAAAGGATTATCAATAAAATCTTCCCAGGATATTGATTCTTGTTTTACAAACCCCCTTGTTTTAATTTTTCCATTTAAGTACATATCAAGAACACTGCATACTCCAGATGCTGTTGTTCTTTGAATTGCACTAAAAGTTTCATCCCCATAAATCTTTTTAAGATATGTTTTTTCTTGAAGAATGCCCTCTATTTCACCTATAACTTTGACATAAAAAACGATCACATCATTTGTGGTTCTTGGAACTTCTTTGTCAAAAAGTTTTTCGAGTACATCTTTGTTCTTTTTTAAATGAAGATCATTAAACAAAAACTTCATATGATTAAGATGGCCTGGGTATCTTATGGTTTTATATGAAAGATTTTCAACCATATTCTCATACGTCTCACACATGGTTGCACAACCGCCACTGGTATTAAATGCTTCATAGGATTCGCCTTCTATAGTTAATTTTTCGGCACCTTCTAATGGCATTACTTTAATAGATTTCCCCTCATATATTGCATCAGCCTCATTGCAATATTCATTGATTAGCCCATTGGTTGACCAGCTCAGATAGTAACTCATTTCATTGTTTGTAAATCTTGGCAAAGCACCTACCCTCATCATTACCTCTTTAACTTTATCAAATTGATTAATCATTCCTGCAGCACATATATTAATGGCTCCTGGAGCTAGTCCGCATTGCGGCATCATGACACTATTAGAATCGATACTCCTAATAAATTCAGTTGTTTCAACGTCCTCTGTTAAATCAAAATAGCCAATGCCCATTTCGGCAGCTACAGTCCCAATATTCTTGTTAATTGCAAAAGGGCCTGCAGAAATAACTGCATCCATTCCATCTAAAAAACTTCTGACTTGATCTATATCTCTAGCATCTAGTCCTTCTGTAATATCTCCATGCTTAATCTCATAATCATCTTTTAGCAATTGTTTTATTGCCCACCCAATATTACCTTTACCAATAATTGCTATCTTAGCTTTCATCGAACTCTACTCCCTGAGCAAGCGGCAGCTCGCTCCCATAATTAACCGTAGCTGTTACCCTTCTCATATATGCTTTCCATGCATCTGATCCGGACTCTCTTCCCCCACCTGTATCTTTTTCACCCCCAAAAGCTCCTCCTATTTCTGCACCACTAGTTCCAATATTCACATTAGCAATACCACAATCGCTTCCTTCTGAGCTTAAAAATAACTCTGACTCTCTAAAATCATTGGAAAAGATTGAGCTACTTAAGCCCTGTCTAACATTATTTTGCATGTAAATGGCGTCCTTGAGATCTGAAAATTTCTTTATATATAGTATTGGGGCAAATGTTTCATTTAGCATCTCTTCTTCTATTTCTGAAACTTCTACAATTGCTGGCATCACATAAAATTCTTTAGGATCGCCAATTTCAAGTCTTTGCCCACCATGAACAATCACATCTTTTTTCTTCAAAGATTCAAGAGCGCCCTGCATTGTATTGAAACTGCTTTCAGAAATTAATGGTCCAAGCTGTGATGATTCTTCAGAAGGATCACCTATCTTTAAGCTTGCATAATACCCATGCAACTTTTCCATGAACCGATCATAAATATCAACATGCACAAATGCTCTTCTCAAAGTTGTGCATCTTTGGCCCGTAGTTCCACAGGCTGAAAATGTTACACCCTTAACTGTTAAATCTAAATCAGCAGTTGGGCAAATAATTGCTGCATTATTGCCACCGAGTTCTAATAAAGTCCTTCCAAGCCTTGCTGCAACGATTGGTGCTAATTCCTTACCCATTTGCGTACTTCCGGTTGCAGAAACAAGTTGAATGTTTTTATCTTCGCAGATGGCTATCGCCTCCTCGTTACCTCCTTTAAGAACAATAACCAAATCTTTATGCTCTTGAGCAACCTTATCCCATATATTTTTTAAAGCATCAGCGCATTTATTTGAGTGAGGACTTGGCTTCCATATAATGCTATTTCCACAAACTGCAGCTAAACAAAAATTCCAAGCAAAAACTGCCATAGGAAAATTAAAAGCTGTTATACACCCAACTATCCCTATTGGCTGCCATATCTCTTGCAGCCTATGATCTGGTCTCTCGCTTGGCATAGTAAGTCCGTATAACTGCCTACTAAGTCCTGTTGCAAAATCACACATATCAATTGCCTCCTGAACCTCACCCTCAGCCTCGGTAACAATTTTTCTTGCCTCTTCTGTTATTGTTTTTGCAAGCTCGACTTTTTGGCTTCTTATTTCATTGCCAAAGTTTCTGATAATTTCACCCCTTTGAGGTGCTGGCATTAGCCTCCATTTCTCATGTGCTAATTTTGATGCCTTTACAAGCTCTGCATAATTTTTAGATTCCATTTATGTCCTCCCGATACATTTTTACTATCTGATAGATGCCAAATAAACCAAAAATAATTAAATACCAAAAATAAAAACTTTGCACTAAAGGATCTTCTATAGAGTCAGCAAATGGATTGCTTGGTGGAAATCTTTGAAGCACCTCTGCAGTAGTTGGAAGCATGCTAAAAAAAACTGTGGCAGTTAATGAAAGTTGTTTTATAAAAACGTTCAAAAAACCAAAAATATTAAAACGATGCAAAAATACTGCGAATAAAGCAGCAATAATTGTCATTACTGAAAGCACATGCGCTAAATTAAAAGAGCCGGTAGCACTATATATAAATAGAGATGAAGCTGAAGTAATTATGGTAGCCGCTAAATAAAATTTAGCTGAATTTTTATCTATAAAAATGAACCTATCTTTGATAAGGAGGTAAAGCCCAACAATGATTGCGGCTGTTCCAACAACGGTGTGAAACCAACCTATAGAAGAAATTCCACCGAACATATTCAAACCTCCCCGCTAGATATATTCTGTAATTATATTTTACTCTATTTAAGATGAAAGATATTTTAGAAGCAAGTTAACCTTGTTATAACCACCAAAATAATCAATTTCATCATCATCAAAAGTATTAATGCTTTTTATTAAATTGTGTTTTTGTATGGGATATCCATTGATAGCGCTCAAAGGTTGGAATAGAACATTAATAGTAAATAGTGAGTAGTCTTCATGAAACCTGCACAAAGTTTCTTTCTCAGACCGGATAAACCATGAAGACGGGTCAGATTTTAAGAGTGGCTCTTCTTGTAAATGAAACCGTTTTGTATCTCCATGTACCAACCAGTTTTGTCGTCCAAAAGGCTTAAGTACAGGTGCTTGTCTTATAAAAGTTGAAATCCTTTTACCAATTTTTTCATCTAGTGTTCTAACTGGGTCATGAATTTCTTTTAAAGGTTTACCTATTTTATTTTGAACATTCCAATAACTTGGTGAACATACACTTGCTGCCAATAATTCCTGATCACCATTAGACCTTATTAAGCATAAATCGTCTTGAATGTTTAGGCTCATATCAGCAATGAGATCAGGATAGCTTCTTTTATTTATATTAAACTCTTTACTAAGAATTTCTTGTGCCTCAAGAGAATCATCAGTTACTGCGATGACACTAGAATAATTTGTATCTAATAAATGTTTTTTATGTTTTAAGAGCTGAGGGCTAATTTTCCTATTTAACCATTCTCCCTTTGAGATCGGGTTTAAACCAAGTCTATACTTCTCTTTACCATCGCCCCAAGGTGGATTTTCCCAAAATTCAGCATTTATATGATGCATTTAGATATTTTTATTATCAGGGCTTTCCGGTGACCTAAAGATTGGCCAAAATAACTGAGTTAAAGCTGATACTTCTGAGAGATTTTCTACTCCTACTTCTTTTGGATATTTTCTTGTTATTTTTGCTGTTCCGAAAATAACATCCCATAAAAATAAAAGATTGCCATAGTTCCCTTTGTAATGTGTATTTTCATCACTAAGGTGTTTTCCATGATGAGCCCAATGGGTAGATGGTGTTGAGATGGTTCTTTCCAAAACCCACATGACAGGATGCATCCATTTAATCTCATAAAGTTTTTTATCCCATCTAAGATCTGTATGTGCTCCAAAAATGACAGCCTGCTTAACAACTATATATACAAAATATACCCATCCAGATCCCATGTAGAAAAGGATTCCTGCAAACCATAAACCTGGCATTAATATATAGTATAAAAGCGCGTTTCTATAAACCACTCTAATTGATAAATATTCAGAATCATGATGAGCCCTATGGAGGTTGTAAAGAATAGGAACATTGTGACAGGTTCTATGCCACCAGTATTGAGTTAAGTCATCAAAGATTAAGAGCAATCCAAAGATAGCAAAAAACCCCCAATCTGAAATCATGCCTTTTGTATCTGGAAAAAAAGTTTCAGCAAGACCGTAACCAAAACCAAAAACCAGCGGAAGAGCCAAAAAGTTTAATTGAAAAAAACCAATAAACTCAACCACTCCATCTTTTGGTCTCTGATTATATTTATTAAAAAAATTTGTAAATAAAATTTCTAGAAATACAAGGGTGCAGAATATCGCCAAAACTATTATTTGGTATGTTTCCATTTTTTCTAAAAAATCTTATGTTTACCCTGAAGTATTTCTAAGTACATCTTATGATCGCCTATGAAACTCCAAAAAGGATATTTAAAGGTAGCAGGTTTATTTTTTTCAACGAAAAAATGGCCAATCCATGCAAAGCCATATCCAGCTAATAAAGAATACAACAGGTACATCGGATTAAATGTCATAAAGAATCTTATATAAAGATATATAGCTATAGTGGTACCAATAAAATGTAATAATTTTGTTGTTTTATTGCTATGCTCACTTAAATAATAAGGATAAAAATCTTTAAAATTCGTATATCTTTCCATAGATGTCCCCATATAAAATATTAAGATAACCTTAATTTATTGAAGAAACAATGCAAATAACTACTTTCATTGAAGTAGTTATTTGTTCTTGTAATTCTAAAAAGGGTTGGCGCTGCCAAAAGACAGCGCATATTTTTTATTGAGGTGCTGATTCAGGTTGATAATCGTAATATCCATCTAATGGGATCATTAAATGCACAAAAGGAGTACCTTTCATCATTACGTAAGGTGCGCCTGTTGTAAAATCTGTTGAGACACCGTCAAGTGATTTTGGGTCTTTTGGCATCAACATTAAATGTGATCCAGAGTATATCCAATCCTCAGGTTTTGTATTTGCCTTGTCTCCCTCAGAATAGGGTCTGAAATTGTCAACGCCTGTGTCGCCATGCTTCATCCAAATCCATCCGTCATTTTCGATTTCAGGCTTTTCTTGAGCAATATATGCATTTGCCCAAGCTACTGCATTTGCATCAGCGCATGCTGGTGCTGCTTCATTAGCATTTTTAAAACCCATTTTTGGCATTGGAATAAAAGGAAGGCATGTCCATCCATTTGTTCCTTCTCTAATAACTTTACCGCTAGCGCCAACTACTGTAGCAAAATCTCCAATGAAATCTGGAGCTGAGGAAGTATAAGTCTCAATTTCCCATTCAACCGTATTTCCTTTATGCCCTGACTCATGATGGCCAGCATGCATACTAACTGCAGTTAATAAAAACATTGCAGATAAAAAGTTTTTCATATTTTTCTCCCAAAAATTATTTCCAACAATATATTTATATCATCTTAGGCACAGCAATGAAAATATTAAATTATATTTAAAACTTTATTTGTGCAGCTCTTCGATTATTTGGCTTTCTAAAAAATTTCTTGATGCGCACTCTCTATATGGCTCAGCTCCATAAGCAGGAGTTCCAACTAAAATCATTTTTGATTCATTTGTTTTAAATGCCCATTTTGTTCCAGTTTCAATAGATCTAAAAACATAAGAAGAAATTAGGCCTATCTTTGAAGAAAATATATCTATAGGCTGAATTTCAACAATAGTTTTAATTGTTAATGATGAATCAAAAATTCTATTTATGTAATTAACATAAACTTCGTTATTCATAGTTCCACAATCTATGTAATCTGAAATTTTCTCTGAAGCAATTTCATTTATTGCCTGAAATCTTACTAATGATTCTGATGATTCTTTAATCTTAAAATTATCAATTTTTTCAATTCTTTTTGTAAGTTCGTTAGTTTCTCGATTTATATTAAAGTTGTTTTCAATTGGGTTTGGTATTAATGGCGGGGTATAAATATTTTTATCAGGTTGTTCTTGGCAAGAAAACAACATTAAGATGCTTATCGATATAAGAAGTTTTAGCATTATTTTTTAATACTATTTGCTATAGCTCTAAACATAGCAACATGAGCTGCTTTTGAATATTCTTTTTCGCCAGTGAACCTATGATTAGATGAAGTCTTTGCAATTACGATTTGTTCTATGGGATCAATATAAATATACTGATTATAAACACCTGATGCTGTGTAGTCTGTATCTGGGAAGCCGGGAACCCACCATTGCAAGCCATACCCCCATGGGGAAGATGAAAGCTCATGTTCTCCTGGAATTAAATGCGGCGCATCTGTTTTATGCGATGCATCAACCCAAGCAGGTGGCACAACCACCTCTCCATTCCATTTGCCTCTATTTGCATACAATAAACCAAACTTTGCATAATCTCTTAGTGTTGCATTTAGTCCACCAAGAGCCATTTCAACACCATCGTTATCAACTATAAAATAAGCTTCATCTTCCATTCCTATTTTGTTCCATAGCTTCTTGTATAAATATTCTTTAAGGGGCATGCCGGTTACTTCTGCAAGTAGAAAACCTAAAATTTGAGTATCTATGCTTACATAATGATGGAAAGAACCAGGTTCTTTTTCTCTTTTGAGAGTTTTAGCAAAGTCTCTAAATGATGATCCTCTTGCAATTGTTCTTCCAAATCTACTTATATCCGAATCTGGATCAGCATAATCTTCATTCCATTTCACGCCTGATGACATTTGAAGTATGTCTTTAATACGAACTCCCTCATAACCGGTTCCATTAAAGTCTGGTAAATATTTTGTAATTGGATCTTCAATACTATCTATTAATCCATCATGATGAGCAATGCCTACCAAAGCTGAAACAAATGATTTTGTTACTGAAAAAGCTATATGCTTGCTTGTTGAAGTATTACCATTCCAATAATTCTCATAAAGCAGATCGCCGTTATGCAAAACTATAAGTCCATCAGTTTTAAAATGAGACAAACCTTGCTCAAGACTCATTTGTTCTCCCTCAAAAGAATAAGTGTCAGGAAGTTCAAAATCTTTTCTAACAAAAGAATGGGGATTTTTTGAAGATGGTATGGGCTTAGAAACTTGAAAAATTTTATCTATGTTTATGAAGTTGCTTGCGATTTTGTCTTCATTGTATAAGTTTGCAAGTTTATAAAGTCTCACAGCTTTTGGTCCATAAAAAGCTGTCAATATTACCAATAAAAAGGAAATGCAAATAAGAACTGTTTTAGTCATCTATTTTATTAGAAAATTAAACAAGATTAATATCTACCCTATTCTCTTGGAAGCCTGAACATGGTGCAGACCTTATTTCCTGAGGGGTCAAGCAAATATGCTAGATACATTTTTACTCCTCCGCCTTCTCTAACTCCAGGAGGCTCACATAATTCCGGGTCAATACCTCCTGCTTTTTTTCCTGCTTCATACCATTCTTTCACCATCTCTTCGCTTGATGCATTAAAGCCTATAGTTGCACCATTGCCATGAGATGCTTGCTTGTTGTTTATAGGTTCAGAAATAATGAAACTATTTTGATTATTTACAAAATATATATATCTTGTATGGCCATCGTGGTTTAAAGATAGTTTTCCTGGTCTTGCGCCTAAGACAGAAAGAGTAGCATCATAAAAAGCTTTAGACTCTTCAATATCATTAGCGCCTAACATTACATGACTAAACATATAAATCTCCCCAATTAATTTTTATTAAATAATACTACGTCTTTAGCAACAATTTCACAATTCCAGTCTCTTTGTTTGGCTATAACTTCAAAAGTTTTTTCAGCATAAAATACAACATGGGTTGGATCTCTTCTATAGTGCCACGAATCGAAAGCATCATGAGTTGTTAAAAAGCATGTCATCAAACCAAGCCATCCGTCTTTTTTAAGCAATGCATTCATAAGATCAAATTCTTTTTTGGGATTAAAAAAATGTTCAGCTGTCTCTGTACAAGTTATAAAGTCATATGTTTTTGAAAAAATTTCTTTGTTAGGAAAGAAAAATGGATCGTAAAGATCTATTGAATATTTATTCTTTGTAAATATATCTGCTAGAGCTGGTCCATGACCACAGCCAAAATCTAGACCTTTTGCACTTGTATGAATTTTTCCTATCAAAGGATTCGAGAGCTTAGACAAAAAATTCCTATAACCTTCATCCTCAATGATGTTCTCGTGCTCCAAATATCTTTTCTTTTCAGTGTCTTCATCAATATAATGTTTTCTGTCTAAGAACTTTGCGCCGCATGAGTTACAGTGCCAGTAATTTAAATTATCAGATGTCTGAAATGACTCGACTAGATTACTGCTACATACTATACAATCTTGGATTTTCATTTGTAACTTTGGTGGTTTGACTAATTTTATAGGTTCACAAAAGAGTTGTTTTTTTATCATATAATCTTACATCCAATCATGCCAAAAAATACTTTTTTATAAATGAAGGACTCCAATATCAAAGATGAGGTAAAAACTTTTGATAGCACGTTAGATCAAATTCTTGAGCTGTTAGATTCTGATACTCAACAATTCATTTATCTAACAGGAGCAGCTGGAACTGGTAAAACTACATTAATTGAAAGAGTCCTTGATGAAAATAATCTAAAAAAAATGGTTGTAGCTCCGACTGGGGTTGCCGCACTTAATATTGGGGGGAGTACAATTAATTCTGCTTTTAGAATAGGCTTCGATATTTTTCCTCAAATTCAAGAGTCTAATGATCCAAGATTTAAAAAGTTACTTAAAAAGCTGGAGTTACTAATTATTGATGAAATTTCTATGGTTAGAGCTCCAATGCTTGATGCTATATCCGAAACTTTGAAACTACATAGAAACTCTTCAGAGCCCTTTGGTGGCATTCATGTTTTGGCATGCGGAGATCTTTTCCAACTTCCGCCGGTAGTAAAGGATAGTGAGGTTGACGCTATTGATGAAAAATATGAGTCTGTATACTTTTTTAGCGCCAATAGCTTCAAAGAAATAGAGGCTCCAGCCTTTTTTGAACTCACATATTCTTTTAGGCAAAGTGGGGATGAAGATTTTTATTCTTTACTAAATAATATTCGACTGGGCGAGAATCTTTCAGAAACTATAAATAAAATAAATAGGAGATGCTTTAATCCAGAGTTTGAAAATGAATCTTCATTAATCATCACAACTAGAAAATATAGAGCCGATCAAATTAATGAGGCAATGCTCAGCGAAATAGATGGCCCTGCCACTTCTGCAAAATCGGAGGAGCTAGGAGAGCTCAATGATAACGATCTTCCTGCACCAAGAAATCTCAGAATAAAAAAAGATGCAAAAGTAATGTTTATTAAAAATGATAGTGAGGGAAGATGGGTAAACGGAACTATTGGAGTGGTAACAAACTGTTCTGATAAAAAAGGAAGATTTATAAGAGTGCAAGTTGGAGATGAGATTTTTAAAGTTAAAAGAGAAGAGTGGAATAAAATTAAATATGTGTACGACGAATATAATGATGAGATGGAAGAAGAAATAGTTTCATCCTTTAAACAGTTTCCATTAAAGCTTGGCTGGGCTGTAACTATTCATAAGGCTCAAGGGTTAACTTTAGAAAGTTGCTCCATTGATCTTGGTAATGGTGCTTTTGCTACAGGTCAAACATACGTAGCTTTAAGTAGATGCAAAACTCTTAATTCAGTTAATTTATATCAAGAGCTTAAAGAGAGAGACGCATTAGTAGACTCAGCGATAAAAGATTTCCATAAAGAAAACTTTAGCTCTTCTGCTTGATTCTCCTTAAGTAAAGAATTCCAAATAACATAGTATAGATAAAGGCTTCAGCTTTGCCGTGAGGAGATTTGGTAATAAGATTCTTATATATAAAACATTCAATAAAATGGATAAAAAACCAGGCAAAAACCAAATAGGAAAAAATTTCCATCCCTAATTTTCTGGACTCTTATCCTCAGCGAATTCTTTTTTCTTTTCCAGACTAACTTTGTCCTTTAAGCTCATAATATATGCAGCTGCAGCCAATATAAGAACTGCACTTGCCTCTCCTATAAGCATAAGAGCATCCATATCTTTTCCTTGCATGATTATCAATCTACATAAAGCAGTTATTGCAATGATTATTGGTAAAGTTACTGGGATTCTATTAGTGCTATAAAAAGCCCCTACCATGCCTATAATTTCTACATAAATAAAAAGCAAAAATAAATCTGCTAATAATATTACTCTAGCCTCATACATTTGAAACAAATACTGAGCAGCAGCAATACATGTTGCTATTCCTATAATTGCTAAAAGAACTTTCTCACTTGTAACAGTGGTCCAATGAAGGTTTTTGTCAGAAAAAGGTAATTTAAGTTTCATGCTTTTTAGAATACTTAAACTTTACCTACTAGTCTAGTTTCGAGTTAATTAATCAAGCTCTGCTTCTATGAGGATAGACTGTGGTAATTGAAAGGCTCCTCTTTTTATTTGCCATGACTTTTCAATGTCTTCTATCTTTAAATCGCCATATAGATGAGCAAAAAATCCCTTTCTCTTGCTGCCTGCATCAGTCGGCTCGTATTTTAAATTAGATTCTATTTTTCTCATGCAAGGCAGAAGCAATATTACTTCTTCATGATCGGAAAAGTATAGTTCTAGGCTTGCAGCTAATTGATTAGCATTTGAAAAATGAATGAAGCCATCTTTTTTGTCTAAATCTGTACTTATATATCCTATTTTTTGGGCATCATCCCATTCTCTAATACTCAAGATTTTATAAACGTTTTGATATTTCATTTCTTATCATTGTATACATAAAAATCAGCGTGTTAAAAAATACTGAAATATGCCAAAATCAAAAAAAATAAGAAATATTATTATGAAATTTAAAGAATTTGCTGAATCAAGAAAAAGCGTAAGAGGCTTCTTAGATAAACCTGTCCCAAAAGAGTTGGTCGATGAAATTATTGATGCTGCCAAATGGGCTCCAACTTCATATAACACTCAAACTTGGCATATTCATGCAGTTGCTGGTGATGTGTTAAATAAAATAAGAGAGGGCAATATTGAAGAAACAATGGCTGGTAAGCCCCATGTAAGAGACTTTCCTTATAAAGAAGAATATGAGGGTGTTCATAGACAAAATCAAATCGATGTTGCTATTCAGCTTTTTGAGGCTATGGGAATTGAAAGAGATGACAAAGAAAAACGCATGGATTGGATGTTGAGAGGCTTTAGACAGTTTGATGCTCCGGTTTCACTAGTACTTACTTATGATAAATATTTAGAACCAGCAGCAATCAGTCAATTTGGTCTTGGATCATTAGCTTATGGAATTGTTTTAGCCGCATGGGAGAGAGGAATAGGTTGTGTTATTAATGGTCAAGGAATTATGCAGTCTCATGTTGTTCGAGAACACGCTCAAATACCTAACGATCAAAATATAATGATTTGTATAGCCATGGGTTATCCTGACGAGGACTTCCCAGCAAACCACGTCCGCTCAGTGAGGGCTGATAATAGTGATTTTGTAAAATATATAGGTTTTGAAGATAGCTAAGATTGATCTAAAACTTTACTAAGTCCACTTATTGAAATCAACATTCCTTGGTGAATAGCATCTGCAAATATCTCTGGGTCGATCTCAGTTGTCCAATCTAGCAAACACTCATTGTCTGTTACTGCAGAAATTTTAATAGTTGCTAGATGATGTTTTATTGGTGCCATCGTCTCTACTGCGGAATATTGAAGCTCCATAGACTCATTGTCTAACTTAATAATACGCTCTTTAATTTTTCCCATTCCTGCCATTTCAAATACTCTGCAGTCACCATCCATCTCAATATTTTCAACAGTATCTATCCAGTCACATCGAGTAACATTAGATAGGATTTCCCATAAATTACTAGCTGCTGAATTAAATACCGCCTCTTCTTTTATAGTCTTCAAAACATCTCCTTACTTCTTGTGTTAGGCGGGCCAAAAAATAAATGTAAAGCCTGTGAAAAGCTTTTTGCTTGTTTGATATCAGCCAGAATTGCCTTCCATCCCATGAAAGTTATTGTTACAGGATTAAATGTTTTTACATTCTTTACTAATCCGTATCTTACTGGCTCTTTTTCTGGCTCAAAAGTTCTGAACACTCTGTCCCAAATTATTAAAAGATTTCCATAGTTTTTATCAATGTATTGCGCATTAGATCCATGGTGAACTCTATGATGCGAGGGTGTGTTAAAAACCCATTCCAAAGGCCCAAGCTTGTCAATAATTTGAGTATGTCCAACAATCCCCCAAAGAGTGCTCATAACACCTGCAATAGCAATAATTGTTGGATCTAATCCAATGAGAGGTAACATAATAAAAAAAGGAATTTTTGAAATTGGTCCAAACCATGCTTGTCTAAAAGATACCGCAAAGTTCATCTCCTCGCTTGAGTGATGACTCATATGAATTGCCCACAGAAATCTAACCCTGTGCGACATTCGATGATAAATATAAAAAATAAAATCAATTAAGATAAAAGTTAGTATCCAGTTGGCCCACAAGGGCATACTTTGGGATAGATCAAAAAGTTTAAATTGGAAAACATAAAAATGAAGGCCTAAAGTTAAACCTTTTAAGGCATAAACCATCGTAATATTGCCCAGAAGCAAGCCAATAGTACATAAGGTATCGCCTTTGTTATAGTAAGATTTTTTATCCCAGCTAGAAACCAAAACTTCAACCAATATAATAAATAGAACTATAGGCACTCCTACTGCGTATACTTGGTTATAAGTTATATCTGTCATGTATGCT
>Ga0213865_10001495_pt1 | contig 15222 bp, 14 predicted proteins | sample PICome_6_FD_160100 | JGI IMG/M metagenome (GOLD analysis project Ga0213865, IMG submission 160100) | Coastal seawater microbial communities near Pivers Island, North Carolina, United States - PICO282 | ecosystem: Environmental > Aquatic > Marine > Coastal | place: USA: North Carolina...
AATAACTTTAGGTTGGTGTAGTGCGTAGTAATCACGCCAAGAGATTTTCCTTCGTAGAATACTTCCAAAAAAATCTCTGCCAATGCTCCGCCAAGTTCAGGGTCTGAACCAGTTCCAAATTCGTCGATTAGCAATAAGCTCTTCTCATTGCATTTCTTTAAAAATCGATTCATGTTTTTGAGTCGATAGCTATAGGTACTCAATTCATTTTCAATGGATTGGTTGTCTCCAATATCCGTTAAAACATTTTCAAATATGCACATATGAGATTGAGGATGGACTGGAACGAGAAAACCAGTTTGTACCATCAATTGCAGCAATCCAATTGTTTTTAGCGTAATGCTTTTCCCTCCCGCATTGGGACCTGAAATAACGAGAATACGGAGTTCATTATGAAGATGGATGGTCTGTGGGTAGGTGGCTTGTTTTTTTTGCTTATTAGACAGGTAGAGTAGGGGATGATAGGCATCCTTCAAGTCCAAGTCCGCATTGTCATTTAACTTTGGCATGATCCCATTCATTTCTTGCGCATACAATGCCTTGGCGCAAATCATATCGATTTCAGCGGCATAGCGTTGATAGTTGGCGAGTAATTCCTCATGAGGCCTCATCCAATTGGTCAACTCCCTCAAAATGCGATCGATTTCCTCTTGTTCGTCATAGATTAGGTTCTCCATTTCCTGACTGTACTGTACGACAGCTTGGGGCTCAATGTAAACGATACTCCCTGTTTTACTGCTTCCTAAAAGAGAACCTTTGACCTTACGGCGGTACATCGCCTTCACAGCCAACACTCTGCGATTTGAAACAACAGTTTCTTTAATATCGTCTAGAAAACCTGAGCTTTGATACTTGCTCATGGCTGATCCAAAACTATGGCTGATTTTACCACGAACTTGATCCATCTGTTTGCGAATGACAGCAAGAGAGTCAGAGGCTTGGTTGCGAACCTCTCCAAAGCGGTCAATCACCCGATCGACTTCTTTGGGAATGGATTTTTCAATCGGTATGTCCTCTCCAAATTTGTGGAGTTGGGGGAAAAAGAGTTTTGTTTTTTTAAAAAATCGGAGGAGGCTTTGCGCAGTATTTGCCAAATGCGCGATGTGTTGAAAAAGCTCGATCTCAATCTTGCTGTTTTCAATAGAGAGTAAGCCCAAGGCCTTGTCAATAGATTCAAAACCATGATTGGGGATGTTGTGTTCACTACTGAAAGAACTGTTGTACTCGTTGACTCGTTCAATTTCAATTTGAACACGCGAAAAAGAAGTATGCGGACGAAGTGTGAGTAATGATGATTTTCCCAACTCAGTTGCGCAGCGCGAAGCAGCTTGTTCGAGAACAATATCGAACTCTAAGTCGGTTATGGATTTTTCGCTAATCTTTTTCATCGCATTTCCTTACCTTCGGAAAACGCAAAACTAACTTTTTTTGATGAATGTTAAACTGGAACCTTCTTGGAAAGCCGCACTCGCTGACGAGTTTACAAAACCCTACTTTACCGATTTGACAGACTTTGTTCGAGATGCGTACCAAACGAACACAGTATACCCACCAGCTCGTCTTATTTTTCATGCACTTGATTCTTGTCCATTGAAAGACACAACTGTCGTCATTCTAGGTCAAGACCCTTACCATGGGCCAGGTCAGGCACATGGATTGAGCTTTTCGGTCCCTGAGGGGGTTTCACATCCACCTTCGTTGATCAATATCTTTAAAGAACTCGAAACGGATATTGGAAAGGTTTATCCTAAAAATGGGTCTTTAACTTCGTGGGCATCACAAGGGGTTTTGTTACTCAATGCGACATTAACCGTTATGGCAAGTCAGGCAGGAAGTCATCAAAATAAAGGTTGGGAGCAATTTACCGACGCTGTTATTGATGTAATTTCAACACAATGTGATCATATTGTCTTTATGCTTTGGGGAAACTATGCCAAACAAAAAGGGAAACGAATTGATCGAGAGCGGCACCTTGTCCTGACATCAGGGCATCCATCACCCTTGAGTGCAAATCGGGGACTTTGGTTTGGAAACCGTCACTTTAGTCAAGCAAATACCTACCTCATTCGCAAAGGGAAATTACCAATTGATTGGTAGAAAGAAATCAGCGTAAATTTTATTAAATCCAGTTTTAATATTACAAAAAAAATCCATTTTTGATGGCATTTGTAACTCGTTCGATCATATTATAAACTGCTTTGTCGGGTTGTTCAGAAAATGTACCGTGAAATCGATTGGCTAGAATGGCAGAAATTGAAATTGCTCTATGACCCAAAACGCAACTCAATCCATAAATCCCTGCAGTCTCCATATCGAAATTGGTAATTAAACAATTATTATAGTTAAAATTAAATAAATTATTATTGTGAAATAATACATTCTTCGTTCTCAAGTGCCGTCCTTGTGGGGCATAGAAACCAGGGCTTGTCGAGATAATTCCTTTTTCCATTCCGAGTTTCACACAGTCATTAATTAGCGTTGAATCTCCTTCAGCAAAGTAGGGATGATTGATTTTTTTGGGCATTCCCAGGTGGTTGTACAGAGAAACTGCGAGAGGGTGTTCGCACATACTAGGATCGTAATAATGCATGAGGTTGTCAAATCCGATCGCTGCTTCTGCTACGACTAAGCTGTCGAGCTCAATATTGGCTTGAATCGCACCTGAAGTCCCTAGTCGAATAAAAGTCAAAGGAGTGGGGGAGTCAAGCGGTTTTCCAGTGTTGAGATCAAGAGAAAACAAGGCATCGATTTCGTTGAGAACAATATCGATATTATCCGTTCCCATCCCTGTTGAAATCACACTAACCGCTCGGCTTCCCAATACGCCAGTATGAATACAGATTTCTCTTTTACGGCTTGTATAATCAATTCGGTCAAAGAATTGAGACACAGTTGGAACGCGATCAGGATCTCCAACAGTAATAATTAGGGGAGCGCAATGTTCTGGTCGAATCCCCAAGTGGTATATCGAGCCATCGTCATTGAGAATGAGTTCTGCCTCGTTCATCCGCCAACACGTTTCACTTGATGCCCTTGCTTTTGGAGATGAGCTATAATTTTGTCTCGATAGTTCCCTTGAATTAAAATATCATTCCCTTTGATAGTACCACCAACTGCACAAAGAGACTTTAGTTCTTTCTCCAGAGCTTTCAACTCTTGCGGACTTCCGTCAAATCCTTTAATAATGGTTACCGTTTTCCCGCCACGTCCTTTATTGCTAAAGTGTGCTTCAAGATGTTGTTTTTTTGACTGTATTTCGGGTTGGTAAGCCCCTTCAGCTTCAGGGAAGAGAGACTTTAAATCAGAAAGACTGTTGAGTTTGGCCATATTATTTTCGCAATCCCAAGTCGCGCAGACGTTCCTCCAAAAATTCGCCTGCTGTGATGTCATTAAACTGTTTTGGATGCTCATCATCAATGCACTGGGGGAGCACATCGAGTTTCATATCGGAAACAGGATGCATAAAAAAGGGAATGGAATAACGGGAGCTATGCCAAGCCGATTTTGGTGGATTGACCACACGGTGGATGGTTGATTTTAGTTTATTGTTGGTATGTCGAGAAAGCATATCCCCAACATTGATTACCAGTTCATCATCTTCTGCAATGGCATCAATCCACTCACCTTGATGATTTTGTACCTGCAATCCACGACCTTGTGCACCCATGAGCAGTGTAATCAGGTTGATATCACCATGAGCAGCAGCTCTTTCAGCTTTTTTGGGTTCTTCTGTAATGGGCGGGTAATGAATGGCTCGGAGAATGCTATTTCCACCCTTGATAAATGGGTCAAAATAGTGCTCATCTAAACCGAGGTTAAGTGCCAGAGCGCGCAAAACAAAACAACCGGTTTTTTCCAACGCTGCAAAGGTTTTTTGCCCAACCGCATTAAAAGCGGGACTCTCATCGACCAATACATTTTCGGGGTATTCCTCGCTATTGGCGGGTGGTTCATGTTGCCCAAAATGAAAAAACTCCTTTAAATCTCCTGTTGTTCGACCTTTGGCATGTTCTTTTCCAAAAGACGTGTAACCACGCTGACCAGCAAGTCCTTGAACTTCATATTTTGCTTTCGTTTCGTATGGAAGACTAAAAAACTCACGAACTTGTGTATACAATTCATCAACCAGATCTTGGTCCAGAAAGTGACCTTTTAATGCAACAAAGCCAATGTCTTCATATGCTTTACCGATGTTTTGAATAAACTCGTTACGTTTATTGGCGTCTACACTTAAAAAATCACGAAGATCAACTGACGGAATTTGTTTCATACATGCGATTTACACAAAATTAAACAATTCTATTACAATATCTTTTCAATGGGTGTGAATGGTAGGGAAAAAGCCTCTGCAACAGAACGATGAACCACTTTTCCATGTGCGATATTAAGTCCATTTGCCAAATGAGGATATTGTTTACAGGCGTTCTGCCAACCGGAATTGGCAAGTTCAACGGCATAGTCAATGGTTACGTTTGTCAGAGCTTTGGTTGAAGTTTGCGGTACCGCACCAGGCATATTTGCAACCGCATAGTGTAGAATATCGTCAACGACATAGGTTGGATTTTCATGGGTCGTTGCTTGTGTGGTTTCAAAACAGCCACCCTGATCGACTGCAACATCAACCAAAACGGCTCCTTTTTGCATGATACGGAGTTGTTTTCGAGTGATTAGCTTGGGTGCTTTAGCACCTGGCACAAGCACTGCTCCAATCACCAAATGGGCTTTGGAAAGATGTTTTTCTATCGCATCTGATGAGGACAAACATATTGTTACGTTGTCTGGCATTATCGCTTGAAGCTCCTCAATCCTTCTTGGGTTGATATCATAAATCGTCACATCAGCACCCATTCCAGCCGCTACCAAAGCAGCTTGTGTACCAACAACACCGCCACCGAGGATCATCACATCGGCGGGGGAAACTCCTGAAACACCACCCATAAGAACACCCAATCCCCCTTGTGGACTTTCAAGGTATTTCGCGCCTTGCTGACTCGCCAAACGGCCAGCGACTTCGGACATGGGCGTGAGCAGGGGAAGGCCACCCTGATCATCAGTAATGGTTTCATAAGCCAAGCAGACCGCTTTGCGGTCAATCATGGCCTTGGTTAAAGACGCAGAAGAAGCAAAATGGAAATAGGTATATACCAATTGGCCTTCTTGAATAAGTTCATATTCCTCAGCCAGGGGTTCTTTAACCTTGATGATCATATCGGCATATTGATATACTTCTTTTGGATAAGATGCTATGGATGCCCCAACTTTGAGATAATCATGATTTGAAAATCCACTGCCAACACCTGCATTGTTTTCAACGCAAACTTCATGTCCATGTGAAATCAGTGTTTGAACGGCATTTGGCGTAATTCCAATGCGGTACTCATTGTTTTTAATTTCTTTTGGGACTCCGATTTTCATATTGTGATATATAACACAATTAGATTTATAATAATTTGATATATAACAAATGTAGGGGATATATAAATAAATTCAAATTACATAATTTAACATAATATATATTATACTGTTTATATAAGATGTTAATTTACATGTATATTTACATAGCCAAATCAAAAATTGTGAAACAATTCTATCGTTTAATCCTATGTGTTGCAGTTTTAGCGAGCTGTACGACGCACAATCCATCAATTCAATTGTCTGGGGCTATTGGGAATCATGCCATGGTATCATCAGCCCATCCAATAGCGTCTGCGATTGGCCTTGAAATCATGAAAAATGGCGGAAATGCGATTGATGCTGCGATTGCCACTCATTTTGCATTGGCGGTTGTTTATCCACAGGCTGGCAATATTGGCGGTGGCGGATTTGCTGTAATTCGCATGAATGACGGGACAATAAAGTCCTTAGATTTTCGAGAAAAAGCGCCAGCACTGGCACACCGTGAAATGTATTTGAATGCAGATGGTCAGTTAAATGATCTACAGAGTACCCACGGGCATATGGCCAGTGGTGTGCCTGGGGCTGTTGATGGAATGTTTGCCCTTCATCAAAAATATGGTACACTGCCCATGGCTGAACTGATCGAACCTTCTATAGAAATGGCTCAAAGAGGATATGCTTTAACCCCTTTGGTTGCTGAACTTTTAAACGCCAAACAAGAACAATTCCAAACATACAATCGCTGGTCAACTCCATATCACAGTGATCAGAAGTGGCAAGCCGGTGACACCATTACACAACCAGATCTCGCTCAGACTTTAGAACACATTCAAACCAACGGTCGTAATGGCTTTTACGAAGGAATTGTAGCAGATAAAATCGTGGCTGAGATGCAAAGTGGAAATGGCTTAATCTCCCATGCAGACTTAAAAAATTACCAAAGCGTATGGCGGAAACCCATTACGGGCAATTATCGTGGACATCAAATCATCAGTATGGCTCCTCCTTCGAGCGGCGGAGTTGCCTTGATTCAACTCCTGCAAGGCACCGAGGGCTACCCCATCGCGGACTGGGGTCATAACAGCACCAAAACCATACATCTGATGGCTGAGCTCGAACGACGAGTATATGCCGATCGCGCGACCTATCTGGGCGATCCTGATTTTGTAGATGTTCCGTTAGATCAATTGCTCGATCCGCGCTATAATGAGCAGCGTTATGCCGATATTTCTTTTGACAAAGCTACCCCTTCCGCATTGGTTTCAGCAGGTGGAATACCACCTTTAGAAAGTCCAGAAACCACACACCTCTCTGTGGTGGATGCGGATGGGAATGCTGTTGCCATTACCACCACGCTCAACAGCTCGTTTGGTAACAAAGTGATGGTAAAAGGGGCTGGTTTTTTTCTAAACAATGAAATGGATGATTTTAGTAGCAAGCCCGGCTCCCCAAATCAGTACGGATTGATTGGTGGCGAAGCCAATGCAATAGCACCCCATAAACGTATGCTGAGTTCGATGACGCCGACCATTGCTACCTACAATGATCAACTTAAAATGGTCGTGGGTACGCCTGGTGGCTCAACAATTATAACAAGTGTATATCAAATCCTGCTCAATGTGATTGACCACGGAATGGGAATGCAAGAAGCCGTAAATGCCAAACGGATACATCATCAATGGTATCCCGATGAAATTCGAGTCGAAACCGATGCCTTGACCGAGAATGTAAAAACCAATTTAGAACAACTTGGACATCAGTTGCGAATGACTGATAAAATTGGTCGAATGGATTGTATTCTGGTACTTCCAGACGGACGTTTGGAAGGAGGCGCAGATCCGCGAGGTGATAATACCGCTCTTGGCTATTGATTGTTAATAATCTTGTTGATGAACCGTTTTTTGGATTGGTTTGAGATGCATCTTTGGTTTGTAATTTTAGCTCAAAGCCAAGACGATGAACGATCGCCACAATGATATCCTTCGCATTCGTCCCCAAATCAAAAAACATCAAACTTTTGAAACCATGTCTGATGAGGAACGTTTCCAAAACAGTACGCTTCGTCCGATTTTAAAATTGCAGAATCCCCTACTCCTCGCCTCTTTTGTCAATTATGCTATCAAACATAAGGGCGTGTTTTTTGATATTCCAACAGATAAGCAATTGGCCTATATTGAAAATGCAGTTCATAAAGATCAAAAGTTTCGCAATGCCCTCAAAGGGATGATTGTTGGTCAGTTTACAGTAGAAGAATACAATATCTACACCCAAAACTCCTCCAAACTCAATAAGCGTATGATGAGCTTGGTGATCACTCGTCTGCAAGACCAGATGCAGTTGTTGGTGCCAGGTTTTTTGTTTAAGGCTGGATGAACATTTTTAACTATCTTTGCGGCTGAATAACTCCAAATCTATTCAGTAAACCGCTTAATCTACACATTAGCAGAATTTTACAGAAAAGAAGTGGAGATTGATAACCAAGTTGGATGATCAATGGGGTTGTCTTTTGTGAAATATAAAAGCTAAAACAATGAATTTAAAAATCAAATCTTATGCATACATATCGCCATCTTTGTATCTTCATGGCTCTTCGCGCAACAAACCACAGGAATCGTCACGGATACAGATGGCATACCCCTTTCTGATGTTGAAATTTTTGAAGAAAATACAACGCATGGCACAGTTTCCGCGATTGACGGGTCATTTCGTATTCAATTGAATGCGCTACCAGCAACTTTGCATTTTAAAGCGTTGGGGTTTGCATCTCAAAACATAACAATTGAACAAGAATCTTCAAACCTAATGATTGTCATGCAAGAGAGTCAATTGAGTTTAACGGAAGTCGTACTAGTCGGGTCTCGAAACCGAAATCGTACGGTGGTAAACACCCCTGTTCCGATTGATGTTATCTATGTACAGTCCCTTTCAAATAACAGTCCGCAAACCACTGTAAACGAAATTCTAAATTATGTTGCCCCTTCATTCACTTCCCAACCTCAAACCGTTTCGGACGGAACAGATCACCTAGACCCTGCATCCCTACGTGGTTTGGGGCCAGATCAAATTTTGGTATTGATCAATGGGAAACGCCGTCATACCTCTGCATTGATCAATGTGAATGGAACGGTTGGTGTAGGTAGCGTAGGAACCGATTTAAATAGTTTACCAACGGCTGCCATTCAGCGCATAGAAGTCTTGCGAGATGGTGCTGCTGCACAGTATGGCTCAGATGCCATTGCAGGGGTCATCAATATCGTGTTGAAAAAGAATACGGGCGCACTTGCTTTGAACTATACAACAGGTGCACATCTAAGTGCCAATGCAAATCAATTTGAAGGTGGAGCCGATGGGGAGCGTTATAAGCTTGATGCAAACTACGGATTGGCCATTGGAGAAAAAGGGGGGTTTATCAACTTCACTGGTGAACTCTCCTCGCGAGCCCCCGCTCTTAGAAATAAGGACTACAGCGGAGATATATTTCGCGCATATCACGGTGCCGAGCGTCTTTTTGCCGCCAGTGGTGGTAATGTAGCTACGATGGGCTTGGAAGACTATCAAAATATCGCCAGTGGATTAACATACCTCTCTTCAGAAAGCAAGGCGACCATATCGGCACTGGATGTATCTTCGGATAGCGGAGTAGAAACCCTCAGAGAATTGCTAGACATAGACGCAGACGAGGATGAACTTGCAGCACGTGGTCTTAGTCGTAAAGACTTTCGTTTTAAAGTGGGTACTTCTGAACTGCGTGAAGGGAAGTTTTTCGGAAATTTGTCCATTCCACTGAGCGATCAAACCTCGGTGTATGGTTTTGGTGGATTGAGTTTCCGCCAGGGTCTCGCTTCTGGCTTTTATCGCAGACCTGCGCAAGATGATGGTCGCGCCAACACACCTGCTTTTCCAAATGGGTTTTTACCCAACATTGGCAGTACAATCGTCGACCAATCTATTGCATTAGGAATACAAGGAAAATACAAGGACTGGAATGTTGACTTTTCAAATACCTATGGATCAAACCGATTTGCATTTACAGTAGGCAATTCCAGTAATGGCACCTTGGGCGTAGCCACACCACGTGTGTTTGACGCAGGCGAATTATCCTTTTCACAACATACAACCAATTTGGACTTTGACCGAGATTTTAGTGGTGTTTTTGAAGGGGTTCACCTCGCCTTCGGTGCGGAGTATAAAATCGAAAATTTTATCATCTCAGAAGGTGAGGAAAAGTCGTACACGAGCTATGATAAAAATGGAAATGTAGTCAACGCGACAACCCCAGAAGACTTATTGGTTCGCAACAACTTTACTGGTGCGGTTTTGGGCGGCTCTGCGCAGGTCTATCGTGGATTTGACCCCAATAATGCCGTCAACAAATTCAGAACCAACAGCGCTGCATATGCCGATGTAGAAGTTGATTTGACAGACAGACTCTTGAGTAGTTTTGCACTTCGATATGAAGATTACTCGGACTTTGGCAGTGTACTCAGCTACAAATGGGCTGGACGGGCAAAACTTACCGATCAACTATCCATTCGTGGGGCGCATAGTACGGGTTTTCGGGCGCCGTCTTTGCACCAGCAATATTTTAGTCGAACCAGTACGCGGTTTTTAGATGATGTAGCCGTTGAGCAAGGAACTTTTACAAACGATAGCCGACTTGGCGAGTTGATAGGGATTGACCCCCTAGATAAAGAAACCGCGTTTAACTTAAGTGGTGGACTGACCATTCAACTTCCATCGTTTTCCATAACAGCAGATCTATATCAAACAAAAATCAACGACCGAATCATTTACAGCGGTCAGATTAGTCCCCCTGAGAACACGGAGATTGAGCGTATTTTCGAAGCTGCAGGAGCGAGTTCAGCTCGGTTTTTTGTCAATGCGGTGCACACCAAAACCCAAGGGTTGGACGTTGTGGCAACCAATACCATACGCTTTCTCCCCTACTCCTTGAAAAATACCTTTTCATTGAGCTACAACAAGACGGAAGTCACCAAAGTCAATGTTCCTGAACAAATTGATCAAGCAGGCCTGGCAACAAGCTTTTTTGATGCGCAAGAAGAAGCTTTTTTAACGCTTGCCATTCCCCGAATTAAAATGGGTCTTTCTCACCGGCTTTCACTACATAAAGGGAGCTTGCTCATCCGCAATAGTTATTTTGGAGAAGTCACTGACCCTGATGACTATGCAAATGTATCGCGAGTGGCAGATCAAGATCCTTCTGCAGATGCGGTCTATGGTGCGAAGATTGTTACGGATGCAAGTTTTAGCTATCCACTCGGTGAAAACAGCACATTGGTGGTGGGCGCAAACAATCTTCTCGATGTCTATCCTGATGAAAACCGAGCAGCAGGAACATCTGGTGACCAGTTTGTGTATTCCCGTAGAACCTCACAGTTTGGCTATATGGGTCGCTATGTGTTTGCACGACTGCGTTTGGAACTCTAATGAATTTGCCCTCCTTGGACTTTAGACACGACAATATCGGAGTTTTGTCTAAGGTGGGCTACATTTTTTTATTATATTAGACCTCGAAATCCCCATTTCGGCGGTTAAAATGAGCATACCTACCCTTCAGCAATTTTAACAGCATCTTTTGGGGTTTATTTAACCTGTGCATTGGCACATCCAAACCCAAAATCAATGGCAGCCAAGCAACGTATGTCGCTAGATCAAAATGCGATTTCTGGAAAAATTGTGCGTGTAAGACGCAAACAAGTTTTGCTTGATCACCATGTAGCAGAGTTGTATGGGGTACCCACACGGGAAGTAAACCGAGCTGAATACCAAATAAATATCGAGTGTTAAACATCACCTATACCAAACTCTCCCCATCCGCATTGGTGGTCAGCACCTCGCTCATATAGTCCACAAAGGGGCGCACGGCTTGTAAGGCCTTGTTTGCGCGGTCCACAAAGTCGGGTTGGCAGATTTCCTTGTCTGAATAGTTAATCGTGAAAATATGCTGCTTAAAACGCAACAAATCAATTTGCGAGTGGTCTTTGGCGTATCCCTTGGGTGCGGTTTTGACGGCTTCGCCTTGGAGTTCCCCCCAAACGCTTTTAAATGTTTTGTTGTTCAGAATAGAACGATATTCTTCCCCATCAATGTCAATCTCTTGTCGGATGCGTTTTAAGTCTGCTGGATTGGGGTCCCAAAAGCCACAGGCCAAAAAGTTGTTTTTAGGGGAGAGATGTAAATAATAACCCCCTCGATAGAGGGGTTTGGTGCGGTGCCATGTCAGTCCAAAATGGGTTTTATAGGGTGTTTTGTCTTTGGAGAAACGCACATCACGATAAATGCGAAACAGCTTAAACCGGTCAATGTGATCGTGTTGGTTGAGTTGGTCTTTCAATTGCTCTCCAAAATTCTTGACTTGGGTTTCTAAGGTTTTAAAGGTGGGTTTATGCTCCATAAACCAATCCCTGTTGTTGTTTTGTTGCAAGTCTGTAAAAAAAGAAAAGAGGCTTTTTGGTAATTGCATGTCAAAAATTTTTGCTAGTCCATAAAAATATGTAATTTTGAGGTAACCAAATCTATTTACTATGCCCTGGACTACAACTTACTTTTCTTTTTGCTTATCGTCATCGTTAACAAACTCTTTTATGAGGCCTCCTTGCAAAAGCCCATTTTGAGTTTTGTGTTAATTTCCCTATTGTTTGCCACCTACTTCTTTTTATTGGCCTATGGCGACAATGTTGAGATCATCGAGCAATATGTGATTTATCGGGATACTTCAATCCGCCAAGTATGAATACCACAACTTGGATTTTGGTTTTCGCTTTGTTAGAGATTGCCTATCTGCTATATCGCTCGTTAAAACAGCGCTTTTCACAAACGCCTTTGTTTCGCGTTTTTGTGAGCATGGTGTCTTATGTCTTAATCGCACTAGCGATCATGGTTTTATTGACTTGGCACTCGTTTTACTAAACGATTTTCCATGGAAGTCCTTCTAATCGGGTTGTTTTTGCTGTTTCTTCATGGGCTAAACAAGTGCTATCCCATGACGTTTTACAAATACCCAGGGTGCAGTATCGTTATTACGATTCTATTGTATTTGTTTATTTTATTACTCTTAATCGGTTTGCTTTCTGGCTAGTAATGATACTAACCCTTTTGCCGTTCCTCGAGTACGCGAACCACATCGTTTAAGCTTTGCCCTTTGGCCTGCAATAAAATCATCAGGTGAAACAACAGGTCAGCGCTTTCATTCAGAAACAAGTCTGAGTTGGTGTCTTTGGCTTCAATGACGGTTTCCACGGCTTCCTCCCCTACCTTTTGGGCAATTTTATTGATGCCTTTGGCAAATAAGCTCGCCACATAGCTTTTGTCAGAAGGATTGTTTTTGCGATCCGCAATCACCTCTTCCAAAGCAGTCAAAAATCCATAGTTGGGTGTATTGCTTTCGCCCCAGCATGTATCATCTCCCTTGTGACAAGTGGGACCTTTGGGCTTGGCCTGAATCAATAGGGCATCACGATCACAGTCCACCGCCATATCGACTAGGGTCAATACATGACCACTCTCCTCCCCTTTTGTCCAAAGGCGGTCTTTGGAGCGACTAAAGAAAGTGACTTGTTGGGTCTCTTTTGTTTTGGTAACGGCTTCTTGGTTCATATAGCCCAACATCAATACGCATTTGGTATTTGCATCTTGCACGATGGCGGGAACAAGTCCGTCTGGGTGTTTGCTAAAATCGATTGTCATCGCATTGGTATTTTGTGTAATCGCAATTCGTTTTTTAGTTCTGGAATACTGATTTCTTTAAAGTGAAATACGCTTGCTGCCAGAGCCGCATCTGCATTTCCCTCGACAAAGGTATCAATAAAGTGTTGCATGGTCCCTGCTCCGCCAGAAGCAATGACTGGAACCGTGACTGTTTCGCTGAGTTGCCGTAGAGCGGTATTGGCAAATCCTTGTTTGGTGCCATCGTGATCCATAGAGGTAAACAGCAGTTCCCCAGCGCCGCGCTCTACGGCTTCTTGCGCCCATGAAAACAGTTTTCGATTAGTGGGAACCTTGCCACCAACCAAATGAACAACCCAATCCGCAGCGATTTGTTTGGCGTCAATCGCTACAACGACACATTGTGTGCCAAAACGATTGGCAACCTCACTGATCAGCGCAGGACGGCGAACAGCAGCAGAGTTGATCGAGACCTTGTCTGCACCATTGTCCAATAGGATTCCAACATCGTCCATTGCATTGATACCACCGCCCACTGTAAAAGGGATATCGATGGCTTGGGCAACATCACGGACAAGCTTGGCAAGGGTTTTTCGTTTTTCTTCTGATGCTGAAATATCGAGAAACACAAGTTCATCTGCCCCTTCCTCTGCATAGCGTTGGGCAAGTTCAACAGGGTCTCCTGCATCCCGAAGGTTGACAAAATTGACTCCCTTGACCGTACGACCATCTTTGATATCCAAACAGGGTATGATTCGTTTTGTGAGCATATCAGCTTTGATTGAGTTGATAGGTTTCCAATTCTTCTAGCCCGATTTTTCCTTCGTATATGGCTTTGCCAACAACTGCTGCCGAGCAACCGAGTTCACGACAGGCATAGAGGTCTTCCATCGTACTTACCCCACCAGAAGCGATCAGAGACAAGCCCTCAACCTCATTGAGCAGTTCGCGGTATAGTTCTAAAGACGGACCTGCCAACATGCCGTCTTTGGCAACATCCGTGCACAAGACGTTTGTAAATCCTTTTTTTGTGAAATCCTGAACAAACTCCAATACATCAAGTCCGGAGTCTTGTTCCCAACCGTGTGTGGCAATACGACGGTTTTTAGCATCTGCCCCTAGGATAAGTTGATCTGTGCCATATTGATCCAACCACTCCAATACAAGTTGTGGTTCGACCACGGCGATACTCCCGAGGGTCACCTGTGCAGCACCGCAATCAAAAGCAGTTTGCAAATCACGCTCCGACTTGATTCCGCCGCCAAAGTCCACTTGTAAGTTAGTTTGGGTGGCAATGGCCTCCAAAACCTTCGCATTGACAATATGCTTGGCACGAGCTCCGTCAAGGTCAACCACGTGCAGGTGTGTCAGTCCAGCGCCTTCAAACCGTTTGGCAACTTCAACGGGAGAATCACTATAAACGGTTTTGGTGTCGTATGCACCTTTTGTCAAGCGTACACACTGTCCGTTAATAATGTCAATTGCTGGTACGATGATCATAATGACAAAAAATTTTGTAGAAGTTGTGCACCCATAGCTCCACTCTTTTCCGGGTGAAATTGGGTGCCATAAAAGTTGTTTTTTGCCATTGCTGCAGCAAAATTGATATCATAAAGACAGTGTCCAACCGTATTTTCATTGGGTTTGGCATAGTAGCTGTGCACCAGATAAAAATGACTGTCGTTTGGGATTTTTTCAAACAACACCCCTCTGCCTTTCACTTCGTTCCAACCCATGTGCGGTACATTGCGTGTGGTCGAAAACCGAACCACTTCGGTATCAAAGATTCCCAAGCCCGTTGTATTTCCCTCTTGGGAACTATTACACATCAATTGCATTCCCAAACAAATCCCCAATACAGGTTGTGTCAGCTCAGGAATAAGTGTATCCAACTGCGTACTTTTGAGTTTCGCCATCGCCGAGCTCGCTTCCCCCACTCCTGGGAAAATGACATGAGAAGCCGACTGAATGGTTTCTGGATCACTAGACAGTGTGGCCGAAACTCCCAAACGTTCCAAAGCAAAACGAATACTCTGGATATTCCCAGCCCCATAATCGATAATGGCTACACTCATAACTGTCCTTTGGTAGAAGGTAGAATCAACTTTTCAGGATCGCGCTGTATGGCTGCTTTGATGG
>Ga0213865_10001497_pt1 | contig 15213 bp, 11 predicted proteins | sample PICome_6_FD_160100 | JGI IMG/M metagenome (GOLD analysis project Ga0213865, IMG submission 160100) | Coastal seawater microbial communities near Pivers Island, North Carolina, United States - PICO282 | ecosystem: Environmental > Aquatic > Marine > Coastal | place: USA: North Carolina...
AGCTGGGTGCTGAAGTACACGAACCACTGCTTCATTAATGTTTAAATAATGCGTGCTAAAATCATCGCCCGCTAGTTCAAGTTTTTCTGCCGAGCGATGCATCTTAGGTGGCTTGCCAAATAAAACCGACATTGGCAAATCAACAGGATTATTATCAAACTGCTGATCGGCTACCTTTATCGTTTTATCTTCAGTTGCCTCACCTACCACGGCAAATGGGCATCTTTCACGCTGACATATTGCTTCAAACCGCTCAATATCTTCAGGCTTAACAGCCAACACATAGCGCTCCTGAGCTTCATTACACCAGATCTCAACAGGCGACATCCCCGGCTCATCATTAGGGACTTTTCTCAGCTCAAAAACACCTCCAGTACCGCCATCTTTAACTAACTCAGGCAATGCATTAGACAGACCGCCAGCACCTACATCGTGGATAAAGGCAATCGGATTGGTATCTCCAAGTTGCCAACACTGATCGATAACTTCCTGACAGCGACGCTCAATCTCTGGGTTTTGACGCTGTACCGAGGCAAAATCCAAATCAGCTGAACTACTCCCCGTCGTCATACTTGAAGCGGCACCACCCCCTAGGCCAATCAACATCGCAGGACCACCCAACACTACTAATTTTGCACCGGGTTCAAATTCAGGCTTATCAACATGCTCTTCGCGAATATTGCCATAGCCCCCAGCAATCATTATGGGCTTGTGATAGCCGCGACGCTCACCGGCAAAATCTGTTTCAAAGGTTCGGAAATAGCCGCATAAATTAGGTCGACCAAATTCATTATTAAATGCAGCGCCACCAATCGGCCCCTCAACCATAATATCTAGTGCAGAAACAATGCGTTCCGGCTTACCATAATCCTCTTCCCAAGGCTGGGTATAGTTAGGGATCTGCAAATTGGAAACCGTAAAGCCCACCAAGCCAACTTTTGGCTTAGAGCCACGACCAACCGCACCCTCATCGCGAATTTCACCACCAGAGCCAGTGCCAGCACCAGAAAAAGGGGCAATCGCTGTGGGATGATTATGGGTTTCTACTTTCATTAACAGGTGAACAGGCTCTTGTGAATAGCCATATTCCTTAGAATCAGGATCTGGATAAAAACGACCGCCGATACTGCCCTCAACCACAGCGGCATTATCAGAATAAGCCGATAGCACATTTTCGCCACCCAATTTATGGGTATTGCGAATCATGCCAAACAGGCTATTGGGCTGATCTTCGCCATCTACAGTCCAGCTGGCATTAAAAATTTTATGACGGCAATGCTCTGAGTTCGCCTGAGCAAACATCATTAATTCTGCGTCTGTAGGGTTGCGCTTTAGCCCCTGAAAACTAGAGACCAAATAATCAATTTCATCATCTGCCAATGCCAATCCTAGCTCAGTATTGGCTTCTCGAAGAGCGTTGATGCCACCAGCCATAATATCCACTTCAGTCAAAGGAGCAGGCTGATGTTGCACAAAAAGTGTCTCTGCCTGTTGCAGATCAAAAAATACGGTTTCAACCATGCGATCATGCAATAAATCACCAATGGCTTTTAAATCCTTCTCAGACAATGCTTCAGCTGACTCAATATAGTAAGCCGTGCCACGCTCAATCCTATTCACATCATGCAGACCACAGTTGTGCGCTATATCGGTTGCCTTACTAGACCAGGGCGAAATAGTACCCGGTCTTGGCACCACTAATACTAAGTGACCATTGGAAGACTCAGCCTGTTCTTTTGGACCATATTGCATTAGTGCATCAAGAGTCTTGGCATCAGTTGCAGACAATGGTTTAGCAGTATCAGCAAAGTGCTGGTATTTAGCCGTCACCTCAACAACCGAGGGCACTGCCTGTTTTAAAGTAACCAGCAATTTTCTTTGACGAAAGGCGGATAAAGCAGATGCGCCAGCAATAATAAGCATAGGAAAAAAGTTCCAAAATTGAGCAGTTAAAAACAAGTCGACATTTTATCTGAAAATTATGCTTTTAGGCACAAATAGATGAATAAGATTTTACTTATTCTTAGCCACAGCGTCTAAACCATGTAAAATAAGATAAAAGACCATTTACTGGCACTTAGAGGCCTTCAATGGACCCACTACCCTCACATATCCGAACTATCCGCAATCGCAGCATGCTCGCCGCTATCGCTCTGCTATGTTTGGCCTATATTTCTGATAGCTCTCATATCAGTGATATCGAAAAAGTCGCTCAACGTGGTGAATTAGTTGTTCTGACATTGCCAGGTGCTACCACCTACTTTGAAGATGGCGATGGAAAAAATGGTTTTGAATATGTGTTAGCCAAAGCATTTGCGGACAGCTTAGGTGTTGAGTTAAAAGTCACCACTAAATCCACCTTGCCTAGCTTACTACTTTCGGTGGGCGGCCCACAGGGTGACTTTGCCGCAGCCAATCTGGTTAATACCGAAGATCGCGGCAAATCTTTTAAATTTTCATATCCTTATCATCAGGTTGTACAGCAACTAATTTATCGTGCAGGCGATCCGAAACCCAAATCATTAAGCCAACTTAAAGGTGATCTTGCCGTTATTGCAGGTTCATCCCACAGTGAAAATTTGCAACAGCTGCGCAAACAATTTCCAAGTCTCACATGGATTGAAGAGAATGATGCTGAAATGAGCGAGCTTATTCGTCAGGTTCATGATGGAGAAATTAGCTACACTGTTACCGATTCACTGGCCTACGAAATTATTCGGCATATTTATCCTAATACCCGCAAAGCCTTTAATGTATCTGCTCCTCAGGCATTAGCTTGGGTTTTTCCTGATCATGGTGATGGCACATTACTTAAAGCAGCCAATCAATTTTTACAAGAATACACTGATAGCGGCCAACTGGATGCCATTAAGCAACAGCTATTTGCCCAAACCAAACGCTTCTCAGCCGCGGATTCTAAACAGCTGGGTCAACTGGTTGATAAGCGCTTACCAAAATTCGAAACCATGTTTCGCCAAGTGGCAGAAAAATATAATCTAGATTGGCATTTGGTAGCCGCCATTGCTTATCAGGAATCTCATTGGAACCCAAGGGCAAAATCCCCCACCGGCGTTCGCGGCCTGATGATGCTCACCCTTGATACAGCCAAAGAAATTGGCGTCAAAAATCGCCTTGACCCTGCGCAAAGTCTTGAGGGCGGAGTCGCTTATTTTCTTAAATTAAAAGCGCGCCTGCCCGAACGCATAAAGGGCCCTGATCGTACCCTATTTGCCCTAGCTGCCTATAATGTTGGCTTTGGGCATTTAGAAGATGCGCGAATCCTAACCGTAAGAAATAACAAGAATCCAGATCTCTGGGCAGATGTTAGAGAACACTTACCCCTTCTAAGTAAAAAGAAATATTACAGCACCCTAAAGCGAGGCTATGCGCGCGGTAATGAGCCGGTTATCTATGTAGATAATATTCAGTACTACCGATCTTACTTACAGCTAAATTCAGTATCACAACAATCCAATCAGAAAAACAATCAAGATAAAGAACTTGAAAACTGGCAGCCCGTCACGCCTGATACACTGTAAGAAAAAACTATCGTCGCTGCTTAAAAAAATCTTTCATTAACGCTCGACATTGGTCTTCTAAAATACCGCCCGTCCACTTCATCGCATGATTAAAATGATCTGCGTCTAGAAGTGCTAACTGACTGGTTAAGGCACCAGCACGGGGTTCTGGGGCACCAAAAATAACTTGATTAATACGAGCATGAATCATAGCGCCTACACACATGGTACAGGGCTCAATAGTGACATACAGATCACAGCCAGCCAGACGATAATTCTCGATATTCTTAGCCGCATCGCGCAAGGCTACAATTTCTGCATGCGCAGTAGGGTCAGAGGATCCTATGGGACAATTAAACCCCTTGCCAATCACCTCGCCATCAGCCACCACCACTGCACCCACAGGTACCTCACCCTTCTCGGCAGCCTGCTCTGCAAGCGCTAATGCTTGCTTCATAAAAACGATATGATTATCCAAAAATTGTTCCTTTAAATCTCACGCTGTAAGCAAAAAATAGCGTAAACTGTTTACTCAAAATAAGGGCAGTCATCAAATTTCAATGTTAACTATACCTGCAAAGCAACCGATCAATATCTATTCAGACTGGAAGTCTGAACTAAGCAACTGTATCAGCTCAATTGACCAATTATTACAACTGCTGGGCTTAAGTTCAAAAGACCTAAACGCTAGCCGGCTTGCTTCGCAAGGATTTTCCATCAAGGTGCCCCAGCACTATGCTCAATTAATGGAATATGGCAACCCAGAAGACCCCCTGTTAAAGCAGGTACTTCCCATTGAAGCAGAACTTAATCAAGACCCAAGCTTTAGCGTCGATCCAGTCAATGAATCAGAATACAATCCAGTACCAGGCATTGTACATAAGTACCGCAATCGGGTTTTGATGATTATTAGCCCCAACTGTGCGATCAACTGTCGCTACTGTTTTCGCCGACACTTTCCCTATCAAGAAAACCGCCAAAGTAAACAGCAATGGCTACAGGCTCTTGACTATCTTAAAGACCGATCCGAAATCAATGAAGTGATTTATAGTGGTGGCGACCCTTTAGCCGCCAATGATAATTTTCTTAGTTGGCTAACCCAGCAAATTGAAACCATAAAACATATTAAAAGGTTGCGTATTCACAGCCGGCTGCCGGTGGTTATTCCAAGCAGAATCGACACTCAACTTCTAACTTGGCTAAGCAATAGCCGATTAAAGCCGACCATGGTGTTACATATTAATCACGCCAATGAAATAGATGTGAAGCTATGCCAGTCAGTTGAAAAATTAAAAACCGCCGGCATCACTGTTCTTAATCAAAGCGTATTACTGAAAGGCGTCAATGACAGTAGCCAAGCCCTAATCAATTTGAGTGAAAAGTTATTCGATGCAGGAATAATGCCCTACTATCTTCATCTGCTCGACCCTGTTCAGGGGGCCAGCCACTTTGATATACCTGTAGATAAAGCACTTAAAATTTTTAGCCATATGCAGGCAGAACTTCCAGGTTTTTTACTGCCTAAATTGGTTCAAGAAAAAGCTGGAGAAACATCCAAAAGCCTCATTATTTAAACCCACAAAAAAGGGTGCTAATAGCACCCTTTTTATTCATTCTTAAGCTAATTACTCTTCATCGTCGTCATTAACGGAATCAACAACCTTACCCACCGCTTTAATAGGTAATGTTGCAACTCCAACAGCTGTATCAACTACCACTAATGGCAGAGTTAGTAAGGTACATCCGCCAAGACAGGCAAGCACTAAACAAATCATTAATTTTTTTAACATAAAAATTCCTTTGATTTAGAACAATTTAAATAACTAACTAATCTGAAAATATTATAGGTAGAAGTAACCAAGATGTTCCAATATTAATTTTATGGTTCTATTTTTTCTTCATTAACAAAGGATGAAAACTTTCAGCAATATCAATAAAAACAATACTTTAAAAACTCATGCCGACTTTGTAACTCTTTTTTAAATACTTTTATCGGCTTCCATGCTTTTTTAACCAAAACATCTGGGCACCAATACCAATAAAATAAATTAATAATAGGCTTAGCTGGAAATTTACCAACAAGGGATCCTCAAAAGAGTCAACGAAAGAATCTCCAACTGGCAATCTTCTCAGAAAATCAGTAATAGCAGGAATCATATGAAACAAAAATGTGCTAGTGTAGCCAAGTGCCTGAAAATATTTAGAGAACGATCCAAAGAGCTTTGCTTTTTCCATAATTACACCGCCCAAGAGAGCAATTAATGTAAGCACAGCAAGTATATGAGCAATGCCAAAACCTCCTTGGTTATGTATACCTAAGGCCGAACCGGCTACAATTAATGTCAAGAACAAATAGAGTTTTCCAGTGAATTCTTCCAAAGAAATCACCTTATACTTAAAGAGGGTATAAAACCCACTTAACACTGCACCAACTCCGACTATGGTATGGAACCATCCCAATAACGTCATTTCCGGCATTTAATTTTCCTTCTTTAATCTAATTTTATTACCACTCAATGGTACGCTGATTTTAACCAATTGAAAGCTACCAGAAGCGCAATATCTTCAGCTGAGGGGAAATTTTAAAAACACTACAACGATACAACCCTATCTCGACACCTTTTACCGCTTAACATCTCTTTAAATATATCTAACTGACCTTGATCTAAACCACGACTAGCCCACCAAATCCCATGCTCATTAATACCTCGCTGAATATCAATGATCAGCCCCCACATGGGCGCAATCTGATTGGGGATCATCGAGTAACGAACATCTGTGACAAGATTTTTTTCTTCGTCAAAGCCCAAATAATCCTGTGAAAACCATCGAAATCTTTCAATATCCTTTCTTTGCTGGCTGTCTTTTTCAAGATTAGGGAGATGAAATTGATAGTCAAACATTCGAATATTCTCCCCCTTACACCAGGTTGATGATTGAACCGTTCGAATAGCATCAACATAAAACTTTTCTTCATATTGATAAATGGACTTCCACAAAATCAGATTTCCAAAGGACGGTTTAAGCGTCAGGCGTTCTGGATTATGTCCTCTCGAATAAGCAAGCTCGTTCGCAGCTGATAAAGTCCTTTCATACTGCACAAAACCTAACGACAGATAAAAAATTATCCATCCAATAGCAAAAAAACTAAATAGCCGTTTTCTGGTTTTTATTGCAACTCCTACAAGGATTAAGACAGGAATCGTAAATAGCGGATCAACAATAGATATATTATTCCAAGTAACTCGCTCATTGGAGAAAGGCCAAAAGAGTAGCGTGCCATAAGAAGTACATGCATCTAATAGTCCATGGGTTGCATAACCAAAAAAACTTGCTAGATAGACGGTCTTTAGACTTATGGATTTTCTAAAAAAAGGATAGAGAAAAAGAGCAACAATCAGAGCACCAAAGGGAATAAAAAACAGCGAGTGAGTAAACTGTCGATGGTATTCAAGAAATAAAATTGGATCCGTTGATGACTTTATCAACACATCTAAATCAGGCGCCAATCCTGCAAGAAAACCAATCAGACTGATACTAAGGATATTTTTCTTGCCAGCAGTGGACTGGGCAAAGGCTGCGCCAACTGTACCTTGTGAGATTGGATCCATATTAATTTAGTTAAATATTATTGCCACTGAATAATGATATATGTCTTTTTAAAAGTGTGTAACAAACGTAAAAGTAAAACCTGCCAATAGTTTCACGCCCTGTAACTAAAAAAATTGTAAAATTCATGGGTACAGTTTGTGCAATATAAAACAAGTTATGCTTCCCATTCTAGAGCTATAATCTTTACACACCTCATAAAATGCAGTTAAGAGCCGAATACTCAAGCCTAAATTTTCTGCAAACGAAAGCTAAGTGATATGCAGATGCTCTAGCGCAGCCTGATTAGAGCACCAATAAAAATTGAGTGCGTTACGAATAGTTTTATTAGCGCCTACCGCGTGAGAAGTTATCTAAACCATCTCAGGCGTTTGTTTGTGTGAACACAGTTTTCAAAATCGATCTGATATTTTTTTACTATATCCCCATCTTTGGCTATCACATCCTTTATGTGCTTCGAGCCTGATGAGGTGGCTTTTACGTGGATAGCTAAAGCGTTACGATAGGTAGCGCCTTTAAAGCCATTTCTATATAACTGGTCTGCGATCCAGTCATCTCCATACCATACCTTCAGATCGTGTGGGATTTTGTAATCGCATTGCTTGTAATGTTCTAAATTTATTGTCATCAGCCAACCTTGGCGTTTGGCTTTTGTAATGGGATTTAGATTGAATCTACTTAACAGTTTATCCCAAAGCCCGAAGAAGAATATATGGGCTCTAGAAAGTGTCTTGATATCTACAGTTTTACAAGACGATATGCTAAGGTCGTTATCTTCCATGTCTTTAATAACGCTTTCAAAGTAGTTATCTCGCAATGGTAAACAATCGTTATTTAACAGGCTGACGTATTTTGTATTACATAATTCAAAAATTTCGTTCCATGCAGGGTTAACGTATACATTTTCAGGCTTACGAACGTATTCTATTGAAGAGTCTATAAGGTCTTTGTATGGGGGAATTGATCCGTTATCAAAAAATAACACTTTACAATTTGGGTTTTTATCCATAACACGGTTCAGTACCTTCATGGTTATGTCGTGGTGATTAAAACCTAGTATGGCAATGGTGTGATTCATGGGGCCCTTTTGACTATGGGTAACAAAATCTAGGATGGTTTCGACTGTGGTTCTATCATAATCAGTGTATCAACGTTAAAGGGTTTTGCAAATCAAAATTGTTGCGGTTTGGCTTACCAGAGCGTGGCACTCCTCATACGGTAAAGCTGACGATCGAAACTAATCCTATCATTGATCTTTTCATGCAAGCAGTCCGTTATGTAGCATATGGGTAGTCACGAGTTTGTGAAACAAACTGTGAAAGTAGGAGTTAAAAACGCAATAAAAACAATAGGCTACAAAAGTATGAAACAGATGGTTGATTTATAACCTATTGTTTTAAAGGGTTTTTTAGAATTGGTCACTCCCATTCAATCGTCGCCGGCGGCTTACTAGAAACATCATATGTCACGCGAGAAACATCGGCGATTTCATTGATAATTCGATTAGAGACTTTCTCTAGCAGCTCATAGGGAAGATGGGCCCAGCGAGCGGTCATAAAGTCGATGGTTTCAACAGCGCGAAGCGCAATCACCCATTCGTAGCGACGACCATCTCCCACCACACCTACGGATTTAACCGGCAGGAATACGGCGAATGCCTGACTGGTTTTATGATACCAACCGCTGTTATGTAGTTCTTCAATAAAAATCGCATCGGCTTCACGCAGAATATCGGCATACTCTTTTTTAACTTCACCTAGAATACGCACCCCTAGACCAGGGCCGGGGAATGGATGGCGGTACACCATATCGTAGGGTAGCCCTAACTCGAGGCCAATTTTACGCACTTCGTCTTTAAATAATTCGCGTAATGGCTCAACTAATTCTAGCGCCATATCATCGGGAAGTCCGCCCACATTATGGTGAGATTTAATCACATGGGCCTTGCCAGTTTTAGAGGCGGCAGATTCGATGACATCAGGGTAAATGGTACCCTGAGCGAGGAATTTTACGTTTTCTATTTTCTGTGATTCAGCGTCAAATACATCAATAAAGGTATTGCCGATCACTTTACGTTTTTTCTCGGGGTCACTAACTCCTTTGAGACCATCGAGAAATTGGTCTTGAGCATTGGCGCGAATCACTTTAACACCCATATTTTCGGCGAACATTTCCATTACCATATCGCCTTCATTTTTGCGCAGTAGGCCATTATCAACAAAGACACAGGTTAGCTGTTTGCCAATCGCCTTATGTAATAGCGCGGCTACCACGGAGGAATCCACACCCCCAGACAATCCAAGTAATACATGGCTATCGCCTACCTGCTGACGAACACGTTCAATTTGATCTTCAATAATCGCTGCCGCTGTCCACAGACCATCACATTGGCAGATATTTTTTACAAAATGCTGAAGAATTGCCTCACCCTGTAATGTATGTGTAACCTCAGGATGGAATTGAATAGCATAGAAATTTCTTGAAGCATCAAACATACCCGCTATTGGGCATGATGGCGTAGATGCCATCACTGCAAAGCCCTCTGGGATGGCGGTGACCTTATCGCCATGACTCATCCATACATCAAGTAGAGCCTCACCCTGATCCCCAGTATGGTCTTTGATATCTGCCAGTAATTCGCAGCTGTTCTCGACTTTAATTTGCGCATAACCAAATTCGCGCACATCCGAGCTTTCAACCTTGCCACCTAACTGGCTCGCCATGGTTTGCATGCCGTAACAAATGCCTAGAACAGGTAGGCCCATAGTAAATACACAGTCTGGTGCGCTGGGTGCGGTTGCACCTTCAGTTACAGACTCAGGTCCGCCGGAAAGAATAATTCCATCTGGGTTAAATGCTTTAATATCTTGCTCAGAAATATCCCAGGGACGAATTTCGGAAAATAAACCAATTTCACGTACCCGCCGAGCGATCAGCTGAGTGTATTGAGAACCAAAATCGAGAATTAGAATTCTTTGCGACTGTAAATCAGACATTTGCTTACCTTAAACAAAGAGGCTGCACCCTTGCGCAGCCTCTGATTATATTTCTACCAGCCGGTTAAATTAACGTCCACCTGCTGGGTAATTCGGTGCTTCTTTGGTAATTTGTACATCATGTACATGGCTTTCATTAGTTCCTGCTGAGGTAACACGCACAAATTTTGGTACCGTGCGCATCTGCTCGATAGTGCTGCAACCTGTGTAGCCCATAGAGGAACGAAGACCACCTAGCATTTGGTGAATAATCGCCGAAACGGGTCCTTTGTAAGGAACTCGACCTTCAATACCCTCAGGAACTAGCTTTTCAGCACCGGCACTGGCATCTTGGAAATAGCGATCGCTGGAACCCTGTCTCTGAGACATAGCACCTAATGAGCCCATTCCACGATAGGATTTGTAGGAACGACCCTGATAGATCTCAATTTCGCCCGGCGCTTCTTCGGTACCTGCCAACATCGAGCCCATCATTACCGAGCTTGCGCCAGCAACAATCGCTTTTGAAATATCACCTGAGTAACGAACACCACCATCAGCAATCACTGGTACACCAGAACCCTTAATCGCCTCCGCTGCACTCGCAATAGCCGTTACCTGCGGTACACCAATACCCGTCACAATACGTGTGGTACAAATAGAGCCAGGGCCAATACCCACCTTGACGCCGTCAGCGCCCGCATCAACTAAGGCTTTGGCAGCTTCACCTGTGGCGATATTGCCGCCAATCACCTGTACATCGGGGTAATTTTGTTTAATCCATTTAACCCGATTAATGACATTTTTTGAATGACCATGAGCTGTATCAACCACTAAAACATCAACGCCTGCATTAACCAATGCCTCTACACGAGCATCGGTATCTTCACCTACACCTACAGAGGCACCAACACGCAATCTACCCTGATCATCTTTACAGGCATTGGGATGCTGTTCTGCTTTATCGATATCAGTGACAGTAATCAAACCTTTAAGCTCAAAGTTATCATTAACTACCATAACTTTTTCGATACGATGCTTATGCAAAAGCGCTCGAACTGAATCTGGATCAACACCCTCTTTAACCGTAACTAGACGATCTTTTGGCGTCATAACTGATGTTACCAAAGCATCCATATCCTCAGCAAAGCGCACATCGCGGCGAGTCACAATACCCACTAGGTTGCCATTATCAAGAATGGGCACGCCAGAGATGTTATTAGCAACTGTTAAATCATGTAGCTGTTGTAGGGTAGCTGATGCATCAATAGTGAATGGATCCTTAACCACACCGCTCTCATATTTTTTAACCGCCCAAACCTGTTTGGCTTGCTGCTCAATACTCATGCTTTTATGGATAATACCCACTCCACCCTCGGCCGCAATGGCGATGGCAAGGCGAGATTCTGTGACCGTATCCATAGCCGCTGAGACCAGCGGAATATTCATACTAATGCCACGAGTTAATTGGGATTGTAGAGCAACATCCTTCGCTGTAACCTCGGAATAACCAGGTACAAGGAGGACATCATCAAACGTTAGGGCTTCATGCGCGATGCGTAACATAGGGACCGCTTACCTCAGTTAGTTTTAAAAGTAAGCAGTGCATTATAAATCAGCGCACAACCATTGGTAAACAACTATTTATAACAACATTCTAGACTAAATCTGGCTGAGATCGTGACTTTGACCTGCAACTATCTCTACAATGTAGCCATGAATGATTCAAACAGCGAACCCCAAATTTTCACTATCAGCGAACTCAATCGCAGAGTTCGGCAGCTTTTGGAAATTAATCTTCCTATGCTCTGGGTGGAAGGTGAGATTTCAAACTTTGCCTGCCCCAGTTCTGGACACTGGTATCTCAGCCTAAAAGATCAATCTGCGCAGGTAAGATGTGCTATGTTTCGCAATGCCAATCAAAGGGTTAAATTCCGTCCCAAAAATGGCACTCAAGTATTAGTTCGCTGCCGTGCAGGTATCTATGAGGGAAAGGGTGAATATCAGCTAATTATTGAGCATATGGAAGAAGCTGGCTTTGGCGCGCTGCAACGTCAATTTGAACAACTAAAAGCCAAGCTGGATACAGAGGGACTTTTTGATAATGATAATAAGCGACCTATCCCAGATTCTATCAATCATATTGGTGTTGTTACCTCTCCCACCGGTGCTGCAGTAAAAGATATCTTATCGGTACTTAAAAGACGTTTTCCCGCTATTAAAGTCAGTATTTTCCCTACAACTGTTCAGGGTGAAGAGGCTGCCGACCAAATTGTTAATGCACTGGCTGACGCCAACCGCTGTGAGCAAATTAATGTATTAATTGTGGGTCGTGGAGGAGGCTCCTTAGAGGATTTATGGTCATTTAATACTGAACCAGTGGCACGCGCTATCGCTGCCAGTCGTTTACCTATTATTAGCGCTATAGGTCATGAAATTGATTTTACCATTGCTGATTTTGTGGCAGATTTGCGCGCACCTACCCCATCGGCAGCGGCAGAATTAGTTAGTCCAGATAGCCTGCAGATTCAAAATCAACTTTATCGCATACAACAGTTATTAGCCGAAACCTTGCAGCGCAATTTAATCAGTTACAAACAGCAAATAACGCATTTACAAAAACGCTTGCAACATCCAGGCAGTAAACTTCAGCAACAGGCTCAACTGTTAGACCATTTAGATATTCGCCTCAGTCGAGCCATGCAAAATAAGTTAAAAGAGTCTAGGCAACTGAGCAATCAATTAGCCGAACAACTTAGGGTGCAAACACCTAAAAGGCGTGTTCAGGAAAGCAGTCAGCAAATAGAAGAAAGTCTTCGCAAGCTAACCAAAGCCATAGTTCAAAAACAACAAAGCATGCAGCTTAAACTTGAACAGAATATGCATTTTTTGGATACAGTGAGCCCGCTTAAGACTATCGGGCGCGGTTATTCGGTGATTCGCGATAGCCAAGGCAAGATAGTTAAATCAACCAAAAAGGTAACTCAGGGTGACTCTTTAACTGGCCAACTTAAAGATGGACAGCTTATTCTGCAGGTTACTGACAAAAATAACGATCAGTTAATCTAATTATTTTCGCTCATTGCGCTTGCTGTACTTGGTAATCTTCTTTTTGCGCGGGCTTGGCCTTTCTCCTGGCTTGATGCCCTTATTTTTATAGGGGTTCTCGCTAGTGCGATATTCCACGCGAATCGGTGTACCATGCAAACCCAACTGACGACGGAATACTTTTTCTAAATATCGAGTATATTGCGCGGGTACAGACTCTGTCTGATTACCATGCACAATAATCACTGGAGGGTTTTTGCCTCCGGCATGAGCATAGCGAAGCTTAATACGACGGCTATGCACCATTGGCGGCTGGTGCTCTTCAACCGCACCCTCAAGAATTTTGGTTAATTTAGTCGTACTCAGAGCGTCGGTTGCCGCGCGATAGGCATCATTAATTGATTTATACAGATGACCGACACCCGTACCATGTAACGCGGAAATAAAATGCACATCGGCAAATTCGGCAAAGCGCAATCTTCGTCCCACAGTTGCTTTAATATGCTCGCGCTTTTCAGCATCAAGCCCATCCCATTTATTGATAGCAACAACTAGCCCCCGACCAGCATCAATCACTGAGCCCATTAAATGAAGATCCTGCTCAACCAATCCTTCTTGGGCATCAATTAATAAAACCACCACATTGGCGTCATCAATCGCTTGTAATGTTTTAACAATGGAGAACTTTTCGATGGCTAATTTAATATTTTTGCGCTTTCGAATACCCGCAGTATCAATCAGAGTATATTTGGTATCATCTCGCTCATAGTCAATGTAGACCGAATCTCGCGTGGTTCCCGGCATATCGTAAACCACCACTCGGTCTTCCCCTAGCAGGCGATTAACTAAGGTTGATTTGCCCACATTGGGTCGACCGACAACACCAATTTTTATACTGTCATTTGTTTGTTCTTCAGCTTCTTCAATCGCAGGGAATGGCTCTAATAGCTCTTCCATCATGGATTTTACGCCACGACCATGGGTTGCCGTGGTTGGGAACATGCCTGAAAAACCCAACTGATAGAAGTCTGCTAGCGCCTCTGCGGGATCAACCCCATCAATTTTATTAGCGACCAGATAAACCTTGCGGTTTTTTTGGCGCAGTTTTTCAGCGATAGTGTAGTCTGCAGAGACTATCCCCGATTTACAATCGACTACAAACAAAACAATATCAGCTTCGTCCATCGCTAATAGTGACTGTTCAGCCATTCCAGCATCAATACCCTCTTCTTCTCCACTAATCCCACCAGTATCGATTAGCATAAAGCGACGGCCTAGCATTTCACCTTCACCGTACTTTCGATCACGAGTAAGACCTGAATAGTTGGCCACTAGCGCATCTCGACTACGAGTAAGTCGATTAAAGAGCGTGGATTTACCCACATTGGGTCGCCCGACAAGGGCTATCACTGGAATCATAAAATAAAAAATGCCGCACTTATATTGAGCGGCATTTTACTGTAATTGAGGATATTTATCCTTATTGAATTTTGTAAGCGCTGACAGACCCATTATTAGCTTGAATAATTAGACTTTCACCCACCACTAAAAGGGGTGAGCTTACGCCACTGCCATCAACTTTCTCTCGACCCACAAAGCTACCATCACCTGGATTGATAAGATGTACATAACCCTCAGCATCTGCCACTGCAATAGTTCCGGATAAGCTAGCTGGGCCAGTTAAACCGCGATACAGGAGTTGATCATTTTTCCATGCAAGCATGCCATTGCCCGCTTTAAAGGAGGAGATAGAATCATCCTTGGCCTCAGTGACAAATAGCATACCATCGCTGTAGGCTGGGCTAAAATGCGATGAGCTATCTTGGAACCATATATTTCTACCCGTACCTCGGGTCAATGCGCCCAATCGACCCTGATAGCTTACGGAATAAATAATATCGCCAACCACTAATGGTTTACCATCAATATCAATCATTCGTTCAAGCTCAGTTTTACCCTTGGGTAACGCCAACCGCGTTTCCCATTTAAGAGAACCATTTTCTGAATTAAAAGCAATAAGCTTCCCGTTATCAAAGGCTGCGATTAGCATATTATTAAGAATA
>Ga0213865_10001499_pt1 | contig 15200 bp, 10 predicted proteins | sample PICome_6_FD_160100 | JGI IMG/M metagenome (GOLD analysis project Ga0213865, IMG submission 160100) | Coastal seawater microbial communities near Pivers Island, North Carolina, United States - PICO282 | ecosystem: Environmental > Aquatic > Marine > Coastal | place: USA: North Carolina...
TCGAGCTTGATATCGGCATACTCATCTTTTTTTGCTGTGTAAAAGAGTTTGGTGGGGCATTCAAGTCCAAGCTTGAAACGCGACTTAGTTAGATAGCGCGGTTGAGTGGTTGAATCTTTTTTATTACTGAATGCTGTATGGGTTGAATCGGGCCGGTGCATTGTTGATTTCCTTTTTATTGACTTCCTATTTATTGACTTCCTATTTTTTCACTGACTGTTTAAACTTTTTACTTCGCTACTGCTAATTTACTTATCTACTGTGTGGCTGGGTAGAACTTAATCTGGCCACGGCTAATTTTTAAAAAATATACCACGCGCATGAAGCCTTGAATACGGCTTACTGGCAACTGTCATAAGCTGTCACAAGTACGACATGACATGCCATTGCTTGGCCACTCCCACGCCACTTTGGGGCTGTTTAATACTTCTCCGTACCACCCACACTTAACTCAACGGAGAATACTCATGAAACAACTTTTTAAAGTAACGCCACTTGTCATTGCCGTAGCGCTGGCCAACCAACCCGTTCACGCTGGGGCGCAAGACCTCCCAAAGCCAAACGCTTCCCAGCCAATCTTTGCCGAGCCCATTGCCGCCCACCAGGGCGCCCTAAAAGCAAGCGGCCCCAAGCAAGGAGTAGCGATGTTTTCTTCCGCCATCATCGGCGGCTTAATAGCGGGTCCCATTGGAGCTTTCGTAGCCGGCGTTGGCGGCGCCTTGCTCGCCGCGCCCGAATCACCCACGCTACAGCCGTTAGGGCCAGAGACCTTGCCGGCCAACAACATTGCCACCCTTGAAACGGCATTGAAACCCAATGACACGTTGGCTGCATTGGCACCCAACCCACCCGTATTTACTGATGTTGCTATAAGCTCAAGCGAGCCGACCGACCAAAACACCGTGCGTATGAGCTATAGCTTGGACCCCACCACGGGTACAACGATCATTACGCCGCCGCAAGAAGTCGGTCACGGTGGGTTGGTGGCAAACCATTTAACCACCGAAACGACGAACCAAAGCAGCACCACTAACAGCACCACTAACAGCACTATCGAAACGCAGGTATTGTTTAACACCAATGCGTTTAGTGTGGATGCACAACGGCAACAGGAATTAGCGGGCGTGTTAGCCACTATGGTAAACAACCCCAACGGCCTGATACTCATTGATGGCTACGCCGACCCGCGAGGAGATGAGGCGTTTAATTTAGCCCTATCGAAAAAGCGCGCCGAGAGTGTCGCAACTTACCTGGCAGAGCAAGGTATTGACCGAGCACGCATGGTAATACGCTCACTGGGGGAGAGTTTAGCCCCATTGGGCATCAACGACATAGCGGCCTATAAGGCGCAACGCAAGGTTACGGTATTTGTTGAACCCACACAAACGGCCAGCGTGGTTAAGCCGGTTGGTGAACAACCCAGCTTGCAACCCGTGAATGCGGGGCAACTGACCTCGGAGCGTGTGCTGTCTGACCATACCGCAGAGCAGGTTAATGGCGAGGAATTAACTGGCGAACACCAGAGTGTGACATCGCTTACCATTGACGATAGTTTGGCGTTAGTTCATTAACGCTTTTTGTAACCGCTGTTACAACTAGCTGTAAACCGGCAATAAAAAAGCACCTTAGGGTGCTTTTTTATTGCGTTTTATTTTATTTTTTACTTATGGCATTTCAATGTTAACTGTTGGCTTACCCTCTACAGCGGTAAGGTCACAGAAAAGCAGACACCGGTTTTATCGGGCAGGTTGCTGGCCGAAATGCTGCCGTTATGATGCTCAGCGATCAGTCTGGCAATAAATAAACCCAAGCCCAAGTGCGGCTTGTCGCTGCCTTGCTCTCTATAACTTACTAACTGTTGAAACAGTTGATCGGTGTGGCCCTCGGCCAAAAGCGGGCCGCGGTTAATGACGTTAATCGTGAGTCGCCGGCCAGACTGCAACAATTCGATATGGATGCCTGTTTTAGCCTCACTAAAATCAACGGCGTTATCCACCAGCTTATCGAGCATTTGCACCAGCAATTCACTCGCTGCCTGCAACTGAATACCGTGCTGCGGGGTTTTATTGGCAAACACAATAGCGCTGTGCGTATACACATGCTGGTAGGCTTCGCAGGCTTTCGTTAACAGCTCAACAATATCGACCGCTTCAAACTCGGCATACGCAAACGCTTGTTCTAATTTTTTAGCCTGGCCCATTGAACTCATAATGTAACTCAAGCGATGCACACCCTCTTGCGCTCGCTTAAGATACACTTGGTTAGCGGTATCAGCGTCGATATTATCGAGCGATGTACTAACAATGGCCAACGGCGTTTTCATTTCGTGCGAGAGCTTTTGCGCCAATGTTTTTAGGTAATCGTTGTGCCCGCGAATTTGTTCGAGCAAACTACCCACATTGCGCGACAACTGCCCTATTTCGTCGGCGCTTTTGCTGGCTTTAAAACCTAACGACACATCACCTAGGTCATCCACCTGCTGCTGCGCCTGCCGATTTAAACGATTGAGCCGCCACGACCAAAAAAACAAATAACTGCTCAGCGCCAACACAATGCACAGTGAAATACCCAGTGTGTAGTAAAAATAACTGGCAAAGGTTTTATTGGTAAACATGACATACCGATCGCGACTTTGCTCAGCGATTAAAAAATTGCCGGTATAGGGGCCCGCACTTAAAGGCATAGCCGCATAGGACACAAGGTCGTTGGTGTAGGCAGTAGACCAAGCTTGAACACCGCTATTCGATTGACGCTCGCTCCATTGCGTTTGGCAGTCGAAGGCTTCATTGCGCGCATAAGTAGGTGCCTCTTGGTCGGCCAATACGCGCTGATATAATGCCTTCATAACCCACGATACCGACTGTTCACCGTTAGCAATGGCTAGTTGCCCTGCACTGGCTAGTACATTGCACTGCCGATCCACTACATGCAGGCGCATGCCAGGCGTGGCAAATCCGTCAATAATCTTGGCTAAATCGTGGCGGTAAAACTGATAGGCCGGTGCGTTATTCGCCTCAATAATCGAATGAAAATCTTTTTGCCGATAACGCAGCGTAAGATTAGCGATAACCCCTTGGTGAGGCTCTAAGTTGACGTTGTGAGTATCGGCACCATTAACGACTAAAAAACCCAAGCGGCCGGCCGCACTTTCCTCGGAAACGCTGAATTCTACTTCGTAACCTGTTGAAGACCTGCTCCACGCCGCGCTAATGTCTGAGGTAAGAAACAACTCATCGCCGCGGCCGAGCGTATAAGCGTTAACACGCCCTTCAAAAAGAAGCCTAAAATAATAAGTTTTATTGTTGCCTAAGCGAACGGCAAAGTAGTCACCGTTGGCCAGCAGCGAGCGCTGAAAATTTTGCCGCTGTAGGGTGCCATCGGTGACCGCTAAGCGCACAAATAATTGATCGGCATAAGTACCTGACTGTAATGAGAGTGAAAAATTATTGGCTTGATCGGCCATCACTTTAGCCGGGATGTCGTTCCACTCCTCGTCGCTATAACCATCCACTTGCGGCGGCCGTGCTAGCGGATAAAAAAACAGTGCATTGTTTTTTAATGTAGGCGCAGTAATCGTAGGTGAGGAGCCTTCAGCTTGCGAAGAAGAGCCTTCAGCTCTCATAGATAAAGAGCCTTCAGCGCCCACAGATAAAGAGCCTTCAGCGCTCGTAGGTGAAGAGCCATCATCCTGCGTATAGGAAAAGCGTTTAGGCGAGCTATTAAAGCTAAAGTTGATTAAGCGGCCAATATCAATAATGCGGTCTTTTAAATAATCGGTTTCCAGCGCACGGATATTCTTTTCACTCTGACGCAAATACTGCACCCCCGACCAAGGGTACAGCATCAGTAAGGCCAAAAATAAAACAACACGTACTTTAATCGACATAGAGGCAGCTAACTCGCACGCCAGCGATAGCCGGCCAGATGCATGGTTTCTATTTGATTGAACTGGGCGTCAAGGCCGGTAAACTTTTTTCGTATGCGCCGAATGTGTGAAGCAATGGTGTTGTCTTGGCAAACAGTTTTGGCCGCATCCATCAATGCCTCTTTGCTTTTAACATGCCCCGGACGCACAGCCAGTGCCTTAACAATCCAAAATTCGGTTACCGATAAATCAACCACTTGATTTTTCCACTTCACCCGCAGGCATTCTTCATTGAGGCTCATATCGCCCTGCACAATCTCATATTGATTATTATCAAGCTCACGATAAGCCTCAACTCGGCGCAACAAAGCACTGACGCGAGTCATAACATTTTCGATGGGAATATCTTTAGATAAGTAATCGTCGGCGCCCAGGCGAAAACCACTGAGCTCGTCAGCATCACTATCGCGCGCGGTTAAAAAAACAATGGGCAATGTTTTTGAGCGCGCACGCAGGTAAGTACAAATTTCAAAGCCCGCATCATATTCATCGCCTAAACCAATATCAATAATGACCAGGTCGGGCAACTCGCCCACCAATCCTGCCAGCGCACTGCTTTTATTATTGTACAGCGCAACCTTAAACCCTCGCTTAGTACAGGCATCGCGATAATTTTGGGCAATATGCGGTTCGTCTTCAATGATGGCAATTTTTTGTTCCATGACCTGTTCGTCCTGTTAATAACCGTTATAAAAAGCATCAAACTGTGCTGAGGCCATAGTTTAACTGCTTCCTAGCCTGTTTTACCGCCCTGCCATAACTTGTCATAACTCATCACACCCGTGCCATTGCCTGAAAGCGAGAAGCCACTTTATTTTGGCTTAATGGCTCCTGCTTGTCACCCATGGGGCAAGTAGCGCACTCAACGATTGATTCACTCAATGAGCATGGCTCGAGCGAGGTTGTTATGAACGTAATTGAAACATTGTACAAGCCCATACTGCCCTACCAAATGCGTCAGCTTTGGGAGTCGCCGCAAGTATTTCATATTGCCGATTTTGTGGGCCAAGAAACCACCTACTTGTTTAGTAGCCAAGAGTATACCCAACATTTAGCGACAACTTTTGCCAAAGAACTCAATGCCATTTGTTATGTATTGGCCTTCAAAATTGACCCCTGCAGCTATCAGCACATTGCCTTTAATCGATCGCTTGATAAAGACGGCTGTGTGTTCAGTGTACCGTTAGCAAAGCTCGACCTGTGCTTTCCTAATATTCGCCGAGTTACCAAGATCGTTTGTGCCTGCCCGCCGCCTGAGCCCAACGATGCGAACGATGCGAACGAGCAATACGATCTGTTTAGCAACCAAGCTACGCAATGGGAACCCATGCGAACAGGCTGACCAACAACTATTGACCCAAGCGCCCTACTCAATCACTTAGGATTTTTACTATGAAGAACACGCAAACATTTAACTTTATTACGGTGGCACTCATTCTTGCGGCTGGCATGGCCCTCAGCGGATATTTATTGAGTTTAACGATTTATCACTCACAAGTAGCCAACGATACCGTATCGGTGAAGGGGCTAGCAGAGAAAGAAGTACAAGCTGACTGGGCGCAGGTGCCAGTTTACTTCACGCGACAAATACTCTTGAGCAAGCAAGCGTTTGAAGAAATCGGTTACACCACTATTGTCACACAACTTTATAGTGCGATTAAAAGCGACCGCGCAACCGTTGAAGAGGGTCTGCAATCATTGGGCTTTGCCGCCTCAGAAATCAGTGATATTGAGTCACATATTAGTAGCAAAGAATTTCGCGGCGAAGACGGCCAGCACACCGATACTAAAGTATCGGTGCAGGGCAAACTTACAATAGAAAGCAATAATGTATTCGCCATAAAGAAAGTGGATGAAGCCATGACAAACCTAATGTCGAAAGGGCTTACCGTAACCACTGGCCAGCAAAAATATCATTTCAGCAAATTAAATGATATTAAACCCGAAATGATTCGTCAGGCTATGGCCGCGGCTCGCGTAGCAGCAAAAGAGCTGGCCGGTAACACCGGCGTGACGCTGGGGCGAATTAAAAGTGCCAACCAGGGTAGATTTACGGTTGTTGATAAAGGCGAAGACTACAGCGACACCGACCGAATTGAGAAAAAGGTACGGGTGGTAACGCAAATAAAATTTTATTTGGGCGATTAAGTAATGGTGTTTGGTGCAGTGAGCGTTTTGCATCAAACACCGCAATCAAAACATAAGGATAACCTGGCGCTTTTTTCAAGCTAAAAGACACCGCGGCAAGCTTTGAATAAAGCAAGCTATTGCACTTACCCTCAAACAACCCTTCCGAGCTTGCCTAGCCATCGCACTTTGCTAGTTCAGCAACTAAATGACAGGGTACAAACAGTCATTCGCAACCAACACGCTGGAAATGCGCCAATCTATGCTCCTGCCCTTCAACCTGTCCCTGCATCTAGCGGACTAGCCTGCCGAGCCATGAGTGTTTAAAAGCAAACACTAGGCCACAAAATAGGCAGGATCCCTCTGAACAATTTGCAAAAGTGTGACGGGGTTCCCAATTGAGTGCTGCAAAACATGTTTTGGAGAAGGTACTACACTTTTACAGCTAGGCTTTTTAAAGCTGATGTAAAAGACTTTAGAAGTAGTAACTCCAGATAGATTCTATAAGGCTGTCCAATCGAACCGCTCCCTTGCGAGCAAGTTCGAAGGGGGAAGTTATGATTAGAATAAGCTCATAAGCATCTGGATCCATTCGACCACGCAGGTTAGGCCTTATTATGAAGTTACAGAGATCCTTAGCGACAGTTTACTTTCCCTTAGTTTGCCTATTCGCAACCCCTCAAGGCATAGCGCAGAGTACACCCTCTGAATTTGCCGAGATGAGCTTGCAAGAACTATTTGACCTAAACATCTATGAGACTAGCCAAGCCACCGGTGCTTTTTCTGCTTGGACTTTGGGGTACAAATACAAAACCGCAAAGTTTGAAGGCTACCTTGACGGCACCCAATCACTCAGTTTCGCCGATGTTACCGGCCCGCCTTCGGACGGCTCTGGTAAGACTTTTCCAGTGGTGCCTACCACTATCACCCAAACCGCGCACATATATACAGTAGGCTACCAATTTAATGGCCAATGGCAGGGGCATCTCTCGATTCCGTATATCAAACAAAAAACGGACCATTTAAGTTTGGTACCCGGATATGAAACCTTCACCATTGAAACTAGTGGTATTGGCGATGCTGTCATGTCAGCCAGCTACAAGTTAAACTCGGATGCATGGCAGGTTTCACTTGGAGTAAGCTTACCCACGGGGTCGATTGATGAACAAGGTGACACACCCCGAGAGCCAGGTGACCAGCAACTGCCCTACACCATGCAACTGGGCTCAGGCACCTACGATTTCCCTGTTGAATTAAACTATCAAAACAGCACAACGCCCAACTTAAGTATGAACTTGTCGGCCATCATCCGCACGGGGACCAATGACAGAGACTACCGTCTTGGCAACAACTATAGTTTGAGCGGTCGTTATAAATTCGAGTTGTCTTCACGCTTAAAAGGCTATGCGGGCGTTGCACTCCAATATAGCGAGTCTATACACGGGCAAGATGACTCTTTGTGCGTTGGCGACCCAGCCACTCTCTATCCTGCCAGCATAACCAACCCAGACCTTTATGGCGGTAAAAAAGTTAATGCCCGACTAGGTTTGTTGTGGAAGGTTTCTGATGACTACCGACTCACCGTAGAGCTCGGCCAGCCTGTTTACCAAGATCTCAATGGGCCACAGCCTAAAGAACAATGGCGTAGTGCTATTTATCTATCTAAAACTTATTGATAACCCTCATGCTTTTTTTACGCACATCTCGCCGACGCTTCGCAAAAGCTTTTAAAGCTTTTGCGATCGGCTCAGTGTGCCTGCTATTTTGTTTAGCTACTCAAGCCGAAGCACCTTTGAGCAAAGAAGATAAGCTAAAAGCAGCCTATCTACTAAACTTCACAAAATTTATTGAATGGCCAGAGAGTGATACTGACGAACGGCAGAAAACCATTCGTATTTGTATAGCCAGCTCACCAAAATTTCTTGCATTTTTAAATGAAATGGTTCGCAATGTTCGAGTAGGGAAGCTGCAACGGGCCGTCAACGCACTGCCACTGAGCTCGGCAAAACAATGTGAATTGGTTTATACAAGGCAGTCGGGAACCGCTAATAATGAAAAACTTCATCATGCAGTTGTTGTGGTTGATTCAGCCGAAGTGAAATTCCCAGCTACCTCTATAGTGTTTTACGAAAAAAATAAAAAACTACGCTTCGAGATAGATAGAGATAACATTTCCAAAACTCAAGTTGTCGTTAGCTCTGAACTAATGAAGCTGGCAAAAATAAAATGAAGAAAAATAATCGCGTCAAAAAAATTAATTTTTTCCATAAACAGCTTTTGTCTGTCGTAGCGATCAATATTCTGCCGCTTCTCATTATGTCAGGGCTACTCTACTCGAATGCGATTACAGACTATAAAGCCAACTTGTTAGAAACGATGGATAATGAAATTAACCTGCTCGTGTCTACCAGTAAATCGGCTTTACTATTTGATGACCAAGACGCAGCAACTGAACTGTTGTCTGCCCTAAAAAGCTATACGTCAACTCGATACGCTCAGCTGTACGACGCAAACGGTGCAGTATTCGCTGAATATAAGCGCCCTGGACAGAAAGTTGATATGCCTATTGAGCAGTTTAATGGCGAGATTATTTTCAGGAATAACAACTTTTATCTATCCAAAGCCATAATGATGGATGAAGATCACCTCGGCATCGCCGTAATATCGGCCGACACTAACTCGCTGGCTATGCAAAAAAGTCACTACATATTGGTGACAGGCTGGGCATTTTTAGGCAGCCTAGTGCTCGCTTATTTACTTAACTGGAAAATACAGAAAAGATTCACTGCGCCAATTAGCGAACTCATTGGCTTGGTGGGATATGTTGCTAAAAATAAAAAATACCACAAACGACTGGATGGCGGACGGCACGATGAAATTGGCGATCTTATTCTAGGCGTGAATACAATGCTCGACACCATAGAGACGCACGAGCAACAACTTTATAACCGCGCCAACTATGACGAACTGACTCAACTACCCAATCGCCACTTGCTTATGGAGCGTTTGGATCACGCCATTGATATAGCAGGCAGGAACAAATCAGAAATCGCGGTGCTTTTTCTTGATTTAGATAGATTTAAAGTCATCAACGACAGCCTCGGGCATGGCATAGGCGATGAATTACTGCTGCAAATCTCTGAAAAATTAGTGGGTATACTGCGAAAATCCGACTCTGTTAGTCGCTGGGGCGGAGATGAGTTTGTCATGCTGCTCGAAAATATTGAACAGGTAGAAGACATAGAGCTTATTGTTAATAAGGTCATTCTAGAACTTTCCAAGCCGGCGATAGTGAGCGGACATCTGCTGCATATTACGACTAGCGTCGGTATTGCCCGCTTCCCTCAGGATGGCAAAGACAGCCTGAGCCTGCTTAAGCACGCCGACATCAGCATGTACCAAGCCAAGTCTCAAGGCGTAGGTCAATTTCGCTATTTTAAATCGAGCATGCTTAATAAATCGGTATACCGTTTAAGAATGGAAATGGAGCTGCATAACGCCGTCGAAAATGAAGACTTTTTTCTGATGTATCAACCGCAGCTTGCAATCGATGGCGAGACAGTCGTGGGATTCGAGGCTTTAATAAGATGGAAGCTCGAGGGCAGATTAATACCACCCGATGAGTTCCTTCCCATTGTTGAAGAAATAGGTCTGATGCATCGGGTTTCACTGTGGGTGCTTAAACAAGCTTGCCAACAAAATATTAGCTGGCAAAACGCGGGGCTTCCACCGATAAAAATGGCCATAAACCTGCCGCCGTCGTTTGTAATGCACCAGCAATGTTTTAACAACATTGCATCGGCCTTGGCAGGCTCAGGCTTAGAACCTGAATACTTGGAAATTGAATTAACCGAGAATACCTTTTTGAATGCGAGGTCAACAGCGGGCCCGATTTTACAATCGCTAAAGGATTTAGGCGTAAGCATTGCGATTGATGATTTTGGAACGGGCTATTCCTGCATGAGCTATTTACAAGATCTACCTATAGGCACAATTAAAATTGATGGTAGCTTTATAAATGGGCTCGGACTTAGTCGAGCTAACGAAGGCATTGTGCAATCAATTATTACGCTTGGAAAAAGTTTAAATATGACGATCGTGGGGGAGTGTGTTGAAACAGAGCAGCAACTGAATATTCTTAGAGATATGGAGTGCGATATTATTCAGGGCTATTTTCACAGCAAACCTCTGGATTTTGATGAGGCAGAGAATTTTCTGACCCGAAAACAGAAACCTCTACGGCTGCGCTCGATTAAAAATTAAAGCGCTGTTGTTGCTGCCATGTTTACGTCTAAACGGTGCCTTTTTAAAACAACTCCTGACCTCTTCCTGCGATGGACATCGCTCCGCTGCAAGCACATACAAAGCCGAATATAAATTAGTGCTTAATACGAAAGCCAAGAACCGCGCTGGGCATGCTGAACCATCTTATCGATAGTTACTTAAGATGCAGGATATGCTGCCAACTGCCATTAGGCAGATGGTTTGTCTCTACCCAACCCTGTGCATTGGCATACTTGCCGGTACCCCCGGTAATAGCTCGCGGTATTGAAACAGAATTTTCTAGCGCCGCATTGGGGCTTGCATATTGAGCCGCGGCTTGAAGCACGAGTTGAACGAGAACAACCCATGAGTCGTTATTATAGTGTATTACCCCAGCTTCTCCTGGGTCGCTGAGATATTCGTGACATAGGTTGTGGCATAATATATCATTAAAAAAAAGCACTATGCCGTCTCCTCCCGTCTAACTAGGTAATCGCTATGAATAAAATACTTGTTGTTGGTGCCGTCATCCTTTGCATGGCAGTCATCAGTTTTAGTCAACGCACTAATATCGCCAGCCTTCTGCTGGAGAAAGGGCTTGAAGTACGAATCAATGCTGACTATGTAGCCACCTTAGAGGATGGTTTACACTTGGCTCTTTGTGGCGCCGGCGGCCCTATGCCGGCACCCAACGCCTCTGGCCCTTGCGTAGCTGTGGTCGCGGGCAAGCGACTATTCATAGTAGATTCAGGCACCGATGGCGTGCGCAATCTTGCCCGCATGGGCTACCAGCCTGGCACGATTCAAGGGGTATTTCTGACTCACTTTCATTCTGACCATATTGATGGCCTTGGTGAGATGGCGACAATTCGCTGGGCGGGCGGTGACAATACTAAGCCTCTGCCGGTGTATGGCCCAGAAGGTGTCGAGCAGATTGTTAACGGACTCAATAGCGTTTATGCACAAGATTTCACTTATCGTCATGACCATCACGGCGACCTAGTGGCACCGTTATCAGGCGCGGGTATGTTAGCCATGCCTTTCGCTAAACCAGTCTTAGGAAAGCTAACCACTGTTTATGACGACGCCGGGTTAATAGTTGAGGCGCTCGCAGTTAATCACCCACCAATCGATCCTGCTGTGGGTTATCGCTTCAGTTATAAGGGGCGTTCGCTGCTGATTACGGGGGACACCACTAAATTAGATAACATCCAACAGTTTTCCGCTGGCGTTGACTTACTGGTGCACGAGGCTCTGGCGCCCAACCTGCTATTAATGATGCACGAGGCCGCGGAGGCAAGTGGCAACGACATTTTGGCCAAAATTGCGCATGACGTTGTGGACTATCACACCAGCCCTGTTGAAGCCGCCGAGACGGCTCGCGATGCAGGCGTAGGCCACCTACTTTATTACCACATTGTGCCGCCGTTAGTTATGCCTGGCCAGAAAGCACTTTTCTTAAACGGTGCCGAAGATATTTTTCCAGACTACACCATAGGTGAAGACGGTGTAGCTTTCTCTTTACCAGCTGGCACAGATGAAATTATTCGGACTAGCAATGGCCTGTAGCACTAATATTGCTGCAGAATGACTGCGGCAATATTGGCATATACGACAAGCCCGTTGAAGTAAGCGCATAGCAAAAAACGATTTATTATAAGAGGAAGACGCAAGTCATTTTTAAAACGCCGAGCCACGGTTAATGCGTCAGTTAGTAAGTGCGCCTGTCATTGCAAACATGGCAAAACCGCATATGGCCTAGCGCTACCTAACGGGTGCTCATCACCATTGTGCTACACATCAAACTAAAAAGCCCCAACTTCATTTGGGGCTTTTTAGTTTTTACAGGCAGAGCCCTAACTTACAAGGATTCAAGGAAACGTAACATCAACTGCTTGTCTGATTCAGGCAAGCCTTGGTAGGCATCATTCGCTGCCTGCCCTTCCCCACCGTGCCACAAAATAGCTTCTTCAATAGAACGAGCTCGTCCATCGTGAAGATAAGCATGATGAGGTGTGCAGCTCTCACCGCCCTCGGCTCCCGTTGGATTGATCACACCACCTGTCACACAGGCCGCCAAACCCAAGCCCCACAATGGCGTGGTGCGCCATTCAGCACCCGTTGCTGTGCCTTCGCTTAATGTATCAGCAAGCCCCGGACCCATGTCATGTAATAACATATCACTATAGGGGTGGATTGTTTGATCACGCACTTCAGCCAACGGATGGAATTCGCTCGTTTGGAAAGTTTCGGTATGACAGCTGACACAGCCGATACCCCGAAATAGCTCTCTTCCTTGCAGTACATCTTGATCCTCTACCCCGTTTTTCCAAACCCGCTGAGGACGAACACCCAGCGCAGAAAGATACAGCGTAAGCGTATCTAAATTCTCTTCGGGCATCAGTGGAGCACTACCATTACAGTTGGTTTGTGCAGAGCCACAATCTAAACTAGGAAACATAGACGTGCGCACACCGATGTCTGTATTGAGTGCTGATGCTGCTTGATGCCTCACACTCGGCTGAGCGGCTTTCCAGCCGAATCGGCCGATACGATTTTGACCGGTAACCGCGTCAGTTACCACGTTCAAACGCCCAGAGATACCGTCGCCGTTAAGATCTGCAGGGTCGGCCAAGGCTTCAATATCAGCTTCAACAATTGCCTCTAACAAACCTAAACCCACCAACCGCGGTGCAATGCGTGCCGAGAAGGTATCAGGCGTAACACCACCAAACTGATAGTTAGGTGAACGCAGCCCATTGCTCTCGGTCCAGGACGCGATTGAAACACTGCCCTCACTGGCACTGCCTTTAGGCTGCAGCACACTACCCAAATCGGGATGTGGGTTGCCGTTGGCATCACCTACCTTAAAGACCCAGCGATCGAGTAACTCGCCATTACCCACCACTGAAGCGCCTCCGTTGCGCTCATGACAATCCGAGCATCGCTCATTAATATATCGCGGACCCGTTAAGCCAGCATTTGAAGAGAGGACACCATTGGCTGGATCTTCATCGTGCGCGCCACTAACGAAAGAGGAATGGTGTACACGACGGCCTAACAAAAACGTTTGTCCGTTATCGTAACCCAAATTCGTGGCCATCTGCAGAAAATGGTCGTTAGGCTCATCGGAGTACTGGTAGTGAGTACTGGTCTTGCCACCCAGCCAATACTCTTCAGGAATTTTCTCGCTGGCCTCGTCCCCCGTTTTAGCATACCAAGGCACGACACCTTCACCCACTATATAAAGGAAGACGGTGCCATAATAATTGAGCTGACCGTTTGGAATACCCGGCGCACTGAACTGACTCACTTCAAATTCTAAACGGTCACCCATTTGAATACCGCGGTTGTTCGCATTGCGGTAAAAGTCACCGGTTTTTTGGTAGTGATAGTAAGTAGTGCCATCAATAACCTCACTACCCATATAATCCATAATGCTATTCCAGTGATAGGTAGCGCTCGGGCCTGCATACCACCAGCGATTTTCCGCTTCAATGGAGTTAAGTGGCCAAATAGTTCGAACGTTCATTTCTATGCTAGTGCCGCCTTTGGCAACATAATCAACAATTTCAATATTGGTCGAGCGGTCTTCAAAATAGAACTTCACATAATGATCGTAAGACTGGAATTGGTCTTCACGCGCATGACGCGTGCGCGGGCGATCGGACCAGCGCGTGACTAGCGCGTCAGCGGTTTCAAACTGAGTATCGGGCTCAAGTACCGAGGTGTTATCAAACAGCGGTGCGTAGAGCTGCGAATAATCCACTTTATGCCACGTGCCCGTTGGGGAATCACCATTCGTATCGCCCACCGCATTATCGTTAATAAAGAAATATAACGGACGCCCCGCATAAGTAACCTGCTCGGTGCCATCACTGCGCGTAATAATTGCCAAGTCGGCCACGCCAGAGGCAACGCCGTCGGTCACTAGCAGCGGCGGCCAGCTTGTTGCGCAACCTCCATTACAGTTGCTAACGCCACCGTTCGTTGGATCATTATCCCAAACATAAAGCGTAAAGCCTGGCTGCGATGAGCCCGAGCCACCGACCAAAATGTCGTTAATAGAAGCTACTTCGTTCACGGGAATCACGATGGTACAACCAAAACCGTTCACGTTAGCGCCTGGCGGCGTATTCGGGCATAAGTCGGGCGTGTTATCGGGCACACCGTCATTGTCGCTATCTACAATCACGCAACCCGTTGCATCCACCAGCGTACCAAACGGCGTGCTGGGGCATTGATCAATGCCATCATTCACGCCATCGCCATCCGAATCGGGACAGCCATTAGCCGCTACCGCCGTGCCGGCTGGAGTGCCTGCACATTGATCAACCAAATCATCAACACCGTCGCCATCTTCATCGGCAGCAGGTACGCCCCAGACCTCTATTTCAAAAATAGAATAACCATAAACACTAGAGCGCGTTAGTCCTTGCATGCGCACATAACGATAGCTACCCGCTAATGCGACTGTGTCGGTTCGATTCCCAAAGGTGCCGCCCGATTCACTGGCCATTGTAGTCCAGCTGCTATTGTCGTTTGAACCCTGCATTTCGTAAGTGGCAGCGTTGGCTGCCTCCCAATGAATAATGACTTCTGACAATGAGTATGCCGTGCCTAAATCAAGCGTGAGCCACTGAGCATCACTGAATTGTGAGCTCCAACGTGTGGCCATGTTGCTGTCCACGGCATAGGAGGCTAATGTAGCAGGCGTTTCATTGGTACTTGACGTGGCCGTAGCCGAAAGCAACTCAGGCTCTGGCGGAGGTGGTGGCGGAGGTGGCGGAATCGGAATAGATGCCACCACTTGAATGCGCGTAGCCGAACCTGCCAACATATTGAGCGGCAACAGCATCACTACCGCCAATGCCAAAACACTCAT
>Ga0213865_10001500_pt1 | contig 15195 bp, 12 predicted proteins | sample PICome_6_FD_160100 | JGI IMG/M metagenome (GOLD analysis project Ga0213865, IMG submission 160100) | Coastal seawater microbial communities near Pivers Island, North Carolina, United States - PICO282 | ecosystem: Environmental > Aquatic > Marine > Coastal | place: USA: North Carolina...
TCGTTGCAGAATTGATGCTCATGGTTGCCTATTGGCATGCATATGGATGGTGGATTCTTCTACCTGGTCTCGTTCTTGCGCTTACAGCAGCCTACTATCTGTGGTCGATGCAACGAACGATCTTCGAAGGTGGAGATGACACTCAACCACCAGAAAGTCTGCATGGCGAACCAGTACCTGATATTGCGAACTCAGAAAAATTAGCAATGCTTCTCCTCGCCGCATTTACAATTCTCTTTGGAATCATGCCATGGATTTTCCTTGACATGATGGATATATGGACGCAGAATGCCATGAAATTCCTAGGGTTTGGTGCTTGAAATGACTGCTAATACATTTGACATGGATTTGCTCCAAACGCTTGGGCCTGAGCTCACAGTATTCGTTGGTTTGCTTCTGATTATGATCGTTCCAAATCTTGGAAATGGTACATTCCGTATCCCAGGAACCCAGATTCGACTCCCTTGGTTCCTTGGAGGTACTCGATACAAGGCAGTCTCTTCTCCTCGTTTGCCGGGACTCATTGCGGTATTGACAATGTTGATTGCTCTAGTTCAGGTCATTTGGTATCTTCTCGATTCAAGTTCCATTAGTGAAGACGTAACCAGCGAAAGCGGTTATGAGATTCTCAAAGTGAATTTGTTCTCCCGTCTATTCGAGGGTATCTTCTTCGCAGCGCTCCTCCTTGCAGCTCTTGCATCGCTTGACAGACTTCCAACTGGATCGATGAAGAGTGATGACATCGACGTTCTGTTCAACAACCGCCGACAAGCAGATTTCTACATCCTTATGCTCACATCCGCACTTGGAATGAGCGTTGTTGCGCTTGCTCAAGACATGTTCGTTCTCTTCATTGGACTTGAACTTGCATCGTTCTCAACATATGTTCTGGTTGCCTTCCACAAGGAAACCCGAGCAGGATCTGAAGGTGGTGCCAAATACTTCATCGTTGGTTCAGTTGCTTCCGCAGTAGGTCTCTACGGTCTTTCAATGCTCTATCTATGGGCTGGATCATTACAATTCGATGTTCTTGCAGCAACATGGGCTTCTGACGGTGCGACTTCATTGAGTATGATGGCGCTAGGATTTGTACTCGTTGGATTTGCATTCAAGATCAGTGCAGCACCGTTCCATTTCGCTGCACCTGATGCTTATTCTGGAGCAAACAGCCCCGTTGCAGGTGTTCTTGCAACAGCCAGTAAAGCAATGGGAATGCTCGGACTTATGCGTGTTCTCTTGCTAATTACTATTCCTGATGCTGCAGCAGAAGATGAATCCGCTATCTGGATTGGCTTACTTGGTGTTATGGCTGCTGTGACAATGACATGGGGCAATATCGCAGCCCTTGGCAGCGAGAATCCAAAGCGTATGCTCGCTTACTCTTCGGTTGCTCATGCAGGATACATGCTTGCAGCACTTACTGCAATTGGTGCATGGAATTGGGGCCTTGTTGAAAACGGTGGAGATGCAAAGGATGTCGTTGTTGCAGCGCTTCTCTTCCACATGGTCGTTCTCGTCTTCTTCAAACTTGGAGCCTTCCTCGTATTGGGTCTGCTTGAAATGGAAGGCGGCGCATCTCGTTTGTCTTCACTCTCTGGGCTTGGAAAGCGAGAACCATTGATTGCAGTTGCTATGTTCCTGTTCATGATCTCTCTTGCAGGTGTTCCACCAATGGCTGGATTCCTCTCGAAACTTTTGGTCATCATGGGAATTGTTGAAGTTGCTACAGGATCGGGTTCACTCGATTCATTGATGGATGCTCACTGGGTTTGGTGGCTAGCACTCCTTATGGTTCTTAACAGCGCAATTTCGATGTTCTATTATCTGCGTATTGGCGTCGTCATGTACTTCCATGAGCCTGAAGAAGGCCGTCAAGGACCGCTTCCTTCTGGTGTATCAATTCGACTTGCAATTGCAATCTGTGCAATTGGAACAGTTGCCTTTGGACTTGTTGGTGGCGAGTTAATCGACCTCTGCCGTGATGCAGCCCAATCCCTCGGTTGAAGAGGGTGCCTTCAAGAGGGGTTGACCTCTCCGTTTACATGGTGAGCCTCAATGGGACGACGTCATGAAGAAAAAGTGGACGTAGAAGAACTCGCTCGTCTGGAGAATCCAGAGGGCTCTCCAGGAAAGATTCGTGTTAAACTTCCAAATGGTGGGAAGAAGCGTGGAGAGTTTGGATTCAAAGGTGAAATGTTTGCCCTTGCTGAAGAGATTCTAGGCGGTCGCCGTGTTACTGTTCTATGTGCAGATGGGGAAACCCGTATGGCTCGTATACCTGGAAAAATGCGTCGTCGACAATGGGTTCGCGAAGGCGATCTTATCATTGTCTGGCCATGGGATTTCCAAGATTCAAAAGCGGATGTGAAGCATCGCTATACAAAGACTCAGGCTATGTATTTGTCAAGAAAACAAGTCCTTCCCGAAGTTGTTGACATGTTTGGTATGAACGACCGTGTAGACGATGATGACGATGATGATGACTTGTTCGGTATCTCTGATGCTCCTGAGGCTGATGATGATGACTTGTTTGGCACAGATGACGACGATGATGACGATGATGACGACGACTTGTTTGGAAGTGATGATTCGGTTGAAGAAATCGTTGAAAAGCCAGCCGCAGTAGAAGAATCGGCAGAATCGGTTGAACCAGAACCGCTTGACGATGATGACGACGACGACGACGATATCGACGCATTGTTTGCTTAATCATCGGAGGATTGATGTCCCTCCTCAACAAACTCACAACAGGAAGGGTACACCATGTCTCGTTCAGAAGATGATTGGGATGAGCTCAGTGAGCGTACAAGCCAACGACGTAAGTCTCGCAAAAAGCGCAACAAACGCTCTATGTCACTAGATGAACAAGCAGATGCTGATTTTGATGAACGTCATGCATCAAAATTCGTCGAAGATTTAGCTGGGAAAAACAGTTCATTCAACTGGATGAAAGATGAGCGCAATAAGCGAATGTTCAATCAGATTGAAAATCGTATACAAGGGGCAATAGGAGGTGGTTCTTATGACTGGGTTGATCGAAGAGTCTTCGACCAAGTCTTTGATCGACTTACATTGATGTCTCTCTACAAGATGATGAATTCCGGTATTTTAGATACTCTCGATTTCCCGATTGCTCGCGGAAAAGAAGCCCATGTATTCCACGGAACTGACCATGATGGCAAATCAGTTGCCGTGAAAATTTTCCATACATCAAATGCAGTCTTCAAGAATCTCATGCAATACATCGAGGGCGATCCTCGCTTTGGTGGTCTTCGTCGCCGTCATCGAGATCTCGTCGACATTTGGGTGCGAAAAGAGCATCGTAACCTAACACGTCTCCACCGCTGGGGCTTACCTGTTCCTCGCCCAATCGCCGTTCAGAAAAATGTCCTAGTGATGGAATATCTTGGTAGTGAAACTCAACCTTCTCCAAAGTTACGAGATGTCCGAGTCGAAGACCCTCAACCTGTATTCGATACAATGCTTGAATTCTTGGCAGTATCTTGGCAGAAGGCAGATCTCGTTCATGGGGACTTTTCACCATTCAACATCCTGTGGCATAATGGAGGCCCAATTGTTATCGATGTAGGTCAGGGTGTTGTTCAACACCACCCAAAGGCGAAAGAATTCCTTGTCCGAGATGTTACGAGATTGGTTGAATGGGCGAACAAAAATGGTATTGACATCACTCTTGCAGATGCAATGTATGATGTCTTGGAAATGGATTTATCACACGTTTATCGAACTGAAGAGGAATGAATCACTCTTCTTCCCAAACAATGTGTTCATCTTCAGCCATTTCCATCATATCGTCAACTGCTTCCTCATCATCAGGATCAACTTGACTCGCTTTGAGTTTACGACCTCTTCGTTCAGTAACATCTGCTAGGCCTGGAACAAGTCCATCAAATCCATCAGGACGATCTTCACTGTCTTCCTTAGCTTCGATGTAATCCAATGAACGATTGTCGAATTTCATTCGCTTTCTACGTCGTTCAAGGAATGAGAGAACAGTTCCATGCTCAGAGCCGCCGGCAAGCATTTCAACAGCCTGTCGTGCAAGTCCAATTCCCTCAGCATCTCCCACCAAGACAACAGTTGACTTGTAAATCGTAATTTCAACATCGGTTAAATTTTCAATCAATCTGCGTACCTTGCCTTGACTTCCGATGATTCGAGCACGAATTCTTCGCTGTTGATGAGAACGCTTTCCAACAAAATCTTTCAAATCAACCATCTCAAAGAAATTCTCATCTTCGAGCAACCGAATTGCTGCTTTTGGAGCCATACCTCTTCCAATTGCTTTGATAACATCAGGAAATTTTAGGGCTTTAATTGGGTCATACGACCCAGGTTCTCCCCAAACGACCTCAACATCTCCAGTCTCAGAATCTATGTGGAATTCTTTGGCCCCAGATGCATTTCTCAAGGACTTTGCAGTCGAACCCTTGGAACCGATGAGAACAGCAATTCTGTCCTTTGGAATACGGGGGAGCCCTTGTCGCATACTTACCACGCACAGGCCGATGTTTTTCAATCCCGCTGTTGAAGCCATGCTACAACAAAGCCCGCACAAAGAAGTGCAATTATAGTAGGAGCAAATGAAGGAACAAGGCCTGGAGACGAAATATCAGCACCTGTTACAACCATGTAATGGTCGTTGTTGATCTCACTGTTTTCATCGATGAGGTTTGAAGGGTCAATACGTACACGTAGGTCATATTGCCCTGTATTTGGCACAGTATAATTCCACGTTAATGAGACAACACCTGTGCCCAAAGACCCTGCTGGAAGGGTTTGAATTTGCATAACAGTCCATTCTGTAGTAGCACTACGATCGGCAGGGGCGGCCTCTAAACTAACTGCAACAGGTCCTGGGTATATCTTATTCGAGCGAAGTTCACCAGAAATTGTAATGTTACCAAATGTCTCTCCAGGCCGAACAACAAGTCGGTCAACATCTGTCTCAGTTATATTCCAATAAAGGTCGAGGCCAGGCATGACTTGGAAAGCAGTTGGCTCTGTCGTTTCGCTGTTTCCTGCTTCATCGACAATCGTTGCTCTTAGCATAAGGTATTGGCGCGACTTTGTAGCCCAGTTTGCAAGTGCAAGATCACGATCAAGGCCAGAGCCAGGTACTTCGAGCCACTGACCTGAGAGGTCCGGAGTCAGGCCTACACCGTTTAAATCAAAGCCATACTGTAGTGAAATCTCACTTTCATCAATACCTGATAGTACATCATATGCTGCAAAAGAAATGTTTGCTTGTCCAATCAAATCTGTAGTCAGAGGATCAACAGTCCATCCCACCATTTCAGGGATAGTGGTATCGACTTGCACGGTTGATGTGATAATGTTTCCAACATTTCCAACTCTGTCCGTTGCTCGTAATTCAAGAGTATGATTTCCTTCCTCTAGGCTAATCGTATGCGTATTTGTGGTCATGGTGGCCCATGCTCCAGAATTAATTTTTAATTCGATGATATCAACTCCTGATCCGGTTCCATCATTGGCTGCATCCAAAATGCCTGATAGTTCAACGCTGGTAGAGGATTGCCATGTCGTCCCACTCCCAATTACAATCGAAGACATCGTTGGTCCAGTTCGGTCAATGCCCATGAATAACGTCGAAGTGTTGCTCAATCCAGAATCATCGTAAACAGTAAGTCGAGGATTCCAAGTCCCCTCTGAAAAACTTCCAGTCGCCCAGTCCCAACCATATGCCAGACTGGAAGGTCCATCTGTTGATGGAGCCCCTGGTCCTGGGACGTTTTGTATAGTTGCTCGATCAAAATCATCATCAGAAACACCGTATCTAAATTCTAAGGTGCCCGATTCGTCAATCCCAAACCATGCCCTATCGGTACTGCTTGCTCCAGTCCCTACATCTGGAGAGAGTACGGTGAATGCTGTGATTTCTGGAACGTGATTATCAATTGTGAATTCTCCTGTTGTGGTAACAGTAGAGTCGTCCACGTCAGTATCCCACCCCGTTGCTCGCATTGTGTACGTCCCATTGGCAACCGATGTTGAATCAAAATTAAATAGCCAAGGCGAGCCTGTAAGGTTTGTAAGCGTAGAATAAGATCCGCCTTGCAACGCAATTTCGACCAAAATGGAATCGATTGTGCCTGTACCCGAGATACTGAGTGTAACAGTCTTCAAACCTGTTACCGATTCGGATTGGACTGGACCATTAGAAAACGTGATGCTTGCAGCCGATGAAGAGTGAATGCTCTGTTCTTCTTTAAGATGCAATTCATGGTGAAAATCAAGCGGGAGAATGGAAATCAGCAGGAGGGAAATGATGCCGACTGCAACCGCTCTGCTCCCCATGCTTTTGCTACAGATGGGACCTCCCTTCAAATCTCCCCTTCACGCAGAAGTTTTTTTGCTAACTTTTAGGGTTCTTTAGAGATGGGTTCAAGTGCTTTGCATGTCGTGGGAAAAGCATGGCACGAAGGGCGTATGTGGTCTGCTGTGTATTGCTGATGATGACTTCATTGGCTCCAACCTCTGTTAGTTCCTATGATAGCGGAGGCATTCAAGCCTCAAATTCTACTCTTAGCATCATGCCTGCCGACCCCTCTGCTGGAGGCTCGATTGAAGGTTCACTAACCCTTCAGAATACGAATTCACAAACAGCTTTTGATGTACAATATTCTTTTTATCGCAATGGAATCTCATCCAATAATCGTATCTTAACGAGCACCGTTACCATTGATGCTAACAGCTTCGAAACAGTAACTGGGCAATGGGATAATTTAGTTGAAGGTGAAAACAAACTCTGGGTGACGTATTCCTACAATGGTCAACCCGAAGTTGAATTTTACCATTCTTTTACTGTTCAGGGCCTGCCGAACCTTAGAGTAACTGAAACAGTACTCACCCCGAGTACAGGTCTTCATTCTGGTGACACGGTCTCTTTGAGTGCAAAAGTGACGAATATCGGTTCAGTGGATGCACAGTCATCGTTCCTTGAGATAAATTATCCTGGAACAATCACCGATGTACAACTTCAAACACCAGCGATTAACGCCAGCGAATCGGTTTGGGTCAACACGACTTTTATTGCTCCAATTACCGGCTCCTATGATCTCATTTTAACTCCAGATTGTCGGGACGAAATACTGGAAGCGACTGAGCAAGGAAAAGAGGAAACGGTCTCCTTTGTTATAGAGCCAAGGATGGATTTAACACACGTAGGAGATATACTCATCACTCCAACAGTTGGATCTTTAATTGGCCCATGGACTGTTTCTGGCACCATCGCAAGAGAATCAGGAGATGGCACGCTTGAGGTTCCAATGGTCATAGAATTACGTGAGGGGGCATCAATAGTCAGCTCACTTCAGCCGTTTTCCGTGAGTGTCTTTGGAACAGGCTATTCCCAACACGCTTGGACAACCTCAATAGAGAGTTCCAACATTGCAGGTCTGAGTGATGGCCAATATTCATTGGTTGCCCGAATTGACCCCTTCCAGACGGGTGAATTCGAGCAAGAGAGTACGGAAAATGACGATGCTATTACCACTTTTACCCTTCCAGAGATACCAGATGTGTACGTTGATCCTCTTGCTTTACCAAATATGACATCTGTATCAGCAGGTTTACCACTTGATTGGTCAATGACTGCAACAAATACTGGTGATATTTCTGTTAATGGTAATTTCCTCTATTCTTGGGAAGGGCAATCCTTCCAATCTGGTCTTATCACTCTTCAATCAGGAAGCAGCTTTACCTACACTGTTTCCCTGTTAACTTCTCTCGGCGCACACACTGCAGAACTTGATGTTCAATGGCAACCAGCAACCAATTCTTATGATCGAAATCCAACCAACAGTCGAGCCTCTGGCTCAGTCCAAGTTGAAGCAAATCTACAACTTGAATGGGATGAAAACACACAAGTATTGCTTGACAAGGATGGTGAACCTGCAAGTTTCCCACTTGAGTCAGGTGAAGAATATACACTCAGTCTATCGTTGAAATCAACTCGAGGATCTGGCGATGTTTCCATAACATGCAAGAATAGCCAAGCCACATGGTCTGTATCTGAGATTGTTATTGAGAATCCCGGCGATAGAGCAGATGTTTCTTGTACATTCAAAGCATCTGGGAAGTTGACAACGATTCAACTCGTACATTCGCCGTCCTCTACAATGACAACAACATTTGAGCGTTCGTATTCAACAGCCTTCACAGAGGATAGCAGCAATGCAAATGCTGAAAATAGTGGAACAGGAACTGCAATTCTAATGTTTATTGGAGCACTTGTGCTCATCGGATTCTTGGTTGGAGCAATCCTTCTCACTCGCGATAGTGAAGATGAAGTCGAGCGAGATATTTTCAATTATTGTCCCGCTTGTGATGGTGAACTTGAAGGTGATGAAAACCGCTGTCCTCATTGTTCATTCAATCTACGTAAAGCTCGTTCACAGTTCCATGAATGTTCTGAATGTGCTGAATCCGTTCCAGATCTCATGGAAAATTGCCCATACTGTGGAGCAGAACAAAATGTGAGTTCATACTTCGAACGCAGAGAACGTCGAGTTCGAGAGGTGCCTGAAGAGAAGGAACTCGTCTCCTTACCTGAGGAAGACGAAAATGAAATCGTTAGTGGAAGCGAAGATTTCGCTTCCGCGGTCAAAGAATTTGGTTATGATGAAGATAATCTTGAAGATGAATGGGATGAGAATGTAGTCGCTGCTGAAGAAGAAGTTACTGCTGCATACGATCGGCGATATGCAGATGAACTCTCCATGGAGGACATGACTGATGAAGAAATTGAAGAAATGCAGAATCAGGTTGTCACAACCCTAAAGACCGCAAAAGAAGCATTCGAAGGGCATGATTTGGACGCATTCTTGCCGACAAAAGACTCGATGAAATCTCTCAAAGATGATGGGACAGATAAAGATGGAGATGCCTGGAATACACTTTCAGCAAGCGATGCAGAAATCAGAGAAGACCTGTTCGAAATTACTGGCGAAGAAGGCGTTCTACCCGGCGACAAGGTCGTAGTTGGCATGGGCTTGACAGATAGTTCACTTGCTGGAAATGAGATCAGCGAGGCCTCGCATAATTTCGCTGTTGAAGATGATTCAGAACCGCTATCAACGGGTTCTGAAGAACCGAAGAAGGAAGTTAAGCCACGTCGTCGCCCTCGTCGAAAGACAGAGTCTGCTAAGGAAACTGCAGATTGTGGTGCTTGTGGAGCAGTTATCGCTGTAGATGCGACCGAATGTCCTACATGCGGTGCTAAGTTCGAGTAACCAGGCAAGTCTGTTGAAAGAACGCCTGTCAGCACTCATAGGGTTCGTCATCGCTTTCGCTCGGTCCAAATTCGCTTCACTCAGGCAGACTAGGAGACATGAGCCTCACGTTTGAACGCTTCCCTTTTCGGCGCGCTTTTCATATTCTTGTGTATGCTGGGGGTGTTCATGCAGCATCGAACGCTCACCGCTTTCGTCGCATTAACAATGCTGCTCGTATCAACATCTGGATGTCTTGGTCTCCTCCAAGGAAGAGAGTACATGGAATCACTTCGAGGGGATCCAGAACAATCAAAATCATTTACTCCCCTTTCGATAGACCACACTTTTGTCAATGCTCAACAAGAACAATGGGATGAAGATTTCAAAATTGACTCCGCTGTAACTGAAATATCGGTTTATTTCAAAGTCTCATTCTTCCTTTCTGATGTAATCAGCGACGAAGTCGATCCCCGTTATGTTGACGTCTCAATCAAAGATGCAAACGGAAATGAGGTGTGGTCTAAGAGAACAACAACGACAGAAAGTACACTCGAAGAGAAGATTGAACCACAAGAAAGCGGTAAATTCCTCTCTGGTGATTGGAATGTATTCATTGAAGCGAGCGGCGGTGGTTTAGCAGGCATTGGAGAAGACAGTTTCCTTGTGACAATTACCGTTACTAGAACATGTATTTTGTTTCCACAAGATGATGGTGAATGCGTCACTCTGTGAACAGTGATTGATCACAAGCGTGCCTTCTACTACAGTTTCTACACTTTCCTTCACGCTCATGATTCCGCTTCGCACCGCCTTGAATCATGAGTTTCTGAACTTCTTTGATGTTGTTATGGAGTAATTCCTTGGCATGTTCATCCCAGAACACTTGATGTGCATCTTCTTCACCATACTTCAGAACGCCATATGGAGGTGATTTACCGGTGTTAGTCTCCACAAGGGAAATGTACGCTAAAAGTTGTAATCGATGCGATTGATGAGGCTTTTTTGGGACTCTTCCGGTTTTTTGTTCGACAGGGATGAATTCCCCGTCGATAATAACGATTTGATCAGGTCTTCCTCTCAATCCGGTATTTGCATCTTGCAACAATCCGCTTGAGACATCATCATCCGAGTACACAATTTCAGTGCCTTCGTCAATTCCAGCCCGGTTTCTATTTGCAATCATTTCATTCTCTGCAAACAATGATTTCTGTAACTGCCAGGTCGCAATAAAGGTCCAAATGAATGCAGTAACGACCAATATGAAACCGGCTTGACTTCGGTTATCTGCTGCAGCCAAGGCAATTGCATGCAATCCTATAACGATGGTAGAAAGCAAAAGTCCAGCTTCAGTTTTTCCACCAGAAAACCAACCTCCAAGGAATCCAATAGGATTCCATGTGGGTTCAAGTCCAGTGGCTTGAAAACTCTTCGACAGTGTTTCAATATCGGAAATTGTAGGCTCCATATTCAACCAATTTCTCCAAGGTAAAACAATGGAAAGAATAGCTGCCCCGAGAAACGAAACAGACCACATGGAAAGGATTTTTGCCATTTCAATTGGAGAGTTCATCAGATCATCAATGTAGACAAAAGCAATTGCATCAATTGCAAATGCGATAATGATTCCAAACCACCACGACCAAATGAGGAGTTCGCGTCGTAATTTGATCATAGAGGTTTGATATTCATTCATCTCTTGATGAATTTCTTTATGCTTTTCGATACCACTAGTTATGGCTTCACCAATGCCGGCGGCTCCTTCTTTTGCGAGTCGCCATGAAACAGGACAGTACATGTAGCGCTCTAGTTCGCTTGCACTAACAGGTAATGGGTTTCCATCTGAATCGATGTAAAACCCTTCTGGGCCTTCACTTCCCTCAGCAAATGCGACCCCCATATGTTCATTTTGAGACTCATCTATTTTCATATCTTCGCATACAATCCCATCTTTTTGGGTGGGGAGATACTGCGAAGCGGTTAAGAAGAGGGTTTTGGTCGGATGCTTGCTGAGGCAACATCATGTCGGAAGAAACAGGTCTTTTGATTCCACTAGAACTATACGAAGAGTCTGGTGTAAACATCGGTACAAAACAGAAGAGTGCGGACATGGGCCGCTTTATTGATTCCGTTAATTCCGATGGTCTTTACCTGCTAAATGTGAACGCAACAGATACTCGAGTTCGCATCATCGCATCATTCCTAAACCAATATGATGCATCCCGCATCATGGTTGTTTCTGCTCGACAATATGGACAGAGACCTGCACGTATGTTTGCAGAAGCGATCGGAGCACTTTCCGCAGTCGGACGATTCATTCCTGGAAGCCTAACAAACCCTGCTCTACGTTCCTACAAAGAGCCAAATGTTTTGTTTGTAACAGATCCAGCGTCCGATCAACAATCTCTACGTGAAGCTGTCAATACAGGTCTACCGATTATAGGACTTGTCGATGCAAACAACAAGTTGCGAAACGTTGACGTTGCCCTTCCTGCAAATAACAAGAGTCGTCATTCCCTTGCATTGGTCTACTGGCTCCTCTCAAGAGAAGTTCTCAAACTTCGTGGTGAAACCACTGATGAGGCATGGGCAGAAGCAAATGACCTCGAAGATTGGAAGTCAACCTTCTGATTCGGTCTTAGGCTGCAAGAATTTTGAAATCGCTTGTGCGGATTCATTCACGTCTGATAATTCATGCATCAGTGTGCGAACAGATTTAGCACCAGGTAATCCTTTCGAGAACGCAATAGCGTGTCGTTGCATGGATTGCTTGGAAAGTCCAGTTGTTTCTCGACATAATTGGACATATCGATCCCAACACCATCTTCGACTAGCGAATGCCTTTGAGGTGTCATTCATTGATTCCCATGACTCTTCATGCAACTGAACCCACGGCAATTCCGATTCATCCATCCATCCCAACCCGACTTTGATTGTACCAAAAATATCTGGTCGTCCAATGGCTGCTCTTCCAATCATAAGGCCAGAGGCATTCGTCAATTCAAGACATCGTTGAGCGCTTTCCGCATCTGTAATGTCTCCATTTGCAACGACAGGAATTTCAACTGCATTGACTGCAATTCGTATTGTTTCCCAGTCTGCAATTCCAGAGTAACGTTGTCTAAGTGTCCGACCATGGATGCATAATCGCTGAGCTCCGACCTTTTCCAGAGATTGACAAATATCAACAGCATTGTTTGGTCCTTGACCAGTGCCTAAACGCATCTTTGCAGTTACGGGAATATCGATGGCATCAACAATCTGTTCTACCATCGAAACGAGTTTCTGGGGTTCACCCATCAAGGCAGCACCAGCGCAGATGCTTGTCACCTTTGGAGCAGGGCAACCAAAATTGAGATCGATCACATCTGCACTTTCCTGAAGCATTGAAGCAGCAGTCACCATATCCTCCATCTCTCCTCCAAAAATTTGAGGAATAAATGGTGTTTCTCGTGGGTCGGATTCCATCTTCCTCCAAGAAGTCGTAGCTTCTCGACTTAGTGCCGTACTGTTTGTGAATTCAGTAATCGTGATATCTGCACCGCATTCTTTTGCCAACAGGCGGTATGGGAGGTCTGAGACTCCAGCCATAGGAGCAAGATAGAGAGGTCTTTCTTCACCCGCCCAAGGTTCAAAAGTGTCAAATCCAATAGAACTCATCATTCATCGCCTGTTGCCAACACTTCTTCGATCATGTCACCAACTCGTCGAATTCTTCGAAGAACCCGATCGAGTCGAGCAATGACGTTTTGCTTTGCTTCTTCAGGGGACTCCCCAATCATCCTGTAACCGAGTGGCAATCGTCCACCGAGTAAATTCAGAAGGAGCATTTGATCTGTTGAGGAAATTTCTCTCATAGTCGTCTCAACCACTTCAATCGTCAGTTTTCCCTTGGCTAAGGGTTTGAGCAGCGATGCATGTTGGCCTTCAGGAATCAATCTCATGAAGCCTCCTTTCTTTAACATCCAGTCTTCTCCACGGCGTTGATGCTGGGTGATCATAGCAGACCAGAGAGCCATCGGAAGCCGGTCAGTTCTAGGGATTCGTTCAACTAATCCACATGTTCTAAATCGTTCGAACATCCTTCCTAGACGTGCTTTTTGACCAGGTATTGCCTCATCAGCATCATCCAAGGAGATGGGAGTATTGGATTCGAGCAACATTTTGAACAACTGTTCAGAAATCGAACCTTCCTTCAATTCATCACCAGGACGTTCGCCTAACATTCCTAAATCGGCCATCCATTGAGTGAGAATACTTGCACCTGCCTCTTCATTTGGTGGGCGATAATCAACGATTGCAAGTGTAAGTAAGAGAGCAGACTCTTCTGGTAATTCGTTAGGTAAACGGTCTCCGGTTCGTTTCCAAAATGGACTCAATCGGTTCATTTTCTGTTCGATCATTATCCGATACTGTGCTGAACACAATTCCAAGGCTTGAATTAATCCTCCACCTCGAAGCATGTAACGTCTCCAGCCTTTTCCTTCATTTGCAAACGTAAGCAGACCTGAGTCAATGAGGCGGGTGAGATGATGATTCAAAGCAGCAGGTGTCATTGCCAATTCATCTGCAAGCATTTGAGCATCCCAGGACTTACTTGGATTTGGCAGAATGTGGTCACGAAGAAGTCGATGTATTGGTGATGCTGAACCATAATCTGCAGTAGCTTCTCCTTTTCTGCGAACAAAGCAGAAGGATTCTACCAGCCAACCTACTAACCGATCAATTGAGCGATCGCTCGTCGGCATCGGTATCTCGTCTAACCGAACATTGAGCATGGACCATCACATCCACCGATGGTCTTTGAAGACTGTGCATCAATTGTTTTCCAGAAAGCGGTTATTGAAGTCAACGTTGTCTTCCGTCATCCCATTGATATCGTAATCGTTCTGGGCGTTGGAATATTTCTGGTTCGATGTGAGGGCCAATCTCTAAACGATCTTGGCGAAGAATGCCTCTGCGTCGTAAGACCTTCACTGCGGAATGAACACTTGCCCGAGAACGTCCAATTCGTCGAGCAAGTTCTGCTTGTGTTCTTGGAGTTCCTTCCTCTAAAATATCATCAACAATCTGCTGTTGAACAGTGGACAAGCCGATGGGCAAGCTCGAAGCAACCATCTCTTGACTTGTCGACATTGTCTGTAAGATTTCAACTTGTGCAGGACCTCCTGCAAAGTAGCAGGTTCTTCCATTAACTGGCATGACAGTAATACTACTTTCATTTTGCAAAACGTCAAGGTGATGTCGAAGCGTCCCATTGGCGGCACTGAGTTCATGTTGAAGTTCACGATAACAGAGCCCAGGATGACGCTCAAGGGTACGTAAAACCCGTGTTCTAAATGGATGCTCCAATTGATGTCGCTTTGATGCAACGCCTCCGAAAGCGAATGCAGAGGCTGCAGATGCAGCGGCTACAACACCTTGGGCTAACCCCGCAACACCTCCTGCAGCACCCGCGATTCCCGCAGCGAGCCAAGGCCTCTGCCGAACCCATTGTGCAAGGAGTGCCATAGAATTCGGTTTGCTTTTTGGTATCTTAAACCATCGTCTCTTTGATTCTATGCGCCGATGATAGAACCTTTGTGGATTTTCATAAATGCAACAAGTGGTGAAAGCAACTTACCACATGTTTTTCCATGTTCAGAGAGTCGATATGTGACACGAATTGGCGGCCCTTCGCTTACGCTGCGAACAACCAGATCTTCGTCAACCAGATACCGTAATTTGTCAGAAAGGGTTCGTGAAGAGATGCCTTTCAGAAGGTGCTTCATTTCATTGAATCGTCGATCACCAGCGATGTAGAGCGTTGATAGAATCTCAATTGTCCATCGTGAGCCAAATACATCCAACGCCTCAACAGCAGCATCAACCTCCCAAGCAATATCGAATGGGCCTTGTACTGAATGATCTGAAAGCAATGTTCTACTATGGCCTCCAGTTTGTA
>Ga0213865_10001502_pt1 | contig 15193 bp, 11 predicted proteins | sample PICome_6_FD_160100 | JGI IMG/M metagenome (GOLD analysis project Ga0213865, IMG submission 160100) | Coastal seawater microbial communities near Pivers Island, North Carolina, United States - PICO282 | ecosystem: Environmental > Aquatic > Marine > Coastal | place: USA: North Carolina...
GTCAGATCGCAGGTATACACAGTGAATTCAGCGCGACCGGCACCGACATTGACGGTGATGTCAAGCTCGTCTTGCTCAACAATGCGTGTCGCCTCGGTTTCGCTATAGGCCGAAGCCCGCGACCCGTTCTCGGCAACCAGAAGGTCCCCGAACCAGACTTTCAATGCCGCCTGGTCGACCTGTTCGCCGGCCTTGCCAATTGCCATAATGATCCGGCCCCAATTAGCATCATTTGCTGCTAGAGCCGTCTTGACCAGAGGTGAGTTGGCAATGCTCATCGCAATATTCTTTGCCGCTGTTTCTGTGTCCGCGCCGGCAATTTTGATCCTGATGAATTTGCTGGCGCCCTCGCCGTCGCGAACCAGCTGGCAGGCCAGATCAAGACAGATATCATTAAGGGCAGCGGCAAAGGCTGGCACTCGCGGATCATCGATACTGGTAATCATTTGATGCTTGGCGGTGCCGGTCGCGAAAATCATTAATGTGTCGGAGGTTGATGTGTCACCGTCTACTGTAACCGCATTAAAACTTAACTGCGTCGCCCGCTTTAATAATTGGTCAAGCACTGGCGCTGCAATTGCAGCATCGGTAAAGATATAGCTGAGCATGGTGGCCATATTCGGGGCAATCATGCCCGAGCCTTTGGCGATGCCGGCCAGTCGTGTTTCGGTGTCACCGATAGTTGCGGTCCGGGTCGCAGCCTTCGGGAAGGTATCGGTGGTCATAAAAGCCCGGGCGCAGGCGAGCCAATCAGGCTTGCCGAGACGGGCGGTAAGGTCCGGGACGAGCGCGCCAATATAATTGGGGTCGGACAGTGGTTCGCCGATCACGCCAGTGGCGGAAACGAAACAATGCGTCTGTTCTACATTTAGTGCCCGCGTAATGGCCCCGATTGTTGCAGCATTTTTGAGGGCCCCGGCCGGGCCGGTGAACGCGTTGGAGTTGCCAGCATTTACGACCAGGGCCCGGGCGCCGCCATTACCATGCTCCAGAGCTTTGCGGCACCACTGGACATCGTCGGATGCCGTGCTCGACTGGGTAAAAACGCCGGCAGACTGGGTGCCAGGCGAAAATGTAAACAGGAATGTGTCATCGCGTTCTTGCCCGCGACTGGCATAGAAACCGCGCGAGGCGGTCGCGGCTTGAACGCCGGCAATGTCGGGCAGATCGGGAAATGCTTTTGGCGCCAGAGGTGATTTTTCGAGCATCACGATGTTGGCCTCATTATTGTTGTCGCCGTATCTTCCGAGACGGTGGAATTATCAGTATCGGCTGGCTTGGCCGGGCTCGTGCGCCGGTCGATAATGGCTGAAGACCGAAGCGCGCCAATCGTGGAGCTGATCTGATCATACGTCAGAAAGGTAATAATTTCTTCGCGCATATCGTCTTTAGAGAGTGGCGGTGGCCGCCGTCGGGCATCGACCTTGATAATATGCCATCCCTGCTCCGACTGGAATGGCGGTGATATATTGCCGGTGCCGGTATCGCCGATTACTGACGGGAATGGCGCTACCATTGTGTTCGGCCGGACCCAGCCAAAACTGCCACCATTGCTGCGGGTACTCGCATCGGTTGAATGTGTGCGTGCCAAATCGCTGAACCCGGCACCTTCGACGGCTTCGCCGTAAATTTGATCGGCCCGGGCTCTGTCGGAGACAAGGATATGCCGTAATCTTACTTCGTCATCGAGCTGCTGTAGTCTGACCTGTTCGGCGTACATATTGTCGATTGCGGCTTCGGTGACATTGCGGCTGACGAGATCCTCAATCAGAATATTGTTTAAAATGCGCTCGCGCCCGGCCTCGAGCCGGTTTTGTGCCGCGGCACTGGTATGCAAGCCGCGGTTAATCGTCGCCTGTGCCAGAAGTTTCTGGTCGATCAATTGCTCGAGCACGGGCGGAAAATCGGGATGATCGAAGCCAAACGTGTCAGTTGGCCTGATGCGGTTTTGTGCAACAGCCTCAAGGGTGACATCGCTGAGATAGATGCGTTCACCATTGACAATTGCGGCTGTGGCCGGATCGGCATCGTTTATCGCACCGATAGAAGGGCTATTTTCGGCGCAGCTGGCGATTGCCAAAATCATAAGCAATGCCGGATATTTGAGACGCTGCAGGAGTAAAAAAAACATCGAAGCTCAATCTTAGAAGTGATGTGTCAATTGACACGTTTAAGTCGCGTTCTTAAGTCCCCAAGGGTTAGAGGTCGAGAGGCTTTTAAGTTCTGCGTCCCAGGACGTGTCCGTCTTATCAATTTTTCGTGCGTATGGCGTTCGTAAAATCAACTTTTATGTGGTGGCTACAATAATGCTGTCTTACGCAAAAAAGCTATTTGGCTCGGTCAATGATCGCAAATTAAAGCCGCTTCGGCGCAGGATCCCGCTGATCAATCAGTTGGAACCCAAGATCGAAGCCTTGTCCGATGCGGAGCTGAAGGCCAAAACTCTCGAATTTCGGGAACGCCTGAAGAATGGTGAAACGCTAGACCAGCTGCTTGAAGAGGCCTTTGCCGTGGTCCGGGAAGCCGCTAAACGTGCGCTCGGATTGCGTCCGTTTGATGTGCAGCTACTGGGCGGTATGGTTTTGCACAATAGTGCGATTGCTGAGATGCGGACTGGCGAAGGCAAAACACTTGTCGCGACGCTGCCGGCTTATCTTAATGCATTGAATGGCGAAGGTGTTCACATTGTCACCGTTAACGACTATCTGGCGACGCGTGATGCCGACTGGATGGGACGGATTTTTGCCTTTCTCGGCATGACCACCGGTGTGATCAAGCAGGGCATCGACGATGCCGAGCGCAAGGCTGCCTATGCTTGCGACATCACCTATGGGACGAATAATGAATTCGGGTTCGATTATCTTCGGGATAATATGAAATATTCGCTCGACCGGATGGTCCAGCGCGGTCACGCCTATGCGATTATTGACGAAGTTGATTCAATTCTGATCGACGAGGCCAGAACGCCATTGATTATTTCGGGGCCAACCGATGACCGGTCCGAGCTTTACAAGACGATCGACCGGTTGATTCCGCAGCTTGATCTCGAAACCGGCGTTGATCTTGACGAAAAACAGAAATCTGCAGTGTTTACCGAAGCCGGTCTGGAATTCATGGAAGATCTTCTAAGCAAGGAAGGTCTGCTTGAAGGATCGCTTTGGGATCCGGCAAATGTCTCGATCGTGCATCATTCAAATCAGGCGCTACGGGCGCATGCTTTGTTTCATCGCGACAAGGAATATATCGTCAAGAATAATGAAGTTCTGCTGATTGACGAATTTACCGGCCGTCTGATGGAAGGCCGGCGCCTGTCGGAGGGCCTGCATCAGGCGCTCGAAGCGAAAGAGAATGTCGATATCAAACCTGAAAATCAGACGCTGGCTTCGATCACCTTCCAGAATTACTTCCGGCTCTACGACAAACTGGCGGGCATGACCGGGACCGCGATGACCGAAGCGTCCGAATTCGCCGATATTTACGGTCTGGCGACATTTGAATTGCCGACAAACAGACCAATCCAGCGGGTCGATAGTGACGATGTTGTCTATCGGCTTGCCACGGCGAAATATAAAGAAATCGTCGATGAGGTGCGAGAAGCGGTCGACAAAGGCCAGCCGGTTCTGCTCGGCACTGCGTCGATCGAAAAGTCGGAAATCGTCTCGAAATGCTTATCGGATGCCAAGATCGAACATAAGGTTCTCAAGGCACGGCATCATGCGCAGGAAGCCGAAATTGTTGCTGATGCAGGTGTGCCTGGCGCAGTCACCGTGGCGACCAATATGGCGGGTCGCGGTACCGATATCCAGCTGGGCGGTAATCTGGAAATGCGGATTGCCAGTGCGGTGTCTGCCCACACCGAAAAACATGGCGCAGCGCCGAGCGCCGAGGAATTGCATCATTTGCGTGAGACGATCCAGACAGAAGTATCGGCCGCAAAAGACAAAGCAATTGCGGCCGGTGGTCTGTATGTTCTGGGCACCGAGCGGCATGAGAGCCGCCGGATCGATAATCAGCTGCGCGGCCGGACAGGTCGACAGGGTGATGCCGGTAAGTCGAAATTTTTCATTTCTGTCGAAGATGATCTGATGCGGGTATTCGCGGCAGAACGATTGAATTCGATTATGAAAGGGCTCGGTATCAAGGAAGATGAAGGCATTACGCATCCATGGATGAATAAGGCTATCGAAACCTCGCAGAAGAAAATCGAACAGCGCAATTTCGAAATGCGTAAGAATGTCCTCAAATTTGATGACGTCGTGAACGACCAGCGCAAGGTGATCTTCGACCAGCGCCGCGAATATATGAATTCCGATAATGTCCTCGATGCGATTATCGATATGCGATCAGAAGTTATTGAAGATGCCGTCAATCTTCATATCCCTGAAAAAGCACATGCCGATTTGTGGGATCTTGAGGGTCTGAAGGCATTCTGTGTCGATGTTCTGGCGCTTGAATTGCCGATCGCTGACTGGGCGGATGAAGAAGGCGTGGCGAATGCCGAAATTTTTGAGCGTATTCAGGCGGCGGCGGACAAGGCCTATGAGGACAAGGTAAAGCTCGCGCCCGAGGGGCGGTTCAGATCGATTGAACGGCAGGTCATTCTACAGGTGCTGGATGGAAGATGGCGTCAGCATTTACAGCAGATCGATCAATTGCGATCGGTTGTGCATCTGCGCTCTTACGGCCAGAGAGACCCCCTCAACGAATTCAAGGGCGAAGCCTTCAAGCTCTTTTATGAAATGATGGCGGATTTACGAACCGAAGTAACCCGCTGGCTGATGAATGCGCAAATTCAGGCGCCGCCACCGGCCGAACCTTTATCGGTTGCGCGCTCGGAAATCTTCGAGACCCACCTTGATCCTGATACTGGACGCAATGAACGCCAGAATGATACAGGCGCGGAACAGATACCGGCCGCGAAACTTGCGCAAGCGGAATTAGACTGGTCGCGTACGCCACGAAATGCGCCGTGTCCTTGCGGGTCCGGAAAGAAATACAAGCATTGTCACGGGCGTCTGGCCTAGGCGTTTGGGCTATTGACGGGCCGGCCGGGCAATACCAGCAGAGCGTCATAGCCAGCTTGTCAGACCGATAATGCCGGCCGGCTGGGCGCGCTGCGGTCTGGCGTCGGACCGGCCTGATGGTTTGTGACCATAAGACCCTGACCGGATTTGGCCCGTTAGGAAACGGTTAAGAGCTAATGCCGTCCACCGTTCTAATGCTGAATGGTAAAAGCCTGGTCGGGATTTTGTTCGAGATCGGTTGAGACATAGTCACGTAAGGCTGTTGTGAGAGTGTTTGAATCCCCGATCAGGCCATCTGGGGGGATGATCGGACCGAAGTTCAAACCAAACCGGCTATTCTTCTTGTTTAGAAGTTCATTGAACAGCGTTATGTCGCGCAACTGACCGTTCATCGCCGATAATAAATAGAACAGGTTCGAATTCTTGGCTGACACATTTAGCGGCTGAATCGGCGTATCGTATTTTCTCGCCAGACTGACAGCAGATGACATCCAGTCCTGTTCTGTAAGTTTTCCGTCAATGCGTTTAGCCAGCCGCCCCGACGGGAAAATAATAACGCATTTTCCCTCATTCAAGGCGGCTTTTGTGCGTGTAAGCGTCTCCCGGGTCTTTTGCGGCGTCCGCTTCTCCTCAACCCATTCCACCGGGATGATGATATCGGTGAAGTCCGGATTCACGCGGATCGCATCGGCATTGGCCATGAAAACGACATCCCGGCGTACTTGACGAACCGCATCCCAGACGGCGATGCCATCAGCCAGCCCTGTCGGATGGTTTGCGGTTATGATGACCCGTCCTGTTCGCGGTATCCGGTCTTGCCCGTATAGGTTCAAATCGACCGCCAGCTGGTCGGCGAGATAGTCGAAGGATGTCCGTCCATCAAACTCCTGAACGATGTCGGCAAGGTTCCGTGCGGTTTTGTATTTGAGCGCGGCGTATAATAATGGCCGCACGGCGGGCCAGCTCCAATGCTCGACAAAAGACGGACAGCGTTCTTCGATCATCGTGTCGATAATGTGCTGGTCAGATTGATCGCCGGTGTTGAGGAAGGCCGATCCCGGCATGGTTGTGTCGAATGTAGGTTTTTGCATCGGGTGTCTTCTCATGCGTGAAACAGGGAGGGGCCATAGCGCTTTCCCGAAAAAATCTGACAGAATCTGATTTTTTAACGATTTATCCTCAATTTCAATGCTTTGGTTATCACGGCTTTACCAAGCTGAAAGAACATTATGAGCATACTGGCTCGTAAACACCAGCTAGGAAAAGACCTGCTGGCATCAATTTTAGATAAGGGCATGCGAGAATGAAGGTATTATGGGTCGAAGGCCATCATTCCTTTGCTGAGAAACTGGCCATTGCCGCTGAGAAAACGGCGCGGGCGCGATTGCCGGTCGATCTCGTGCTTGCGCATAATTTGATGGAAGCGGAACGCCGCCTTCGGCTTGAAAGATTTGATTTAATTATTCTCGATGTCGTCCTGCCCGATAGTCCTGACGGCGATATGACGATCGCGCGGATTGCCAATATGGGTATCCATCGCATCGCAATATGTTCAGATCTAGCAGAACGCGATGCGATCATCAAAACAGCTTCGAATTGTGGCTGCAATATTTCTCCGACTGCAATTGTTAAGTCTGATCTTCCTGTTAATCGCTGTATTCAGCGCGCGGAGAGCTTTCATGATTTTCTCGTCTCGCAAATGGGTGACCATAAAGCTGCCCACCAGCGTGCAGCATAAATTGTAGAATCTTTGAAAACTATTTGCCCCGGACCGCCTTCTATGCGATGGCGATCGTGGGCCAGCCTTCCCCAACGAAGGTCAGCCTATCTGTAAGGATAGGAGTAAAACAGATGACCAGTACAATTTCCAAGCCAGACCTGCGTCCGGCCTGCCCCCTTTTTTCGTCAGGGCCAACCGCAAAGCGGCCAGGTTTTTCACTCGCTCAACTCGAGACGGCGGCGCTTGGACGCTCGCACCGATCAAGTGACGCAAAAGCGAAACTCAAAGAAGCCATTGTCCGGACCAAGACCATTCTTGGTTTACCCGAAGACTATCGTGTTGCGATTGTTCCCGCGTCTGATACCGGCGCTGTCGAAATGTGCATGTGGTCAATGCTCGGCCAGAGGCCGTCTGACATTTTTGCATGGGAAAGCTTTGGCAAGGACTGGGTGACCGATGCGGTCAATGAGCTGAAGCTTGAAGATTGTAATATCCATACCGGTGATTTTGGGGTGCTACCGGCATTTGATAAAGCCCGCGACGATGCCGATATCGTCTTCACCTGGAATGGAACGACGTCGGGTGTCCGGGTGCCAAATGCCGACTGGATCAAACCAAATCCTGACCGAGTTGTGATCTGTGATGCAACATCGGCTGTTTTTGCGCAGGATATTGAGTGGGAAAAACTCGATGTCATTACCTATTCCTGGCAGAAAGTCCTTGGCGGCGAAGCCGCGCATGGCATGCTGATATTGTCGCCGAATGCTGTGGCCCGCCTGGAAAGCTACAAGCCGGACCGGGCACTGCCAAAATTGTTCCGGATGACCAATGCCAAGAATAAGTTGAACGAGGCCCTGTTTGAGGGCGCGACGATCAATACGCCGTCGCTCTTGTGCACGGAAGACTATCTTCAGGCGCTGGACTGGGTCGAGTCACTCGGTGGCGAAAAAGCTCTGAAAGCACGGTCCGACCGGTCGCTGGAAATTCTGACTGACTGGGTTGCGAAAACCGACTGGGTCGAATTCCTTTGCGCGGATGAAACCGTTCGTTCGAATACCGGTATAACGTTTTCGATTGCGGATCCGGTCGTTGCCAAAATGGACGCAGCGGAACAACGTGCTTTTGTTGGTCGTATGATGAAACGTCTGGCGGCCGAAGAGGCCTGCTTTGACGCCGCCGCCTATGCCAAGGCGCCTCCGGGGCTCCGGATCTGGTGTGGTGGAACGGTTGAACCGGATGATGTCGCTTTGCTGACCCCCTGGCTTGACTGGGCCTTCTCCGAGGAGCTGGCCGCACTATAGGCCGCACAGCTCTATTCAAATTTTAAGCAACCGTCGCCCGACCTGCTCGGGCCCGGTTTGTTACAACCATATAAATTCAGGTGATCACTATGCCAAAAGTACTTATTGGAGACACGCTGTCTCCCGCTGCCGTCGAGATCTTTGCCAGTCGGGGTATCGAAACCGATATCAAAACCGGCTTGTCAAAAGACGAGTTAATTGCCGCTATTCCAGACTATGATGGTCTGGTCGTCCGGTCTGCCTGCAAACCCGATGCCGATGTCATCGCTGCGGCAGATCAGTTGAAAGTTATTGGCCGCGCCGGAATCGGTGTTGATAATATCGATATCAAAGCCGCGACGGCCAAAGGTGTTGTCGTGATGAATACACCGTTCGGCAATGCGGTCACAACGGCCGAACATGCAATCGCCATGATGTTTGCTGCAGCGCGCCAGATACCGGCGGCTGATGCTGGCACCCAGGCCGGCGAATGGCCCAAGAAAAAGTTTATGGGAACCGAATTGTCATACAAAACACTGGGGCTGATCGGGTGCGGGAATATTGGTGCTCGCGTCGCCGAACGCGCCAAAGGTCTGACGATGAAAGTCGTGGCCTATGATCCTTTTCTTACCGCCGAACGCGCCATCGAGCTCGGTGTTGAAAAGGTCGATCTTAAAACATTGCTGGCGCGGGCAGACGCCATCACACTGCATACACCGCTGACCGACCAGACGCGGAATATCCTGTCTGAAGAGTCGCTGGCAAAGACCAAAGAAGGCGTGATTATCGTAAATTGCGCGCGTGGCGGTCTGGTCGATGAAGCCGCGCTCGCGGCTGGCCTGAAGTCCGGTCATATCGGCGCTGCGGCGTTTGATGTGTTTTCCGAAGAGCCGGCAAAGTCAAATGTGCTGTTCGGCGCCCCGAATTTCATCGCCACCCCGCACCTCGGTGCGGCGACAACCGAAGCGCAGGAAAATGTTGCATTGCAGGTTGCCGAGCAAATGTCGGACTATTTGCTAACGGGTGCGGTGACGAATGCGCTGAACATGCCATCTGTGACTGCCGATGAAGCGCCACGGCTTAAGCCATTTGTCGATCTTGCCCAGAAGCTTGGCTTGTTTGCCGGCCAGATCAGTGATTTCGGCTTTGAAGAGGTTGTGATCGAGTATGAAGGCGATGTCAGCGAGCTGAACTTGAAGCCGATGACAGCTGCCGCGCTGGCCGGGGTGTTGCGGCCATCACGAGGCGATGTGAACATGGTTTCCGCCCCCTCAATTCTGGCCGAAAGCGGTATCAAGCTGTCTGAGGCAAAGACCGAGTCGACGCCAATTTATGGCAGCCTGATTCGAATCAAAGTGCTGACCAAACGGACTGAAAACCAGCCGGAGACCAGCTGGCGGTCACTGGCCGGGACGGTCATTGCAGGGCAGCCAAGGATCGTTGAAATCAAGGATATGCCATTGGAGGCGGACTTCTCGCCGACCATTCTTTATGTGAACAATATTGATAAGCCGGGCTTCATTGGCAAACTTGGTGGCCTGCTCGGCGATGCCGGCGTAAATATCGGCACTTTCCATCTGGGGCGTCAGCAGGCAGGTGGTGAAGCGATTGCTCTGGTTGGTACCGATGCCGAGCCACCAGCTGAAATGATGGAAACATTAAATGCGATACCTGACGTCAGATACGTTCGGGTTCTGTCTTTCTAGATTTTGAATTTACGTTGGACGGCTTCGGATTGCCGATTAAGGCGAGCCGTGGCCGTCCGGCTATGCCGCTGTAGCAGTTAGGTCAGCGCTGTTAACAAGACGACGATCCTATATGCGGTCATTGTCTCTGTGACAGCAGTTTTGATCTTGCGGCGGAGATCAATGCCGGCCTAGTCTCCGGGCACGCAAAGGCGATGCGATTGGAATGGCAGGGAGGTCGGCTCGGATGGTTTCAAAACAGGATACGCGCCTGATACTACCCGATGGCGGGCTGGGCCAATCAATGCAGGTCACAGCCGGCGTTGTTGCTCTGCGAAAGGCGCCACAACCCGACGCTGAAATGACCAGCCAGTTACTGCATGGCGAGGCGCTCATTCTACATCACGAAGTCGGCGAGTTTGGGCTGGTTCAGTCGCGCCACGACCGGTATACAGGCTGGGCGCTGATGGACGCTTTGTCGGCGCCAGTACTGTCACCGACCCATAAACTCAAGGCGCTGCGGGCTTATGTCTATCCCGAGCCGTCCATCAAGGCGTCGCCGCATTATCTGATTTCAATGGGAGCGCGGCTGGTGAGCGAGGACCGGCGAGAGGGGCGGTTTCTGAAGTGCGCGAGGGCCGGCTGGGTTATCGAAGACCAATTATCTGTTATTGATGACAAGCAGTCGGATCCCGCAGCGGTGGCACAAACCTATTTGCATACCCCATATCTCTGGGGCGCGCGGGAAAGCCTCGGCATAGACTGCTCGGGTCTTGTCCAGCAGGCTTTTGCAGCCTGCGGTGTAACTCTGCCACGCGATAGCGATATGCAGGCCGCCTGGGCCGGATCTCCGATTGCCGGATGGCAGAATGAAGGGGCATTGCAGCGCAATGATCTTGTGTTCTGGCAGGGGCATGTCGGGATTATGCTGGACGGTTCGCGGATAATACACGCGAACGCCTATCACATGGCTGTTGCCATTGAGCCGCTCGCACAGGCCGTTGAACGCATTGCGCCTTTATATGGTCAGCCGGTTTCGGCCCGGCATATTGATTTGCAGGCTGCCGCTATCGCTTCTCCCAACTGGCAGGACACCACCGACGGGTAGGCGAGAATCGCCCGTCTAACTATCTATTAGGCGTCCGGTGCGACCGCGTCTGCTGGTGCTGCCTCGTCTGCACTGGCCTCGACGACCATGTCCGCATCCTCAACAGTTTCCTCGACGCTTGGCAGCGGCAATGGGAATTCCGGGGCTTCGGGTGTATAGGCGGCGAGATAGGCCAGCATATTGGCCCGCTCATTATCGCGCTTCAAGCCGGCAAAGGCCATGCTCGTGCCACGTGCATAACGGCTTGGCGCTTCGAGCCAGAGGTCGAGACTCTCATATGACCAGTCGCCTTCTGTCACCGCCAGGGCTCCGGAATAAGCGAATCCATCTTTCGCACCTTTGGCAGCACCGACAATTGCGAACAGGTTTGGCCCCGTCCCGTTGACGCCGTCCTGGTCAATCGAATGGCAGGTTGCGCATTTCCCTTTGAAGCTGCGCTCGCCTGCTGAAATGTCCGCGCCGGCGAGCAATAGGCCAAGGTCATAGATTTCTTCGACCACCTCTGCGCTGCTATTTTCGGTCATTTCGACACGGTAGGCAAAGCTTTCCGCCGCCCATTCATTAACTGACGCATAATGATGCTCTTCGTGATGACCACCACCGAAAACAATGCTCGACACTTCTCGTAAGCCGAGAATAACGAGTGCAATCGCCAGTATCGCGCCAAAAACTTTGTTCAGACCTAATTCGCCCATGAGGTAGTTCCCTGAAAATGCGTTCTGTGCGCGCCTTCTGGCACGCTATGCGTCGCCAATCAATATAAAGAAGTTATAGATATTTTGCTGCAACTGTATTAGCGGCGAAAAGGCGCAGGCTTAAAGGGCGGATAAGGATTAAAAAATGGCAGGAACGAAACAGCGCTCAATAGCTTATCAGGGCGAGTCCGGGGCAAATTCTCACATTGCCTGCCGTGACGTCTATCCCGATTATGAGCCAATTGCTTGTAAAACCTTTGAAGATGTCATCGCACTCGTTGAATCTGGCGAGGCGGATCTGGCGATGATCCCTATTGAAAATACAATTGCTGGTCGGGTTGGTGATATTCACCATTTGCTGCCGGCCACGCGATTACACATCATTGGTGAACATCTGATGCGGATCCGGTTCCAGCTGATGGCCCTGGAAGGGGTGCAATTATCGGATATCACCACAGCGCAATCACACATCATGGCGCTCGGACAATGCCGCAAATTCCTGCGGGCCCATAATATCGAAGCGGTCACCACCGCCGATACGGCCGGGGCTGCCCGCCAGGTCGCCGAAAGCGGCGACCGGACGTCTGCAGCGATCGCGCCGTCGCTTGCTGCCGAGGTCTACGGTCTGCAGATACTGGCTGAGAATATTGAAGACGCCCATCATAATACGACTAGATTTGCAATCATGGCGAGAGAACCGCTCGAGACCGATCCGTCCGCCGGGCCGGTTATGATGGCGTTCATTTTCGAGGTTCGGAATATTCCTTCGGCTCTATTTAAAGCGTTAGGGGGCTTCGCGACCAATGGGGTCAATATGACCAAGCTGGAAAGTTATCAGGTTGAAGGCTCTTTCAGCGCATCGCAATTCTATGCTGAAATCGAAGGGCACCCTGATGATCGCGCCGTTCAGCTCGCGCTCGAGGAACTGGGCTTCTTTTCCAATTCTCTGAAAATTCTCGGTGTCTACCCCGCCCATCCAGACCGCTATCCGACCACGCCAGCGCGACGGTAAAACGCAAAAGGACTTGTATTTGCCGATCAGTCTGCAACCTTGAGCAAAAATATGCGGGAGGTTTGCGGTGTCTGGTAAAAAGGTAATTATCATTGGGGCTGGCCTTGGTGGTCTGTGCGCAGCGATCAAACTGAAACAGGCAGGGCATTCGTTCGTCATCATCGAAAAACTGGATAAGGTCGGGGGAACCTGGGCGCAGAATACCTATCCCGGTGTTGCCTGTGATGTCCCGGTAGCTCTGTACCAGTTCGAATTTGCCCAGAGTATTCAATGGAGTCGAGCCTACCCGCAGGGCCATGAAATACAGGCCTATGCGGAAGAACTGGCCGACCGTTATCAGTTGCGGCCAAACATCCGTCTCGGCGAGGAGGCTGTATCTGCTGTCTGGCAGGAGGGCGAACGCAAATGGCACGTTATCACGGCTAGCGGCGACGTCGTCGAAGGCGATATTCTGGTCGGCGCCCTGGGGCAGCTGAACCGGCCGAACTGGCCCGAAATTCAAGGTCAGGACGAATTTGATGGACCAATAATACATGCGGCGGCCTGGGATCATGACGTGTCCTTGGCCGGCAAGCGCGTCGGAGTCGTTGGCTCGGCGGCCAGTGCAGTCCAGATCATTCCGGAGATCGCTAAACAGGCTGCCGAACTAACGGTCTTCCAGCGCAGCCCGAACTGGGTCGTTCCGCGCCGCGACGTGGCGGTATCGGCGGAAGAGTCGGCACTGGTCATGTCCAATCCCGAAATCGCGGCCAAGCTCGGCGCCATGAACCGGCAGTTGATCTACGAAAATGCCGACTATTTTTTCTGGCAGGTATTTGAATGGACCGACGTCGCGCGGCAGGCTTACACTAAAATCGCGACGACACATTTGAATTCGCAAATTGCCGACCCTGAACTGCGCGCGAAGTTAACCCCGGATTATCCGATCGGGTGCCGGCGTATCCTGATTTCCGATGATTATTTTCCAGCCCTCGAGCGCGAAAATGTTACGCTTGAGAATACCCCAATCAAGGCGATGACCAAGACCGGTATCGTGACAGACGACGGACGCGACCATGCGCTTGATATTATTGTCTATGCCACTGGTTTCGAGACGACGGGCTGGCGCTGGTCAACCGAGATTATCGGTCGGGACGGTGCCAGTCTTGCGGAAGCCTGGTCGGACGGGCCGGAGGCGTATCTGGGTATTACGGTGACGGAGTTTCCAAATTTCTTCATTCTGTACGGGCCGAATACAAATCTCGGCCATAATGCCATTACCTTCATGCTGGAAAAGCAGGTTGATTACATGATTTCGGCGCTTGCAGTGATGACTGACGAGAAACTGACCGCAATTGCGCCGACCCGTGCAGCCCAGGATGCATTTAATGCCGACTTGCAGGCAAACCTGTCGAAAACAGTATGGTCGGATCCTTCCTGTAATAGCTGGTATAAAACCGCGACCGGCCGAATTACGCAAAATTGGGGGTCTCATACACGCGCATATGCGCAAGCCGTATCGAATATTTGCATCGATGATTATGATACGCTGCGCTGATTGATAATGATAGTGCGTCGCAGTATCATAGACAGTTGTTTTTATTGAATTTTTCTTGCTTTTCTTATTTATTCGGCTATATCGGGTCTAAATGATCGCTAAGGAGATGGCATATGAAAGCAGACCCAAAAGTCGTGGAGTACCTAAACAAGGCACTGAAGAATGAGCTGACAGCCATTAATCAGTATTTCCTGCATGCGCGCATGCTGAAAGATTGGGGTGTTAGCAAGCTTGCAGCCTATGAGCACAAGGAATCCATTGAAGAGATGGAGCATGCCGACTGGTTGATTGAGCGTATCTTATTTCTCGAAGGACTGCCTAATTTGCAGGACCTCGGCAAACTAAGAATTGGCGAAACCGTTGAGGAAATCCTCAATTGTGATTTGCAGCTTGAGCATGATGCGATTCCTTTGCTGCGTGATGCGATGGAATATTGCGAAAGCGTTCGCGATTATGTCAGTCGCGACCTGTTCGGCAAGATTCTGCATAATGAAGAAGAGCATCTTGATTATATCGAGACCCAGTTCGACCTGATCAGCCGCATTGGCATTCAGAACTATACACAGCTCCAGTCCGAGGCGAACGGCTAGGGTCTTGCCGGCTTGCCTGAATTGACCCAAGGCGATTAATCAAAAGGCCGATAATGGTGTGATGCCATATCGGCCTTTTTTGTATCGATTTCGGTCTTTGCCCCCCATTGGACGGGATATAAGCGGTGTTAGATACCGGCCCGTTTCAGCAGGCGGTCAAACCCTTGCCAGAACGCAGCCCTTTTATCGGGTTTCTCCATCAGAATTTCATGCATGGCGCCTTCAACCGTGATATGTTCGCAATCCGGAAGATGTGTTGCCACGAGATTATGCGAGGTATTATCGACCAGCTTCTCGTCGGCAGCGGTTGCGACAAAGACCGGTATATCGACGTTCGCCAGGGTCTGCGGATGTGTTATTTTTGCGACGACATTGAGTGACGCCGTGGCCCAGCCCCATGTTGGCGGTCCGAGCTTGAGGTCCGGATTGGCCGTTTTGAGGTCGTGGTCAAGCTGCCAATGTGCCCGATCATAGGTGACATGATTGTCTTCAAAGGTTTCATCCGGGCCGGGTGGACGGAAAAACTGATCGCCGCGGCCGAT
>Ga0213865_10001507_pt1 | contig 15178 bp, 12 predicted proteins | sample PICome_6_FD_160100 | JGI IMG/M metagenome (GOLD analysis project Ga0213865, IMG submission 160100) | Coastal seawater microbial communities near Pivers Island, North Carolina, United States - PICO282 | ecosystem: Environmental > Aquatic > Marine > Coastal | place: USA: North Carolina...
CAGGTTCGCCTGCTATTCCAGGAATCCTCGCAACTGGAACACTGTTTACAGCTCTGGGAATGATGGTAATCGAGGCTATCGACGGAAAGATGGATACAACAACTGTAGTCAGTGGTGACATCATCATTCTGCAACTTGATAACTTCTCTAGATTCTTTGAGATTTTGTTCCTAGCGGCTGTTCTTCTTGCATCTATGGCAAGTTTGGATAGAATTCCAGCACACACCTTCGAAGGAAAGAAGAGTTTGGAAGAGTTGTACGATAACCGCCGTCAAGCAGATTTCTACATCCTGATGCTAACAACAGCAATTGGTATGTGCACAGTTGCACTTGCCCAAGACCTGTTCGTACTCTTCGTTGGTCTAGAATTAGCTAGCCTTGCAACCTATGTGTTGGTTGGATTCCACAAGGAATCAAAGTCCGGTGCAGAATCTGGTGTGAAGTACTTCATCACCGGTTCAGTAGCAAGCGGTATTGGTCTGTATGGTCTATCCCTACTATACCTTGAATTCGGCAGTCTTCAACTTCATGAAATTGCAGCACTCTGGTCCGAATCATCTGTTCTTGGACTGATTGCATTAGGTTTGGTATTGGTCGGATTCGGATTCAAGGTCTCTGCAGCGCCATTCCACTTCGCAGCACCTGATGCATATGCGGGGGCTAATTCGCCCGTTGCCGGTGTTCTAGCAACAGCGTCTAAGGCAATGGGAATGATTGGATTGATCAGAGTCTTGCTGGTAATCGCACTTCCAGAAACAGGTGAAGAGGAGAGTGCAGTTTGGTTGTACACTCTTGCAACACTTTCAGTCATCACAATGACTTGGGGCAATATAGCAGCATTAGGCTCAACTAACCCGAAGAGAATGCTGGCATATTCATCAGTAGCACACGCTGGATACATGCTTGCAGCAATGACCGCTGTTGGAGCATGGAAGTGGGGAGAGGTCGATGCACCTGCAGACTATGCAGATGCGATTGTAGCGGCAGTGCTATTCCACCTATTCGTGCTGGTTGCGTTCAAGTTGGGTGCATTCCTTGTTCTTGGCCTACTTGAGATGGAAGGTGGAGCAAGTCGATTGTCAGCACTATCTGGACTCGCACGCAGGGACCCACTAATTGGAACTGCCATGTTCATCTTCATGCTCGCTCTAGCAGGAGTTCCTCCACTAGCAGGGTTCATGTCGAAATTCCTAGTTATCGCTGGAATCGTTTCAACAAGTGTTGGAGAACTTTGGATGAACGGAACAGTATCCTTCTCTGACCTACATTGGGTCTGGTGGCTCGCTCTTGCAATGTTTGTCAACAGCGCAATCTCAGTGTTCTATTACCTGAGAATTGGAGTTATAATGTTCCTAGATGTTCCTGAAGAGGGACGTCGCAAGCCGCTTCCATACGGAGCATCGATTAGAATGGCAATTTGGATTTGTTTAGTTGCAACTATTCTGCTAGGATTGTCCGGAGACACTCTAATCGATATGTGTTATCGTGCAGCAGACAGTCTAAATTTGGCCTGAGCACAGTATCAGCCTTCAAGTAGGAAGGGCTTTTCGCTCAATTCATGGGCCGTAGGCGTGAAGAGAAAGTAGACGAGGAAGAACTAGCTCGTCTCATGGATAACGCTGAGGGAGAATCCTCCAAAATCCGTGTCAAAATGCCTAACTCTAAGGTTAACGAGATGTTCGCAATAGCAGAGCAAATTCTGGGTGGTAGGAGAGTAACTGTTCTGTGTGCTGACGGCGAAACGCGTATGGCAAGAATCCCAGGGAAAATGCGACGTCGACAGTGGGTAAGAGAAGGTGACTTGATTATCGTATGGCCTTGGGATTTCCAAGATTCAAAGGCTGATGTAAAGCACCGATATACCAAGACACAAGCAATGTACTTGTCTAGAAAGGGAGTTCTACCACCAGATGTTGACGTGTTCGGTATGAACACTACAGTTGATGACTTCGATGACGAGGACGGACTATTCGCATCATCAAATGTAGATGAGGAAGCACCTGAAGAAGAAGCGATTGAGGAAATGGATGACGACGATGACGACGATGAGATCAACGATCTCTTCGGTTGAAATCTCAAGTTCAAACCTGTTCTGGCTCCAATAAAGAGGAGGCCAAATAATGGGACGTAATTCAGATTGGGACGAGGAATTGTCCAAAGATACCAAGCAACGTCGCCATAATCGCAGGCGTCGCAAGAGTAATGCTGACGAGCAGTATATGGACAAAGAGTCATCAGAATTTATTCGCACCCTAGAGTCATCAAAAGGGACAAACTGGATGACTGAAAAGAAGTATAAACGAATGTTTACTGAAATTGAAGAAGGACTATCAGGAGTTCTAGGTGATGGGCCATTTGAGTGGGTGGATAGGCGTGTTTTCGATGCGGTTTTTGACAGGCTTACATTGATGAGTTTGTACAAATTAATGAAATCTGGAATTATTGACACCCTAGATTTTCCAATTGCAAGAGGAAAGGAGGCCCACGTTTTCCATGGAACTGGGGAAAACGGGCCAATCGCTGTGAAGATTTTCCACACATCTAACGCCGTGTTCAAAAATCTGGTACAATATATCGAGGGCGATCCAAGGTTTGGTGGTCTTCGAAGAAGGCATAGAGACCTAGTTGACATTTGGGTGAGAAAGGAATTTAGAAATTTATCCCGCTTAGAAAAATGGGGATTATCGGTGCCTAAACCTCTTGGCACTCACAAGAATGTGCTAGTTATGGAGTATTTGGGAACTGACACTGCTCCTTCTCCAAGACTGAGAGATGTTGAGGTGGCAGATGCTCAATCAGTATACGAGGAATTGCTTGAATTCCTCGCAGTTACCTGGCAAAAAGCAAACATGGTTCATGGCGATTTTTCACCTTACAACATAATGTGGCACGGCGATAAACCGGTGGTCATCGATGTAGGGCAAGCTGTTGTTCAGTCGCATCCAAAAAGTCAGGAATTCCTTGTTCGGGATGTTACAAGACTGGTAGAATGGGCCAATAAAAACGGACTTGATGTCGAATTAGCCGAAGCGATGTATGACGTATTAGAAATGGATTTGTCGCATATAGATATGAAACCGGAACAGGAATAGGACCCACACATGGGTTGAAGAAGGGTAGGCTTCACGCAAGCCTCATGCGTCAATCTCTTCCGAGAGTTCCCAAGGACCGTATTGCGGTACTTATCGGAGCAAAGGGTGCAACAAGGAGAGAGTTGGAGGAAGCAGCAGGATGTAAGAGTCTGCAAATCGATTCCAATACCGGCGAAATTGAAGTCACATGGCCTGAAGCAGGTGAGTATGACCCTGTAAAAGCACTAAAACTTCCTGATGTCATAAAGGCGGTTGGAAGAGGAATGGCTCCCAGTAGAGCCATTCAGTTGCTCAGAGATGATTGGTTTTTCGAAATGGTTGAACTAAGAGAGCACGTTGGAAAGCGCTCAAAGCAACAGAGAAGAATTCGTGCTAGAATTATCGGCTCTGAAGGTAAAATCAGGAAGATGATTGAGCATCACACAGGTACAGAAATTTCGATTTACAAATCTACCGTTGTACTTGTTGGTGAAGGATATGGTCTTGCAAGCGCAAGGCAAGCAATCGAAATGCTAGCAGGTGGAAGCGAGCACGGGACTGTTTTGAAATTCTTAGAGCGTGAAAGAAGGAAAATGCGCATGGAAGCAAGAGCGATTGACTACATTGCAGAAAAGCCAACCTCTAATGAAACAAGCGGTTTTTCTGGCCTAGTGCCTGGTCTAGCAGACGTTGCTACTAGGAGAAATCGTAGATTAAAAGCAACACAGGTAGACCCTGAAAATGAAGAAGAAGTTGCCGAAGTGATGGACTTAGCAGAAGATGAAGAGGTCAGTTGGGAGGAGGAGTGATCCTCTTCTTCTGATACCAAGCAACTGCAAATCCTGTTAGGACTAAAGCAATAATTCCCGGGGCGAAGGACGGTACAACCCCTACTCCTGAGACTGAAGCGCCTGTTACCATGCTGTAGTGGTAATTGTTTGACTCATCTCTTTCGTCGATGGCGTTTGAAGGATCGATTACTAGTCGCAGATCCCATTGTCCAGTATTTGGAACGACGTAATCCCAAGTTATGTACTCACATTGACATTCATCAGAGAGGTTTCCGCCCTGTACCACAACTGTTTGCATTGTGGTCCAATCAACCGTCGAATCTCTATCAGCCGGAGCTGCTTGTAGATGAACTGTAACAGCGCCTCCATAGGCTTGATTTGCCTCTAGTAAACTCGTGACCTTGATTTGTCCATTTGTGTCTCCAGGTCTTGCAACTAACCTATCAACGCCAGTCTCAGTGGCGTTCCAAGATAAATCAAGTCCAGGTAGGATTTGGAACGAGTTTGGAATTGTGACCAACTCATTACCTGCGTTATCTGTTACAATTGCTCTTACCATTAGGTACTGTCTTGATTTGGTTGCCCAAGAGGCAAGTCCCATTGTCCCTTCGAGTCCAGATACTCCAAGATCAATCCACCTTCCTGATTGGTCAGGTGTTGCTCCAACCCCATTCAAATCAAAGCCATACTGAATTTTTGAGTTGTCTAAATCTATTCCAGAGCCTAAGTCTTGTGCCGAGAATGAAATGTTAACAGGGCCAACGTGGCTTGTGCTGAGTTCATCAACACTCCAAGAGACGCCTTCAGGTTCAGTAATGTCGACCTTTACGTCTACATTGACAGGTGAACCAATATTTCCGACTCTATCAACAGCCCTCATAGAAATTTGATGTTCTCCTTCAGAGAAAGTTAGAGTCGTACTGGATGATGTAACGTCACTCCAAACAGAATCCTGTTGAATTTGCACGTAATCTAGACCGGAACCACTACCGTCGTTGGTCGCAGAATCAAATCCGGAGATTGTAACTGAGGTGCTATCAATCCATTCATTTCCATTTCCAACAGTTGGTGTAGTCATTATTGGAGCTGTTCTGTCGATTCCGATGAACATCGTTTTACTGACAGACAGACCTGAGCCATCCCAAACAGTGAGCCTGGGGTTGTAAGTGCCCTCCGCAATCGCTCCCGTACTCCAATCCCAGCCATTTGCTAATGTTCCTGGACCGTCGTCTGTAGGAGTGCCTGGTCCCGGTACATTGGCAAGACTTGCATGTGTTAAGTCATCATCAGAAGCATCCCATGTGAAGAATAGTGTTCCATCTGCAGCAACCGAATACCATGCTCTGTCTAGAGCGGTTGTACCACTTCCGACTCCTGTGTTAGATAATGCAAAGGATGTGATTACTGGAACTTGATTGACGATATTGAATTCCCCACTCGTGAACCACTCTGTGAAGTTGTTTACATCAGAATCATATGCTCTTGCTCTAAATGTCCAAGAGTCGTTATCGTAAGCCGTGGTATCAACGTGTTTCAACCATGGTGTTGAGGTGAGGTTTGCAACAGATGACCAGATATTTCCGTCGTTGGAAATTTCAATTTCGATGCTCGATATGTTCCCAGTTCCCGTTGAAGTGAATGTAAGGGTGAACAAGCCTTTTACATCTTGATTAGCATTAGGTCCGTTAGAAAATGCGATGGATAACTGACTATCTGAGGATTTGATTACCCTTTCATCGTCCAAAAACAACTCACTACTTTGCCCCACAGTCATGATGACTGTGACCAAGAGTGCCAAGACGATGCGCCTCATCATTCACCTGACAGTGCCTTCCGTCCTTCAATGCTCGCATTGCAACACCCCCCTTCGGGGTGTGTTGTTACCTGAAAACTAGTTGTCCGATGCGGGCTTACAGTCGGTTGTTTCAAGTGCTACGCCTTTCCTCTAGGGAACATGGCAAGGGGCTTTGTTTCCGCAGTTGTCCTCGCGATGATGCTTGTATCAACAATGCCACTATCGGTAAATGCAGAGGATAGTGGAGGCGTTCAAGCCTCCACGTCGACCGTTGCGATATCTCCTTCAAATCCTGTTGAGGGTGGTTCAGTAACCATCAGACTGACTTTGTATAACTCAAACAATTTTGTAGCCGAAGACGTATTCTATGGATTTTATTGGAAAGATTACCCGAGTAATTTGATTTCTGCCAATACGGTGGATATCCCTGCCGGGGAAACAGTAGATGTTGAGGTTGTAAAATCCGGACTAACTGTGGGAGAGCACAAAGTTTGGATTGAATTTGAATACAATGATGGTGGAATGGAATTTTTCTATTCTGAAATTGATGTAGCGGGATTGCCTGATTTAGAGGCATCAACAATCACAACCAGTCCATCAAACGTGAAATCCGGAGATGCTTTGTTAGTTTCAACACTTGTAGAGAACACAGGTTCTGAGGATGCAGATGCTAGCAGAATGCAGATTGATCTAGATACTCAAAGTGAGATTGTCAATGTTCCAGCAATCCTTGCAGGTGAATCAGAATGGGTTAATCATTCAATGATTGCACCTTCCTCCGGAACTCATGACATTTCTGTGACTCTAGATTTGGATGATGCGGTTATAGAAGCAGATGAAGCCAATACATTCTTTTCTTCTGTTACAGTTGATACGAGAATGGATCTCTCCCACTTCGGTGACCTATTAGTCACAGTTGGGGACGGTGACTTGCAAGGACCTTGGACTATTTCTGGGACTATTGTTAGAACTGATGGCAGTGGCACTACAGAAGTGCCTATGCGCATTGAAATCAAAGATGATAATGCAGTTGACATTCCTTTGCCTACATTCTATGTCAATATCACAGGTGGAGAAAGCGCCCAGCAATCTTGGTCATACGAACTCCTATACAGTCAAATCTCAAGTCTATCAGCTGGTAATCATCAGGTAACTGCGGCAATCGATCCGTACGCCACAGGTAATTTCATTCAAGAGAGTACCTCAAACGACCGAATAAGCGCCTACTTCGACAAGTATGATGTTCCAGATGTTGCGGTAGACCCATTTGCTGTACCATCAAAAAATACGGTGAACAGTGGCAACAATGTTGACTGGAGTGTATCGATTACTAACACCGGCGATGTAGAGGTAAAGGGCAAATTGATCTACACATGGGAAGGTCAGACGGTGGCAGAGTCATCTCAGCCAATAATCACAATCCAAGCTAGCGACTCTTACCTCTGGCAGAACACCCTAGCCACTGAAAGCGGTTCACATACTGCGTTTTTCGAGGCACAGTGGGTTCCCCTTTCGAGTTCATATGATTCAAACCCTCTCAACTCGTTTGCTAACGGAAGTGTTGAGGTGAATGCTCAACTTCGCCTAACTTGGTCTAGAACTTCAATGGAGTTGGTTGATTCTAATCAAGAACCGGCAATATTCCCGTTGATGTCTGGCGATGAATATACGGTTTCAATCAAACTAGCTTCCCAGGAAACGGGTGTTGTTACTTATTCATGTGAAAATGAGTTAGGCGAGGTTTTCGAAGAAATTGAAGTCACTGTCTCAACTGGCGGCCAAATCGTTACTGTTGAATGTACATTCACAGCATCTGCCCCGTATACCAACATCAACCTAGTTCCAAATGAGACTGCGGTTAGCTCAACTCAAACTTGGAATTGGGATTCTAAAGAATCAAGCAGCAATGTCGCTGATGAAGCAGGAAATATGACTTTCCAAACCGCAGGAATGATTGCAGTAATCTGCGTTATTCTAATCGCAGTGTTGATTGCAGCAGTTATCCTAACTCGTGAAGTAGAAGAAGAAGTTGAAAGGGACATCTTCGACTATTGTCCAGCCTGTGATGGAGAATTGACAGGCGGAGAAGATAGGTGTCCTTGGTGTACTTTCAATCTCAAGAAAGCAAGGAAGCAATTCCATGATTGTGATAGTTGCGGGGAATCAATACCTGATCTACTTGCTAACTGTCCATATTGTGGTGCTGACCAAGATGTTTCCAAATATTTCGAACAAAGGCAGAGAAGAGTCATCGAGAAAGAGGAAGTACCACTTCAAGAGGAAGAGGAGATTGACCCTGAAACAATCCACGCTGCAGGTTACGAAGGCTTCGATGAGGCAGTCAAAGAATTTGGATATGATTCCGATGATTTAGAGGAGCATTGGGATGAAAACATTGCCAAGGCAGAGGCTGAGGTTGAAGCCGCTTACGATAGAAGAATGGCTGATGAATATGTTGAGATGGATGAAGAAGAAGCCCTTTCAACTGTTACAACGACATTGAAATCGATCGAGGAAACCTTCGAAGGCCATGATATCGATGCAATTCTAGAGAATAAGGACGTAAAGTCTCACACAGATGATGGCGGAGAGTTATCAGCCAGTGATGCAGATATTCGTGGTAAGTTGTATGAAATTACAGGTGAAGAAGGAGTAATGCCTGGAGACGAAGTTCTGGTTGGTATGGGAATACAAGACCGTTCACTTGCAGGCAATGTACTGCCGGATGATGCGATGGATTTCTCCTTTGAAGATGAAGCTGATGAACTAGATCCGGTGAAAGCAGCTGCTGCTGAGAACAAGAGAAGACGCGGTGTAAGAAGACGTCAAAAGAAGGTAGAAACAGCCGAATGTGGTGCATGTGGTGCTGATATCCCAGTAGATGCAAGCGAGTGTTCTGTTTGTGGAGCTAAATTCGAGTGAAGGATATAGTTAGAAAGACCTTGAATAGAATTTGATGCCTGTCAGTACTCATAGGGTTCGTCATCGCTATTGCTCGGCTGACCCTCTTGACTTCATTCAGGCAGTGTGACCGAGTCTATGATTTGGTTTCAACCCATCGAGGGGTTCCATTCATACATTGGTAGCGTCTCGGGATTCTTGATGAGGCCAAAGCATGCAATGTCTGCATTTGTTATGCTAGCCATATTGATAACCTCAACAATGGGTTGCATCGGACTTGTTCCAGCTCGTGAATTCATGGAAGATTTGCGCCCAGCACCGGAGATGATTGAAGTTGTTGAGAAAATCAATGCCTCTCATGTTTTCACCACGGATGTAGCAGATGTTGCAGGAAGCACATCATACTCTAGTGTGCAAAAATTCGAAGTTGATTCTGACGTCGTCGAGATAAGTGCATACATCTCTGCGGCTATGCCACTTGAGTTGATTTTACCTGGCGTTCCAACCGATGTAAGGTTCGTTAGAGCGGCTCTTACTGATTCTGAAGGCAACCAAGTTTGGTTTGAAGAAGTAACAGAAACCGAGAGAAAGATGGTAGCAACCTTCTCCCAGCCCCTTGCAGAGGGATCTTGGACTCTTAGCGTAGAAGCAAGAGGATATGGAGAGGAAATAGCCAACCTTTACAAGGACTCATTCCAAGTATTGATCAAAATAGAGAGAAAGTGCTGGGAGTATCCCAACGAAGTTGGATGCGCTTACGACTAGACTAGACTAGAGTCGCATGCATAGCGTCTAGAGCAACTTTCACACTTGCCTTTACGGTTGTGATTTCTTTCTGCACCACCTTGTACCATCAATCGCTGGACTTCTTTGGTGGCGGAAAACAAAAGATGCTTGTTTTGGTCGTCCCAATCGATTTGGTGTAGGTTTTCAATACCGTACTTTAGGACCCCATAGGGAGGATTTCTTCCAGTTGTAGATTCTACTAGGTGCAAATATGCTAGCAATTGCATCTTGTGTGATTTGTGTGGTTTTTCTGGTATTTTACCAGTTTTTTGTTCAACAGGAATGAATTCTCCATCGACGATGACAATTTGATCAGGTCTGCCTCTTAAACCGGTTTTTTCGTCGGATAATAGCCCAGCAGTTGCTTCATCATCGGAATATGCAACGTCAGTATTTTCATCTATTCCTGCATTGATTCTGGCTACCTCTAATGCATTGTCGGCAAGTAGCGCTCTTTGGAGTTGCCAAGATGCTAGCAATGTCCATATCATTGCAACTGTAACTAAGATGAAACCTGCTTGTTCCTTGTCTTCAGCGCCATATAGGCCAATTGCATGCAATCCAAAAATTGTCGCTCCCATCAGTAGACCAGCTTCTACTCTACCACCTTGGCGCCATCCACCAATGAAACCATAGGGTTGGAATGTTCGAGGTATCGCCGCCTCGTCTAGATTTTTCAGTTCATCTAATTCTTCTGATTTCTCGATTGGGAGGTCTATCCACTGCCTCCATGGAAGATAGATTGCTAAAAGGCCTACTGTAAGCCACACCACTGAAAGAATGGAAAGATATCTAGCAATGTCAATAGGAGTTCTTTCATCCGTAATCGTAGTGAAAATAATAGCATCAGATATGAAGATGACAACTATTGTGAACCACCACGACCATACGATCAGCGCCTTACGAAGGTCGCTTTGCTTTTGCTTGAAACTTTCCACCTTTTTGTGTATGTCAGCGTGTTTTTGCCTACCGGCATCGATAGCCTTGCCTCTGCCACCTTTTCCTTCTCTAGCCAGAGACCACGATAATGGACAATATGCATGACGTTCCAAATCACTCGCTGATACATGGAGTGCTTTACCAGAATCGTTTCTCCAAAATCCATCATCGCTTTCCTTTGCGACAAGAAGGTTACTGGATTGTACATCTGACAAAAAACCGCCTCCGACATTCTGCGAGTATGTGGTGTCGCAATCAACCTTACCCCTTCGAGTGCGATACCTAGAATCGTGATACTGGGCCATTATGAGGACGAATTCTCTTACGAAGCGGTTATTTAGGGGGGGTTAGTGGGCCGAATGCTGGAGTCATTACCATGACAGAACTGTTAGTCGACCGTGAGACATACGAGACAAACGCCGTACACATCGGTACTCAACAAAAGAGTGCAGATATGGCACAATTCATTCAAGAAGTTCGCTCAGACGGACTATACCTAATCGACGTACAAATTACAGACAACAGAATCCGTGCAATTTCTCAATTCCTAAACCGTTACAATCCTTCAAACGTCATGGTAGTTAGCGCAAGACAATACGGACAGCGCCCAGCAAGGCTGTTCGCAGAGGCAATTGGCGCTAATGCTGCTGTTGGAAGATTCATTCCAGGCAGTCTGACCAATCCTGCTCTACGCTCCTACGTCGAGCCGGACATGCTATTCGTCACCGACCCAGCGGCTGACCAGCAAGCTCTACGTGAGGCTGTAAATTCCGGACTACCAATCGTCGGAATCTGTGATGCTAACAACAACCTGCGCAATGTCGACCTTGCTCTACCAGCAAATAACAAGGGTCGTAAGTCACTCGCTCTTCTATACTGGATCCTTGCCCGTGAAGTCCTAAAGGCACGTGGCGAGACAACCGATGAGGCATGGGCTGAAGCTCAAGACCTAGAAGAGTGGGAATCTACTTTCTGAGCAGAGACTCACCCCAAACGGGTGATGAAAGATGAGTGATTTCATCTTACCAAAACCAGGTGAGTGGGACGGGGAGGCTCGTCCGCTATTCCTCGCACCAATGTCAGGTGTAACTGACCTTCCTTACCGCCTTCTTGCCAAAGAATGTGGTGCAGATTTTACAATTACAGAGTTTACCAATTCAACAGCCCTTACTCGTGATGCAGCAATGTCATGGCGAAAAATGGAAACTTGCGACGATGAGAATCCATTCATTCCTCAAATCTTTGGTGGAGTAATCGAAGACATGGCATTGGCTGCTGAGCTATTGGAGGATACTGCAGATTTGATTGACCTAAACTTTGGTTGCCCTGCTCCCAAGGTAACCAAAATCTGTGCTGGAGCGGCCTTGATGGGCGAGCCAGAGAATCTAGTCTCAATGTGTGAAGCAGTGGTTGATAGAGTAAACATTCCAGTTACTGCGAAGATGCGACTAGGCACAGGACAAGGCAATTTCAATGCGAAAGAAATCTGTGAAGAATTGGAGAACGTTGGTATTCAGCGCTTGTGTGTTCATGGCAGAACCCTACGTCAGAGATATTCTGGAGTCGCAGACTGGGATTACATTACAGAGGTAGTAGATGCAGTTGAAACTCCTGTGATTGCTAATGGTGATGTTGTAGATGCTAAGACTGCGAAGGCATGCCTTTCACAAACCCACGCAGCTGGATTGATGGTAGGACGTGGAGCAATCGGTCGTCCTGCCGTATTTGGAGAGATCAAGGTCGGACTGGGTTGGATGGAGAGAGAGGATTTGCCTTGGATTGCAGCCCATGATGGAAACTGGGATGACTTAGACTATGTCGCTCAGCAATTTGCAACTCGCCGCTGGTGTTGGAATAGATACATCGAGTTGGCTCGGGAAACAACTGGCTTGAATTTGAAGTCGATGCGTGGACATGCTGTTTCCTTCACAAAAGGCCTACCAAGTGCTAAAAAAATTCGTAACATTATGCATGGAAAGCAAAGTCGAGAGGAATTTGCTCAAGCAACTAGCGAGTTCTTAGCATCTAACTAAAGTTGGAAAGCGTGTCACCGACTTTCTCGATTCTTCGAATTACTCGATTGAGGTCATCCATTGATTTTCTTTTCAGCATATCAATATCCATGCCAACTAGTCGGTGCCCAAGAGGTAATCTTCCTCCAAGCAAGTTGAGTAGTAGCATCTGTTCTTTCGCATCCATGTCCTTTAACGCACGCTCGATGGTTTCAGGTTTACATGTACCTTTTTTCAGATGTCTCAAGAGAGAATTTGGGACTGATAGGCGCTCAAATCCACCTTTTTTCAGCAACCAATCCTCCCCTCTACGCATATGCTGAGTAGTCATTGCCGACCAAAGTGCGGTCGACAAACGGTCGGTTCTAGCAACTCTCTCTACGATTCCAGTCATTCGAAATCGCTCTAGGATTCTTCCAACCCTCGGTTTGGGCCCTTCCAGTGCCTTTGCTGCCTCATCGATAGAAATTGGTGCACCAGAATTTAGGAGCATTTCGAAAATTCCAACAGATAATGAGTCAGACAGAATCTCCTTTCCAGGTCTCTCCCCAAGCAATCCTACATCTGCCATAAATCGAGATAACTCATTTTCTCCATCCTCGAGTGGGCCCCATTCTTTGATTCGCAGTAGTGCATTTGGCTTACCATCGGGAGGCAATTCAATTTTCATCGCGACTTTCTTTCCACGATTCCAAACCTCATCAAAAATTTCTAATCTCTGAGAGTGGATTAATTGGGCTCTTGCTTTCATATTTGCAATCGCTTTCTGCAGTGAACCACCTGTGAGATAGTAGTTTTTCCATCCCTTCCCTGATGAAGTCGAAACCAAACCTGCAGATACAAGACGAACAAAGTGATGATGGATTGCAGCGGGGGTGACTCCTAAATTTTCAGCCAATTCCCTAGTTTCGTAGCCTCTACTCGGGTCCTCGAATAGATGCTCGGATAAGATTCTGTGAATGGGCGAGTATGTTCCATCATCAGCAGCATTTTCTCCTCTCCTCCTGTGCAAACAAAGAGTATCAATTAGCCATGAGATTAGTTTCTCTCTATCGTTCTTACTTGCTGGTAGTGGAATTTCATCCAATCGCAAGTCGAACATGCGCCTAACGGATTGCCGAAGGGATTTGAATAATGCGCAACAAACGTTTCTTGAGAGGCGATTATTGAATCAGCGTCTCTCATCCGACCATTCATAATCGACCTTTCTTGATTGCTGTAATTCTTCTGTGTCCAAAAGGTGAGGAGCCATTTCAAGGCGGTCCTCTCGCAAAATACCGCGCCTTCTCAACACCTTAACAGCGGAGTGAACAGTGGCTCTCGTTCTACCAATTCTTCGTGCAAGTGCGGCTTGTGATCGTGGTATGCCATTAACTCGAATATCGTCTACAATTGTTCTCTGAACAAGTGACAATCCGATTGGCATCTTTCTTGCAGCTTCAGTTACTCCAACGCCAACGCCTCGTAAGGCTTCGACCTGAGAAGGCCCTCCAGCAAAATAGCAGGTTCGACCGTTTACTGAAATAATCGTGATTGCTTTTCGACTGGATAGAACATCCAAGTGGTGCCTTAGTGTTCCATTTGCAGCCGATAGTTTCGATTGTAATTCTCTGTAGTGCAAGCCAGGGCTTTTTTCTAGAGTTTTGATTATTCTCTGCCTCAATGGATGTTCGAATTCAGCGACTCTAGATTTTACACCGCCCCTAGTAAACATCAGAGACGACAGGCTTGAACCGAATCCGATTATACCACCAGTTGCACCAGCAATACCTGCAGCGAGCCAAGGGCGTTGATTTACCCACTGCTTCAGTAGTGCCATGTGCAGTAACTCCCTCTAATCCCTTGTAATTGATTCGGTTTGATGAATCAATCATTTTGACTTGACTGAACCATTTCTAATTTTCAAATGTGCAACCAAAGGAGATAGCAGTCTTCCACATGTTATCCCGTGTTCGGATAGGATGTAATCAACTCTGACGGGCGGACCGTCGTCGACTTGGCGAATAACTAATTCCTCTTCAACTAAAAATCTCAATTTATCAGAGAGAGTCCTGCTTGAAATCCCTGAGAGGAGAGTTTTCAGTTGGTTGAATCTCCTAGGCCCAGCAATGTATAGAGTTGATAGAATTTCTATCGTCCAGCGACTACCGAAAACGTGCAATGCTTCGACCGCGGCTTCAACTTCCCATTCAGTGTTGTAGGGTGCACCCTTTGAGTTTGCAGCCAACACATCTCGAATCTGTTTTCCATTGGTAACAGTGTCCTCTACACGACTCTCGATTTCGTTCAATGCAGCATCGGTTAGAGTGAGTGGAGGTTCAGGCATGATTACCCGAAGTGGTGTCTCAGATAAAACATAGTGCAAATCTAACACTATCAGGAATTTTGGTATGTTGGCTTCCTTCCTTCGATTAATGCACTGAGACCTTCAAGAGCATCGCTTGTGGAAAATATTGCTTCCAAATTATCTAACTCTTGGCCTAGACCAGTCATCAATTCAGTTTTGCCTGCAGCATCTATCAAATCACTAGCCATGCGCAATGCAATTGGTGCAGTTCTTGACAGGGACTTCAGTTGTCTTGATACTAATTTGTCCTCAGGGTCAAATCCTTCTGGGCAACCTCCATTGAGGAGTGTGTCCATATTGTCATCACTGTAGAATGAGTTAGCAAACTTTGCAATCTTAGATTCAGGATTTACGGGTGTAGCAGGATATTTCTCTGCCGGCTTACCTTTGGCATTTAGAGATGCAATTGTTGAATCAACTTCAGTCACATCAACCAAATCTGTTACAAGTCCAAGATCTGCTGCGGTTCTAGCATCCATGAAGTTTCCAGCAAGTACAGCCCATCTTGCTGCTGGAAGTCCAGCAATGCGGGCTGG